>ERZ825159.496-NODE-496-length-50341-cov-10.327487_pt1 | contig 50341 bp, 36 predicted proteins | sample MGYA00519932_ERZ825159 | MGnify/ENA primary metagenome ERZ825159 (study PRJEB31778, sample SAMEA3449191) | human gut metagenome | biome: human gut; feature: human-associated habitat; material: faeces | place: United Kingdom | collected 2010/2012 ... | reverse complement strand
CGGCCATCACCCGTTGTCCCCCGAAAGGCAATTTTACACACTAATCCGGACTTGATTCCCTAAATTGCTGAACCGTATCAGAGCGTTGCCCCAAAACCTTGCACTTGGAATGAAAACTCACATTGTGCCCTGTTTATGGTCATGAATCCCCACCTAATCCTTGCCCACAGGGGGCAATTTTCGTTCGTTTAAGGGCTTAGTTATACTTTCGCCTTAAAACTGGTAAGGACAATGGCGCAGTCCTGATTGAAGAAAGCCATCAGAAACAATTAGGCAGAGTTCTTTTCAATCTCAAAACTTTTGAGGAGTTCATGACACCAGAAGTCGTAAAAACGCTGACCGAAATCGCGAACGAGCAGCAATGAGTGATGGCCGCCTGGGGCGCCATCACCCGTTGTCCCTCAAAAGGCAATTACACACTAATCTGGACTTTACTGTGTTTGGGGGCACTCAGGGGTGATCTGCTTGGCCACGGCTTCAGCTCACGAGCGCGTACGCCGTTATGGCTGTCAGTGCATTCCTCTGTGCGCTCATAGAATTTAGTTCCGGGTTGCTTTGAGGATTTCTTATCGGGTATAATATTGGATTGCAAGCTGGATAAGGGCTTGCTATGATGAGAAATAATTTTGAAATCAGAAAAGGAGAGACGTCTGTTCGTGGAAAAGCTAATAGATATTGAGAGCTCTCCTGTTGCAGCTCTTCTGGAGCTTCTGCTTCAGGATAAGTCAACAAAGAAGAACATCATCTGGGCGACGGACACTTACGAAGAGTACGGTCCCGGATTTTCAGATAAGGAGCAGATGAACAGAAATCTTCTTCTGCAGCATGCGAACATTATCAAACCGCGAATACAGAAGACATTGGAGACACAAGCGGCTCGAACACGAAAAAAGGCGGAGGTTTTCACACCCGCATGGCTTTGTAACATGATGATCAACTACTGTGATGAGAACTGGTTCGGTAGAAAAAATGTTTTTAATAAAGAGAACAATGATCATACATGGACGGTAATTGAAGAGCCTGTAGAGTTTGCAAAGAAGAAAACTTGGGAGCATTATGTGGATTTAAGGCGGCTTGAGATTACCTGTGGCGAGGCTCCTTATCTCGTATCCCGCTATGATGTTTCTACGGGGGAACTGATCGTCCCGACCAAACATCGGATCGGTCAGCTTGATAGAAAGCTTCGCATCGTCAATGAAAACGCAGCCGATTACGATGAGTGGATCAAATGGGCTATAAGAGCGTTCGAAGCAACGTATGGTTATGAGTATCAAGGTGACAATCTGCTAATCGCGAGGATAAATTTGTTATTGACATTTGTCGACTACTATACCGAGCGATGGGAACGAGCCCCAGATGAGAAATTGTTGCAACAGATGGCGGATAAGATCACTTGGAACATTTGGCAGATGGATGGTTTGAAAGATGCTGTTCCGCTCGGAAAACCGTACGAGAAATATCATCAGATTTCGCTGTTTGATATACTTCCAGGAAACTTTAAAGAGAAAGAAGAACTGGAAGCGATACCTTGTAAAGTATTTGACTGGAGAAAAAAAACTTCTCTCTTCTTCAGAGAATTGAAAGGAAATTGATTATGGAAAAGGAAGTTTTTGATTATGTGATCGGTAATCCGCCATATCAAGAGGATAAAATTGATGTTGGGTGTCAAAAAAACATGTTTGTAATATCTTTTTAAATAAATTCAAAAAATTCAATCAAAATTATATTTGTTTTTATATTAAATTTGTTTAAAAACAAATATAATGGATGAATGCTATATTAAAAGATATATTTTTCAAAAAGTAAGCATTAGTTGTGGAGTGAATTATCTTATTTTTTATAAAAGCCATAATTGATATTGTATACTTAATATTATTTAAAATTTTAAAATGTACTACTACAATGTATATTTGTGAACTTATAGTTAGCTACAATAAAGCAACTAAAATAATTGTAAAAATACACGATATACACGAAGAAACAATGTATTTTGTTACAGGTTTAATTATACAATATGGATTATATACGAGTATAAGATGTTTTAATATAAAATATAATTTTTACACACTAAATTTGTATTATATTAAATGTATATACTATATATTGAAAAATATTATCAATAAAAGATTAGAAACTATTAATGCATATCTGTCGATGATAAGTCAAACAAACGCAGAATATGTAGGAGAACCATCATCCGACGGAAATTTTAGAGTTCTGACTAAATCAATGAAAATAATGAAGAAAAAAGAAGTATGCACACTATTATATATTTGTTTGCCAATTTAATGATTGTGAAAAAGCACAAAATATTATTGATTATATTCGTAATAAATTCACTATATTTTTAATATTGCAATTATTAAATTAATATTTATTTTTGTTTATATGCAGAATTTAAAAAATGGATGATTTAAAGTTGATTAATAAATATAGGTTAATATCTAACGAAGAATCTTACATTAATTCATTTATTAAGGAGATGGCATAATGGCAGGGATAAAGATAAACACAGCTAAAAAAGTCACTCCTCAGTGTTACGCCTATACCACTCCGGGAGTACCAAAGCATGACGGCTGGACAAAAATTGGCTTTACAGAGCGAGATGTCGAAACCCGTATTAACGAGCAGACACACACAGTTGGCGTAGACCATAAGACGTGGTGGCACTTTCGGGCCGCATATATGACAGAGCCTTATGACACTTTTACAGATAAAGATTTTCATGCATATTTGAAAAAGTTGGGGATTGCCCGCGAAGAAGGAACCGAGTGGTTTCAGATCGATCCGAATGACGCTCGTGGAGACTTTATAGACTTTACGCAGAATCATGGGATTGTTTCAGACAATGATGATACCCATGCTGCCATTCCCTATAAGCTGCGAGATGAGCAAAACCAGGCGGTTGAGAAGGCAATTGCTTATTTCAAATCTCATGATAATGGGGAATTCCTCTGGAACGCAAAACCCCGTTTTGGGAAAACACTTTCTGCGTATGACCTTTGCAAGCGATTGGACGTAAAGAATGTCCTAATTGTCACGAATCGCCCTGCGATAGCAAACTCATGGTATCAGGACTATGAGACTTTTTTGGGGCCACAGTCTGGCTATCTCTTTGTTAGTAACGTCGATGGTATTCGGGATAAAAAGTACGTTCTGAGCCGTCAGATGTATCTGGATGAGTTGCATAAATTTTACGGGCAGATCAAAGGGTGCATTGAATTCGTTAGTCTTCAGGATTTGAAAGGGTCAATTTATTTCGGCGGAAGATATGACAAACTGGCGGAAATCAGTGCGGAACACGGCTTGACTTGGGATATTCTCATCATCGATGAAGCGCATGAAGGAGTGGATACCTATAAGACGGATACAGCTTTCAATCATATTCATCGAAAATACACTTTGCATTTGTCCGGTACGCCTTTCAAGGCACTGGCAAATGATAAATTTCCGGATGATGCCATTTACAACTGGACATATGCGGATGAACAGGGAAAAAAGCGCGTGTGGGATGATTCCAACGAAGTCGAGAATCCCTATGAGAACCTTCCGAGACTATCTCTGTTTACCTACCAGATGTCGGATATTGTTCGTGACAAGGTAAAGCAAGGTATCGACTTGGCGAATAATGATATTGTGGAGTACGCCTTTGATCTGAACGAGTTTTTTAAGACGAATGAATCGGGTAAATTCCTTCATGATGTGGATGTAAACAAATTCTTGGATGCGCTGACCACACAGGATAAGTTTCCATTTTCTACACCGGAATTACGCGATGAACTGAAGCACACATTTTGGATTTTGAATCGTGTGGCGAGTGCTAAAGCGTTGGCCAAGAAGCTGGAACTTCATCCGGTATTCAAGGACTATGAAGTCATCCTTGCGGCTGGCGATGGCAAGCTCGATGATGATGACGAGAACGAGAAATCTTTTGACCGCGTGAAGAATGCCATCAAGACTTATGATAAGACTATAACGCTGTCTGTAGGGCAACTAACAACCGGTGTAACGATTCCGGAGTGGACAGCTGTTCTCATGCTCTCCAATATGGCAAGTCCTGCACTCTATATGCAGGCAGCTTTTCGTGCTCAGAACCCTTGCCTTTTTCGTGATGGGAACGGCAACTTTTATCGAAAAAAGAACGCCTATGTCTTTGACTTTGATCCAGCACGAACTCTAACCATTTTTGAGAAGTTTGCTAACGATCTGAGCCCTGAGACATCCGGCGATAAAGGCGACTTTGACCATCGCAAGCAGCATGTCCGGGAACTTCTGAATTTCTTCCCCGTCTACAGCGAGGACGATCAAGGCTCTATGGTAGAGCTGGATGCCGAGTCCGTGCTTATGATTCCGCGTCATATTCACGCGAAAGAGGTTGTGGAACGCGGCTTCATGTCAAATTTTTTGTTTGCCAACATATCCGGCATTTTTGGCGCGCCAAAGGAAATCATTGACCTCATCAATGGTATGCAGGCCATTGAGCAACCGTCAAAAATTGCGTCGACTAAAATCAATGACGACACAGCAGGTGAACTTAGTTTGAATGAAAAGGGAGAGGTTGAAATTTCTCAAGAAAAGGTCATTGGCCTTGCACAGAATTTGTTTGGAGACAAGGTGTATGGCGATATTAGCGAGCAGTTGAAGCAGGCTGTTGAAGATATCAAGAAGGAACACGAAAAGTCCCCTGATCCAGAGAAAGACGAGCTCTCTGCTCTCCGTGAAAAATTCTCAAAACCAATCACAAACACACTCATGAAGACTGCTCGGCAACAATATGGTCATGCTCTGAAGAAGTCCACGCAAAAACAGTTGGATCGTAAGCTCTTGGAAACAACAGACACTGTTGTGCGCCGAGAATATGGTGATTATGCCATCCGTGATAAGCAACTTGAAAAGGAACGGAACGACATGGTTGCCGAGGCACAGAAAGCTGGAGCCTCTATGACAGAAATTACCCTGATTGACGATGAATACAAGAAACGTAAACTTCAAGGGTATAATCAGATGGTGGAGAATATTCAAAAGGAGTTGAACAGCGGGGGAACTATCAAAAAGGCAGCGGAAACTATCGTAGAAACCATTGAAACTGAAAAACGTAATAACGAGAAGAATTCCATTGAAGGAAGTGTCCGTGATCATCTCCGCGGCTTCTCTCGTACCATTCCTGCTTTTCTTATGGCATATGGAGATGAAAAGACAACTCTTGAGAACTTCGATTCTCTTGTTCCGGCAGAGATATTCTTTGAAGTTACGGTCAATCCTCAGAATGGTGTAGGTGTTACGATCGATCAGTTTCGTATGATGCGTGATGGAGGTGACTTCACCGCTGACGATGGCACAGTTAAGCACTTTAATGGCCATTTGTTTGATGAGGTTGTATTCAATGACGCGGTTCAGGAGTTCATGAAGAAACTCCGCAAATTAGCGGATTACTTCTCTGGACTGCATGAGGATGACATTTTCACCTATATTCCGCCACAGAGAACAAACCAGGTCTTTACGCCAAAGCGAGTTGTGAGAAATATGGTTGATAGACTGGAAAAAGAAAATCCTGGATGCTTCGATGATCCGGACGCAACCTTTGCCGATCTTTACATGAAGTCTGGCATGTATATTACAGAGATTGTAACTAGGCTCTACCAGAGCAAGAGGATGAAAGAACTCTTCCCGAATGATGTGGAAAGGCTGAATCACATATTTGCAAAACAGGTATATGGCTGTGCCCCCACAGAAATTATTTACCGGATTTGTATTCGGTATATACTTGGATTCAGTGATGGACTACAGACCCCGAAAAATAATATCAAACTTTTTGATACACTATCTCATGTCAAAAATGGCACACTGGAAAAGGAGCTTAAAAAAATATTTGATTGGAATTGATATGTCGGAATAATATGGTAAAATTCATATAATGGTGTAAATTCCCGTGGCGAGAAGTTTTACGATGGGGTTAAAAACAAAAGTTTACATCTTTTACTTCAAAAGAAGGCAATGCCAGCCTGACAGGGAGGCCCCCGAGTTACTCTCGGGGCTAAAATGCTATGAGCGCAAGAGAGGAGGGTATAGTTCACTCCTCTCGGAAGTTTGTTTGGCCACAAGACTTAACCGATTGGCGAGCCATTTGCATTTTTTTAAAAGTGCGAAAGATTCTTTACACTACCCTGGACTTCGACCTTACTACAGAGAGGAAGTTCTCTGTCTAAAGACAACTTATCCTGTTGGCTCGATGCTGGAGGCACCTGAATTCAGTCGGATAAGTAGCCCGGCTCTATTGCGCGATTGGATAGGTGGTCTCTTCCGGAAGCGAAGGCACAGGGGGGAGGGGAACTTCCGTTTGTTCCGCGCCGGTGCCCGCCTGAGGCAGGGATTCCGGAACCGTTTCGTTCCTGGAGGGGGTTGAAGTCTCCGCCGGAAGCGAAGGCGCTGGGGTGGGGGCCGGCTCCTTCTGTTCCGTGCCTGTGGCTGCCGCGGGAAGGGGGTGCGTCTCCTTCCGTGAGATTTTTGAAGGCTTCTCCTCCGGAAGCGTGACAAGATCCATTGGCATGATGTTTTCCGTGAAGAGGGTAACGGCGTAGTTAAGGAAAACCTTCGGCCCCTTTTTGAATGCTTTGTCCGGGGTAAAGCTTCCACCCTCGTACTTATTGTCGCTGACGCGGCAGCGGCTCTTGCCGCGTACCGCGTATTTGGTACCCTTCTCGTACATGATGAGCTTCATGGGTATGGGGCTCACATCGCTGGAGCAGTGGACTACGTAGCCTGACCAGATTTCCGCGGATCCGTTCCCGTCAAGGTCTGTGACCTGCAGCATGGGAGGAACATAACCCAGCGTCAGCCCGTAGGGGCAGTCCTGAACAAAATCGTAAATCCGCCATTTTCTCTTCCAGGTCCCGTTCTCTTTCGTGTAGCGGTAGACATTGAGGTTCTGGCTGCGGCATATATCCCCGTCTTCAGAGGGAGTCTTCGATGCCTTTTCCTTGGTGATGGCGTAGAGCACAGTGTGCTCGCCATCCCTGTCAGCGAAACGCAGCGCCTTTACCGGGATCCCCTCAGCTCCGGGAAAGTTCTCCAGGCTGACGGAGGCGGTGACGTCTTCGGTGGCGATGCTGCCCGGGGCGGCAGAAACGGCTTGGCAGAACAGAAGAATGACGGCCAGGGACAGAACGGGTGACTTCATCATGGCGCGTGTACCTCGCTGGCTTTGCCCGCCCGGCGCACCCAGGTCTGAAAACGGAATCCGCGCCGTACGGTTCTTTATTCTTAGGTTCCATATCAATGATATGGAAGACGCGTCAAACTTTTTTCGTTTCCCTCCTTATGCGGCTATTAGGCGTTCGTTTAATGGAGCCTCTAGACGACACATTAATGGATCCGTCTTTGATGGCGAGAGGTTGTGTCCGAAAGGGGCGCATGATTCATAGGGAAAAAGTATTATCAGTCAGGCACTACTCAAAAGGGGGAGTTTCTATGAAGTTGAGCCTGGCCCAAATAAGGCAAATTCAGGAGTACCTGGAGCAGGGAATGTACAAAAGAAAGATTGCCCTGTCAGGTCAGCCACAACACAGTGAGGAGATACCAAAGAAATTCGCATCATAGTCGAATATGGCGCTAGCACTATATATAAATAGCATTAATAGACAATATTCATTCTATGTACTCCGCCACTAATGCCAGCACTGCCAGATAAGTTTTAACCGTGTATCTCAGTAATTATACCCCCATATTTTATATGATTTAACCCATTAATCTTCCATTTTTAATACTCCGCCATCATTTATTATATATATATGGTTTGTAAAATAATTAAATGATTTTTCTTCATTGTCTACAACAATTATCGTTTTTTTTCATATCCACAAGTTTATCTAACGCCTTTATTACCATAAATATCTCTTCATTTCCTAATCCTCTAAAGGGCTCATCTATTCCAATGACTGGATTCTTTGCCGTCAATGCAGACATTAGCTTTAATCTTATATTCTCTCCACCAGATAGATGAGAAGTTTTTTCTCCGATCTGAAGATGTCCTAAAAGAAGATTCTGTGCTGATTTTAGAATTGCAAAAACTTTAGCATCAATTCCATCAAAAAAATCAACGGCATCATCTATTGTCATTAACCAAATATCTTGTATTGATTTATCGTCATATTTATATTTTTGAAGTTTTTTATCAAAACCTGTGCCGCAACAATCCTTACAAAATAAAGTAATTTGACTTTGTGATTCAGAACCATATGTAATAATACCAGTACCAGCACATTTTGGGCACATACCTTCAGCTGTAGATAAATTAGAAAACATGGTTTTTTCTAGTTTAAACCTCTTTGCGAACATTTGAGATATACTATTCGAAATCCCCAAACACGTAGCAACAGTAGATCTTACATTCCCTCCCATCGGTTTTTGGCTAATATACAAATAATCATTAAAATACTGTGGAAAATATTCCCTTAAAAGAGTTGATTTTCCAACCCCTGAGGATCCGGAAATAAGATTTAATGTATTCAAACCAATTGTGATATCTATTCCAACATAATTATATACATTGCTCTTTAATACTATATTTATATACTTATTCGCAGGTATTAATTCATGAGCATAAACAATATTCTCTTTATTTAAGTATTCATTCGCATCAATTAACTTTCCACCCTTTTTCCCACCACATTCTCCAAGCGCAATAATTTGAACTGCATCATTAACAAACAGCTCATGATGATCAACTATGAGTAAGGTATGCTTTTTCTTTAGCTGTAAAATATTTTGATATACTATTTCTTTTTCTTTTAATGACAATCCAGCAAGAGGTTCATCCAAAACAATTAATAAATCTGTCAATTGTGAACTAAAAACTTGAATAAGGCGTAATCGCTGTAATTCCCCACCAGATAGAGATGGAATTGTTCTATTTAATGAAATATATCCCAGTTTTAATTCGATTGCTTTTTTTGCAAAAATTTCTATTTGATTAATCGAAAAGGCAATATTTGAACAATCGTGTTCACTTCTAACTCTATCAATCCACTTCAATAAATTATCAAAAGATAAAATTAAAATTTCACCAATTGACAAACCACATATTTTATACTTTCGATGCCCTATTTCATATTTTTCGCCACAACATTTCTTACATAATATTTCGGAAAAAAAATCAGCACTTGGTGCAAAACTTTTAAGCATAGGGATATCAGTCATTGGACCATAGTATTGAGTTGTATGAGTAGAAAAGTGATTTGTAATCTTATATTTTATTTTATACTTATTTTCGCTTATTCCAAACAGTATTTCGTTTTTTTGCTTGTCGGAAAGCTGCCGAAATTTTTTATCATAAGGGATTTTTCTATCTAAGCAAAACAGTTTTAATATTTGTTTATAAAAATCTTTGTTTTTCTTCCAACATCGTACCGGAACTTCTTCTAGTGTTTTATCATAATCAATTATTTTATGTGGATCCAATGTCTTAACATATCCAATTCCTGAACAAATAGGACATATATTTTCAGACTTGTTCAATACAAAAAAATCATATGGAATGTTAAGTAACATAGAAAAAATTTTAGCCAAGCACGGACTAATTGAAAAATAAGTAGCTACTGTAGATCTTACATTATTGTTATTATTATTCTGCTTAATTGGAATTGTAACAACCATATTTGTGTAGGAATCAACTTTATAGTCTGGTTCATTGATTCCATCGTAATACATTGCTCCAAGTTCATGTAAACCAATCTGAGCAATAGTATCATATGCCAAAGAGGATTTTCCACTTCCAGATGGACCGATAATAAGATTTATTTCATTTTTCTTTAAGCAAACATCAATATTTTTCAAATTATTTGTTTGAATTCCTTTTACAATAATGTCATCATTCATGCCATCCCCCCCCCTTCCATTTTACATTATATCCCTATACTCATCAAACTCCGGAAGAAATTTTTCTTTAATCTTCCGAATTGCAGAAATCGTATTATATACTCTATTTTCTGGGATGGATTTGGGTTTTTTCAACAATCGTCTTGCTTGTAAGTCAGCAGCATATAAAGTAATTAATTTCTGCATTCTACACTTTGATTTGTCTCTTTTAGTAAACGTTTTTTTTACCAAATAATTTGCACCTGGACACATAGGACACACTGGATATAAGTAGCAATTAGTAAAACAATCATCATCAACAAATACAGTATGATCCTCAAAATCGGTTTTCATAATATCATTTAATTCATTTTCATCAAAAGTCATAGGTGTCACAAAAGGACATGGTCTTCTTGTTCCGTCAGTATCAAAGAAAATTGTGCCTGTACCGATACCACACCATTTTCTCTTTGGGCGATTAGTTTCTTCACACATATCAATTTGTCTACCTAACATCTGATCAATCTTGAGTGCATCATTTTCAACATAAAAATCAAACAACTTCTTCAATTGCGGAATAATATCCTTGATATATTTTTCATCACTCCAATCAAATTCACCCTCAAAAAGATTTACGCCATCAATCTCCTTAAATCCCAAATTATGTATATAAATAACATTATCAGCAAGTCTCTTTAATGAATATTCTGAAATAGTCATCTTAACACCTTGGTTGGGCCACGTATTTTTAAAAAAATCAATATCTATTTTGTCATAAGAATTACTTCTATTATGATTATGTGTTTCTGGTAAACCATCAAGGCTTAATCCTAAAACAAAAGTGTCTCTATGCTCTTTAAACCATTCTTTCATATCATCGTTTAGTAATGCTCCATTTGTTGTAGCATAAAAAATGTAGGATTCATTTTGATATTTTGCATGCGTATAGCCATATACCATTTTAATTAATTCATATTCTATTAATGGTTCTCCACCAATAAATGTGATTTCTACACCATTCATATCTTTAGGTGTGTTTGCAAAAATCCAATCTATACTATCACATGCTGTTTCAAAAGACATTCTATTCTTTCCATCATGCTTCTGATAACAATATATACAGTTCAAATTACAACTATGTGTAACGCATAAACTTGGCGAAAATCTAATACCTTTTTTTATATCACTCATTATCTTCATCTCCTATTAAAAAAGCTGTCAACCAATTTATATTGGAAGACAGCTCATATATACTTCTTAATCAACGGATCAAATCAGCTACCAGAACCGCTACAGCTTCTTCCGCAGCTACCAGAGCATCCTGTCTCACAACCACCGGAACACGACTGACCGCAAGTACCCGTGCAACCACAGCTACTAGCGTAGTATATTTCACCAGCTAAAGCAGGCTTGTAGTTAGCTTTCAGATTTTCCAAAGCATTAAGTATAGTGTCATTCAAAAGTTCCATAAGCCTAAACCTCCTTATATAATTTTATTATTTTTCTATATCATAATATGCTTCGTGTGTCAAGATTTGCCATTTCAAAACTTGCCAAAATATTTTTTCTCTTACCAACTTAACAGTGTTTGTTTTATCCCCCCCCCTCAAAGCCTTTATTTTCGGCACTTTCTCAAAATATATTTCATAGGTTTTTAATTTTCAAATAAATCGGCAAATTTTGTATTATCTTCTTTTTGAAATATAAGAGAATATCCGGCATGAATTTTGCTATTTGGTAAGCATGAAACAAATTGACATTCGCGACGTGCCTAATGAGCAGTGGGAACGTGTTGACCCCTTTCTTGAAACCTTCAAACGCAAAAGAAACGGGGAAGTCCACCTCTTCCCCAGCGAACCATTCTTGTCGGAATCCTTTGCAAATGCCAGAGGGATGTAAATGGGCCATGCTGCCCGCCTGCCATGGTGCAAAAAGCACTGTCCACGAGCATTTTCAACGATGGAGCAAGGCCGGGGGCATGGAAAAGAATTTCCGTATGTTTTTGGCAGAACATGGAGAAAAGGTCGGGATTAAGACCCGATGGCAGGCAATGGACAGTTCGTTGCTGCAAACGCCAACGCCCTCTCAAAAAATCAGCGGATGAAGGGCTTGGCCGCAACCCGACAGACGGAGGGCGAAGCGGAAGTAAAATTCATCTCTATGTGGATAGTCAGGGAACTCCTCTCTTAATATTTCTGCCCCATGCCGTACAGTAACGCGTTTCCCCACCCTGTTTTTTGCCGGGTAATGTGAGTTTTCATTCCAGGCGCAAGGTTTTGGGCCAACACTCTGATACGGTTCAGCAATTTAGGTAAATAAGTGAGCGCAGTGTTCTCCGTTTTTTAGGGGCTGCATAGGGAGGTGCGCGCACCTCCCTATGCGGAAAAAGTTCGGTTTCGACGGCTGGAATAAACTGTGTTGCCACATTAACCAAACGGTTCACAGGAGACCCGCATGAACCTACAAAAGCGTATCACCCCCCTTCCGAAGAGAAAAGAGCTGCAATTATGACATTAGCCAGAGAAGCCTTCTCTGGCGCCCATATCGCGCGGCACTGCGGAATCTCTGAGGCTGCTGTTGCCAAGGATTTCTCCAGACAGTTTTCAAAGGTATCCTCCCTGAAAGAACACCTCGAAAGGTATGAAGCGGCTGCTTCTCATACCCGGTACAGGGAGAATAGAAAAAAAATCAAAACCCAAAGGGAATTTACTGCCCCAAGTTATCGGGACGGCTGAGAAATTAATCCGCCGGGGATACCCGCCGGAGCAGATGGCAAATACCGTCCTTAAAGGCCAGGCATCCACCTACCGCTGGCTGTACGCCGGCTTCCTGCTTTAGGGAGATCGGTCTCTGCTCGGGCATAAAGGCAGGCGGCGCGTTCAGCGGAAGGAAGGAAAGGCAAAGAAATTCACGACGGAAAAGTCTGTTCATACCCGTCCTGCCAGCATCGAAAGGCGCAGCGGATTCGGTCATTTCAAGGTGGGTACTGTCGAGTCGGGACGTAACGGCACCGGTTGCGTGTTTGCCATAGTAGAACGGAAAAACCGTATGCTGTTTGCCTGCAGGGCTGAATCCTGTACAGAGGAAAATTTTTATAATATACTGAAAAGATTAATTAAAATTCTTCATCTCGGAACAATCAAATCACTTACAGGAGAGCGTGGAAAAGAATTCGCCTGGTATCAAAAAATTGAAAGCGGGCTACGTTTTCCGTTCTTTTTTGCCGATCCCCCCAGCTCCTGGCAGAAAGGATCGGACGAGAATACAAATGGTCTTTTAAGGGAGAATTTCCCGAAAAGACCAACTTTTCAACTGTCACCCAGCGTGGCTTATACTGGAAGGGCGTGTACCGAATAATCAACCGGCCGGGAAGGCTCTCGGGTGGGAAACGGAACAGGAATGCTTTGCCGAAGAACTCCGTAACTCCGCCTAGGATCTTGCACTTGGAATGAAAATTCACCTATCTTTCAGGGCATCAAAAATATTTTTAAAATTTTTATCTTATTATATCGCATAGACATATAGCAAAACACGAGAGAACTTCATGAAATGGTGCCGTCCTGCTCGAAGAAAGTCACCAGAGGGCAGAAGCTTTGCTCAGTCTTAAATTTTTAAGAAGTTCGTGAAATCAGAAGTCATAAAGACGTCGCTCGAAAGGCTATTTACACACTAATCTGAATTTTACTTAATTTGGACTTTACTGAGGTTCTATCCTTTATTGTATATCAATAAAATCTATATAGAGATAGGTATTTCTATATTCCGAATTCGAAGGCTGGAGGCAAAAATGGTTGACACGAAAATTTTTTCCTGCTTATCCTGATTCCAATTTGTATCCGCTGATGACCGGACGTCAGGTCTGCCGCGGCGAAACAGGGGAGGTGAAGTAGATGAACAGAATCCTTGCACGCTGTGTACCTCTTGTCCTTATGGCTCTTCTCTGCTTTCCCGCACACGGTTTCTGCGCCGTCGGGAAGGAAAAGGTCCTGCTGGATACGGACATGGTTGAGATGTTTGATGACGGTGTGGCGCTGGCCATGCTCGCTAAGGATCCGAAGATCGAGCTTGTGGGCGTCACGACGGTAACCGGCAATTCCTGGGTTGAGGAGGGCACGGCCTGGGCCGCGCGTCAGATTGAGCACCTTGGCGAAAAAATTCCTGTGGCTGCCGGCGCGTCCCTGCCCATGAGGCCCGGGCGCCACGCCCTTTTCCCGAAGGAACGCGAGCTTTTCGGCAGAGGTCAGGACACCTGGGTAGGCTCCTTCGGCCATCCGGCACCCACGTCCTGGCAGGCCTTTTATAAGGAACACTACGGCGCGGATCCGAAGTTCACCCTGGACAGGCGCCATGGATCCGACTTCATCATCGATGCCGTGCGCGCCAATCCGCACGAAATCACCATCGCTGCCATCGGTCCCTGCACCAATCTGGCTCTGGCCATCATCAAGGCTCCCGACATCGTGCCTCTGGTGAAGCGGGTGGTCTACATGGGCGGCTCCTTTTTCAAGCCCGGCAACGTAACGCCTGCCGCCGAGTTCAACTGGTGGGCCGATCCCGAGGCTGCGCAGATTGCCCTGCGCGCTCCCTTTGCCGAGCAGATTATTTTCGGCCTGGACGTCTGTGAGAAGGTCATATTCACGAAGGATAACTACGACCGCCTGCTGAAGGTCATGGGCAGCGGACCGCAGTCCGACATGCTGAAGAAGACGTTCCTTGGCCAGAGTTTCGCGAAGGATCCCCACTTCAGCTTCTTCGTGTGGGATGTGCTTGTGGCCGCGGCCATTATCGATCCTTCGATCATCACCTCCGAGAAGCAGCTTCCCGTGGACATGAACACGCAGTTCGGGGTATCCTACGGTCAGTCCTTGGCCTTTGAGGGGCAGGCTCCCCTTGGCACGCAGAAGGCCCGCATCATCCTCGATGTGGATAAGAAGCGTTTCTGGGACATGGTCTGCGACGGAAAGTACTGGACCGGGAAGAAGAACTAGATTTTTTATGAATGCGCCTGGGGGGAGCGGACTGAAAGGCCCTGCTTCCCCCTTTGTGGTTTTAAACAACAGGTTCCGATGAGGAGGACGCCATGACAGAATTACGCCGCGGCGCCGCGGCCCTTGTCCTAATCCTTGTTCTGCCGTTCATGATAAACGGTTGCGCCGGAAAACACGGCGCGCGGGGGCAGGAGGACGGTCTCGAACTGACCATACTTCATACCAATGACACGCATTCGCGCGTGGCGGGCTTTGACGAAAAGGGCAACGCCTGCCTCTCGGATGAAAACTGCACGGGCGGTTCGGGCCGTATCGCCGCGGCCATACGCAGCGCGAAGGAGAAGAACGACAATGTCATCGCCCTGGACGCCGGTGATCAGTTCCAGGGTACGCTTTTCTTTACGGTCAACAAGTGGCCCATGCTCGCCGAAATTGACGCGCACATTCCCTACGACGCCATGACGCTCGGCAACCACGAGTTCGATGACGGGTGCCTGGAGCTTGAAAAGTTCACGGAGACCCTGAAGTTTCCGGTTCTCGCCGCCAACCTGGCTCCTGAAAAGGGCTGCCCGCTCTTAAAGAGTCCGGTGAAGCCGTATATCGTCCGCGAAGTGCGCGGCGTGAAGGTGGGCATCATCGGTCTCGCCAACGATGAGGTGCGTACGAATTCAAAGGCCTGTGAGCATACGCTCTTCACAAAGGCTCAGGAGACGCTCTCGAAGACGGCGAAGGAACTGAAGGCGCAGGGCGTCAATGTCATCGTGGCCGTGACCCATCTCGGTCTGCCGGAGGATCGCAGGCTCGCCAGAAGCGTGGATGATGTTGACGTCATCGTGGGCGGCCACACCCATTCCTATATCGGCCCCGGTTCCGAAGAAGGGCCGTATCCCGTGGTGGAGCGCTCGCCTTCCGGCGCCCCCGTGCTTGTCGTGACGGCGAAGTACCGCACCCAGTATCTCGGCGAGCTGGACGTGAAGTTCGACAGGAACGGCGTGCCGGTGAGCTGGAGCGGCGGTCCTATCGAGCTGAAGCCCTCTTATCCCTCAGATCCGGAAATCCGCGCCATCGTGAAGAAGTACGAGGCGAAGCTCACGGAATTCACGTCTGAGAAGATAACCACGCTCGAGCCCTTCTCCCTGCCCGGAGGCGATGATGCCTGCCGCAGGGGCGAGTGCCTCGAGGCCATGCTCCTCGCCGACGCCATGCTTGACTATGGGCGCCCGGAGGGCGCCGTGGCCGCCATCACCAACGGCGGCGGCATCCGCGCGTCCCTGCCTGCCGGGGAAATCAACCGCGGCCAGCTCATGGCCATGCTGCCCTTCGGAACGGGCGTGAAGCTTGGAGAGGTCACGGGCGAGCAGCTCCTCGCCGCGCTCGAACACGGTGTCTCCGGCGGGAAGGGACAGGGGCCCGAGCTTTTGCAGGTCTCAGGCCTGCGCTACACTGTGGATCCCTCGCGCCCGGCAGGCTCGCGCGTCTCAAAGGCGGAGTTCACCGAACCCTCCGGAAAGACCGTGCCTCTGAAGCTTAACCGCCGCTACAGGATCGTCATGAACAGTTTCATTGCCGGCGGCGGCGACGGCTATGGCATGCTGAAGGAGGCAAAGCCCCTCAGCCTGAAGCCCGTGACGGATGAGGAGCTTCTGGAAAACTATCTGAGGAAGCGCTCTACGGTGACAGCTCCGGCCGCAGGCCGCATCGTGTACCGCTAAAACGTATCCTTTGAACAAAGAAAGGCCCTCCCGGACAGCGTATATGCCCGGGAGGGCCTTATGTGTTTCTTTAGGTTAACTCTGACAGAGAGTGAGGAAGGGACAGTTCATGCAGTGGAGGCCGCGCCGCTGCTCAAGGGTTTCGGCCATGCTCAGGGAGAGGAGGACGATTTCAGGCAGGAGGTGGGCGTGGGGAAGGGCGAACTCCCTGATTGCCCTGATCTCCGCATCGTCTCCCGCGGAGATGTCGCAGAAGGATTTTTCCTCGCCCCTGTCGCGGAGTTCCACGAAGCAGGCGTCCGTGACCTCTCCCGGAATTTTGAAGGTCTTTCTGTCTCCGGCGCTGATGAACCGGCGGCTGGCGCTCCGGGCTATGGTGATGTAGGCGGGCAGCTGGACGCTGGCCTTTTCCCTGCGGATTTCCTCCAGGAGCTCCGTCACTTCCTCAGGCTGCGGGGCGGATTTACCGAGGATGTTTTCCGCGCCATCGAAGAATTCCGTGTTTTTCCAGAACTTCCCGGAGAAGGAATGAATGGTGCCTGTCTTGTAGTCGAGGATGGTAAGCCCGTTTCCCCGCTGATCCATTCTGTCGAAGCGCCCTCCCAGCGTGAAGGTCCTGCCGCAGACAGTGACGGGCGCCTGGAAGTCCGTTTCCAGCCTGATGGGGCAGGCGTCATCAGGCTGTCTGTCCAGGTAATCCCTGAGCCTGCGTCCCGCTGAGGCGGTCAGGGCGTACAGGCTTTCCGGAGGAAGGGTCGACGTGAGAAGGCAGGAGGGGGCGTGCAGCCGTTCTTCGAAAAGGGCGAGGAGCTCGTCTTTCAGGGGACCGCGCTCCGCAGCCGGAGGCAGTTTCTGCCCGAGCCTGCGCTCGTGGAATATCTGCAGCACCTCGTGAAGGAGCTTGCCCACTTCCGAGGGATTGTCGCCCTCGTTGACCTCGTCGGGTTCCGTGAAGTGGGAGAGGCGGTAGAAGCCGAACTGGGCCGGGCAGCGCACGTACATGTCGAGGGCGCTCGGGGAAATCTTCCTCTGGAGCAGGGCGTCCATTTCCGCGCGCACGCGCGGATTGAGGGAGAGATCGAGAATCCTGTCGGCCGGTCCCATGGGGGTAAGCTTTACGGCCGGCAGGCCGAGGGGAGGCTGGCCGCGCCTGAAGATCCTCTTCTCCTCCTTTTCGCGCTCCCAGATGTATTCCTCGACGAAGCGGCTCCTGGTGCGGCGCTCGTTGAACATGCCGGAGCGAACGCCTTCCTGCCAGTAGAAATGCACATGACGGGCGCTTCTGCAGAGGCGCATGATGGCGTAGCCCTTTTCCACGTTTCCGGCGTTGAGGTCGGGAAGGCCGAGCAGGCTGCGCAGGGAGTCGGGCAGAATGGGATCATGCTTCTTCACGCCGGGGAGGCGCTCGTCCGTGGCCTCGATGATGTAGACGCTGTCAAAGTCGAGGAGCAGGCTTTCCATAACGCCCATGATCTGCAGAAGAACGAGACGGGAGGCCGGCGGCTCGAAGAAGATGAGCTGGCGGTTCATGAGTCCGTCTATAATAAGAGCGAGCGTCTCGAGGGGAAGCTGGCTTTTTGCCATAAGGCTGTCCCTGAGTGCGGGAATGATGGTGTTCTGGAGCCGGTAGAGGCATTCCATGTCCATGGAAGCGCGGGCTCTGGCCTCTTCGGTGATGTGGCGGCGCACATAGGTCATGAGGCCCGTCAGGGCGAGGCCGGCCTTTTCAGGGGTGTCCGCGTCCGAGAAGGCGGTGACGGTCACTTCAAGCACTTCCCTGAGTGCGGCGACCTCGGCTTCGCGTCCGCTGAAAAGGACGTGATCTTCCGTGGCCACATCCGTGAAGGGATCGGTGTAGCGGCGCCCCGTGCGCACGGCGCGGCAGGCCCGCTCAAGAACAGGCTGCAGGGGCTGGCCGCCGGAAGAGGTGAGACCTGAGAGCAGGGGGCTCGAGATCACGTCCAGAAGCTCTTTCCAGTGATAGCGCGTGCCGAGCCTCTTCATCTGCAGGATGGTCAGCGCGTGGATGAGCTGGAAGACGGGCGCTTCGGCCAGGGGCACGCCGAGGGAGACGTTGACGTCCGGACGGTCCACATCGGGAAGATGGTGCAGGACAGGCATGAGGACGCGCGGGTAGGGGAGGATGATCGCGGAGGAGGCCCTGCGGTTTCTCTTTGAAAGGTCCTCCCCGAGCTGCCCGAGCTGCGAGTGCAGATCGAAGCCCGGGAAGAAAGTCTCTTTTGCTTTCGGGGAGGCTGCGGGTTCCCCGGCGGGCACGGCTTCGGCGTGCCACTCTTCCATCCATGTCCTGAAGCGGCGGCAGACCCAGTGCACGGGGCCGCCGCCGGCCAGCGCCGGATCCGCGTGCAGGCAGACGGCCGCGCCGGCCTGCCAGAGCGCCTTCAGCACGGCGTCTTTTCCGGCGCTCAGGGTATGGAAGCCGATGAGGTAGACGGGACGCTCCTCTGACGGCGCGAGAGGAGCGGGTATGCCCTCCCCGGCTTTTTCAGCCACGCGTTTCAGCATGATGCCGGGCGTGGTCATCCCGTGCTTTTCAAGCTCGCTGAGGTAAAAGGCTGAGATATTCCCGAGCTTTGCCAGAAGATCAGCGGCGTAGGGCAGAACTTCGCCTTCGAGGCCGGGGATGTCCGCCGGGGTCACGAGATTCGCGAACATCTCGTCGAGGAGGTCGGCGAGGCGCAGGCCCCAGGGGAAGAAGCCCGCGAGATCGAGGTCGCGGAGACTGTGCCGGCCTTCTTCCCCTCCGGCGGCCTGCACGGCGCGGTAGAGGATTTCCACCTGATCGAGAGGGCCGGCGGGAAGCTCGGCCTTCCCGTGCGCCGCGGCGTACCAGCTCTCAACAGCCTCATCAAGCGTCATGAAGCGCGGCAGGAGCCGTGAGGGTTCGTCCCTGCCGCGTTCGGCCTCGCGCAGATACATGGACCGCAGGTACTGTCCGGGCCAGGTGGAGCGGCTGATGACGAGGGGGATGGCTCCCCTTTCAGCGTCCTTCAGCAGGAGTCCGCGGAAAGCGGGGAGGAAAGGTGCGTTCCAGGAAAAGATCAGAAAGGGGTTAGACATTGTCTCTCTCCCTCATGGCGGCTATGGCGGCGGTGAGTCCCTGCGCGTCGGTTTTGAGCGTGGCTCCCGCCGCGTTCACCACGCCGCATTCGCGGCGGGTAAGGTAGCAGAGCACGGCAAGGGGGCGTTTCAGCCCTGTGTCCCCGAGGCTCTTCAGGTAGAGGCGCATCTTGGCCTCGTATTTTCTCTCAACTTCCGGGCTCAGCACCTCCATGGATCCGTGCTTGTAGTCGATGACGAGGGCGCCGTCAGGATCCGGCACAATCAGGTCGGCCCTGAGCATCTGCGGATTCGCGCCGCCCCTGAGGAGGTTCTGCTCGGCGAGGCCCCTGTCCATCCAGTCCCCGGCGCCGGGGAGGGAGAGGAACCAGGAGATTTCCTCTTCCGCCTGTCCGCGGAAAGGAACCGGAGCAGCGCCCCTGCCGGGCGAATACGGCACTTCGTTCAGCCAGGGCTTTTTGCGGAAGTTCCGGCTGAGCACAAGATCCACGTCTCTCGCCGCGGCCGGGAGCTTCGCGAGCTCCTCGAGGCAGGAGTGGATGAAGATACCCTGCTCGCGGGCCGGATTCAGGGGATGGCTTTCGTCCATGTAGTCGAGATGCACGTGGAGTTTCGGCACCCAGCTCATGGGAACCCAGGGCTTTTCTTCCGCGCCGCTCTCTTCCGGAAACGGTTCCGGAAGGGGCGGAATTTCGTTTTCCGGCGCGGCCGTTTCCCCTTCAGGGCTTTCTTCGGGCGGCCAGGCGTCTTCCGGAGGCACGTCATCATCGAACACGGTCATCTCAAAGCCGTCCTCGTTGGGCACGGTTCTCCAGTCCGGATATCCGGGATCGTCAGGATACGCGGGGCCGCCGTCTTCCTCCTGTTCCCCGCCCCAGCGGGGGGTGTCCTTCAGGCAGCCCCGCATGACGCACTCGCCGCTTCCGGCTTCCCCGTCTCCGCTCTCCTCCTCTCCGGCTGTATCGTCCGGCGTTTCGCCGTCATCTGTTCCGGTTTCCTGCTCTCCGGCTCCCTCTAACACAACTTCGGGCACGCCCGGAGCGCCGGCGCATGAGGTGAGCATGGCGGCCATCATGGGGCCGAGAAGGCTGTCCTTTTCCGAGTACAGAACCCAGAGATCCTTTTCGGCGCGCGTGAAGGCCACGTAAAAGGTGTTGAGGGTCTCAAAGCCGTCCATGGCGAGCGCCTGATACGCTCCCTGCGGGTACCGTGTTCCTGTCTCGCCCAGGCCGCGGAAGGTTCTGTTCAGATGGTCGGTGTATTCGATGAAGCCGAGTTTCCCGCGGTGGGCGCGCCTCTTTTCAAGCAGGGGGTAGATGACCACGGGGGCCTGGAGGCCTTTCGACTTGTGGACGGTCATGATGCTCACGGCCTGCATGCCTTCGGGCATGGGCACCTTTTCCTCGCCGCCGTGCTCCTTCCACTGGGTAAGAAAGTCGGAAAGGGAGATGATGCCCTGGGACGCGCAGGCGCTGATAATTTCAAGGAAGCGCTTCAGGAAGGGCGCGGATTCCTCAAAGCGGCTGAACACGTCCTCGTGCCTGTACCACTCGCAGAGGATGTCATAGACGGTCATGACCGGAAGGCTCCGGAGGAGGGGAGCGATGTGCTCCTCAAAAATCCGGGGATGGGCCGCGCGCCAGAGTTCGTACAGCGGAACGGGAGGCCTGGGATCGTCCTGCTTTCTGGGATGTCTGCTGTTTTCGTCCGCGAGGAGGCTGATGATGTCATCGTCGAGATCGCGGCGGGAGACGCCTTCCCCGTCCGAGAGGCAGTGGGAAAAGATGCTGCCCGTGACCACGGTCCAGAAGGCTGTGTCGTTCTGGGGATTGAGCAGGAAGGTGAGGAGGGCCTCGGACTGCACGATGAGGGGGTGATCCCTGACGAGAAGGCTGTCTTCCGTGACAACGGGAATATTTTCCGCTGAGAGGCGCCGGGCCAGGGACTGGGCGCTTTTTCCCGTGCGCACGAGAACGAGCATATCCTCCCAGCCGTGCCCGGCTTCGCGTTCCGTGCGCAGGGCTTCAACCACGCCTTCCTCTATGGGATCCGCTTCTCCGGCATCTATTTCGCTGTTCTTCGGCCTGCTGGCGTAGTTCACGAGGTGGACGGAGCCGCCTTCCTTCGTGTCCGGCGTGCATTCCTGGGACGCGTCCTTATACGTGTCCGCGACCCTGGCCGCGAAGAAGTCCGTGAGGTTTTCGGCCGGAGCAGGGCCGTCCGGCTGATCACAGAGGCCCGGCACCTCGCCGCAGCTGAAAGACTGGATGTTTTCCTTCCCCTCGCCGCCGAAGCGGGAAAGAAGGACTTCCAATGCGTTTGCCCGCTTTCCGAGCGCGGAGAAGATGGCGTTGTTGAAGGCGATGATCTCTTTATAGCTTCTGTAGTTGCGGGGAAGGTTCTGGAGCACCGGGGTGCCGGACGGAGCCAGAAGCTCCGGATCCCTGGCCACCCTGCCGAAGAGTTCGGAATTGCCGCCGCGGAATCCGTAAATGGCCTGCTTCACGTCTCCCACCCAGGTGAGCGTGCCGCCTTCGGAGAGCGCCTCGATGACGAGAGGCCTCAGGGCCTGCCACTGGGAGTCGTTGGTGTCCTGGAACTCGTCGATGAGAAAGTGCCTGAGACGGATCCCAAGCCGGCAGACGGCCTCGGGGACGCCCCCGTTTTCAAGGATGTCCCGCACGCGGCCGGGTATGCTGTCGTTGAGAACCGTGCCGTTCTTCTCGGCTTCCTTATAAAGATCGTACACGCGCCAGGCGAGATCGAGAAAGCAGCCGTAGACGGCCGTGCTGCCCGCGAGACGATCCACGAGGTCGAAGTCGGCGGTGTTTTCCGAGAGCTCCCGCTGCAGGCCATCGCGGAGCTCGATGTCAGCGGGGCCGGCGGTTGCGCTCTTGTTGATTTTTGCTTCTTCGTATCTCAGGCTTTTGCTGCCGAGCCTTTTGTCTCCGGCCCTGATGCGGATTTTCGCGAAGTCCTCCGGTGACGCGGGCTCATTCTCTCCACCCAGGGCCTTCCATTCTTCAAGAAAGGCGTCAGCGGCCTTCCTGAGACCCTTGGTATATGTCTTGTTCATGGGAGCGGGGGGAGCGTCGAGCCTCAGGAGCTGTTTCGCGTTCGTATAGATGGCCTGTTTGTAGCCGGAGACGGCTTCTTCGAAATCCTTCGGCTCCGTGATGAGGAGAGCCTTTCCCTGACCGTCCCCGTCGTCTTCCTTCACGCGGGGATCCTGCAGCGTGCCGCTGAAGATGAGCGGCATGAGATTCGTCAGTCTCTTCTCAATGGTGCCCCTCGCGAGGAAGCCCTTCTGCTGGTCCTCGATGATGAGCTGGTTCCAGGCCCTTTCGATGAGCTTCCTGAGCTCGGCGTCGCCCTGCCAGGCCTGATCCATGAGCGTGTCCAGACAGGGGGTGAGGATATCCTCGATGTTGAAGACGGGCGCGAAGTCGGGAGGCAGTCCCTCGGGCAGGGCGCACAGGCGCAGAATGAGGTTCAGGAGACTGTCGATGGTGGAAATGTTGAGGCTGTCCCTGTCACGGAGGATGCGGTCTATCCAGACCCTGGCCGCCTCCGGGGTGACGGGATCCCCGTCCTTCTGCCCGGAGCTGAGGGCTATCTTCTTGAGGACGGTGAGCACGCGGTCCTGCATTTCCGTGGCCGCGGCGTTGGTGAAGGTGATGGCCAGGATGCCCCGCCAGTCGTCGGGCTCTCCGGGACCGGCTTCCTGCTCCTCTCTGATCCTGGCGCGGCAGGCGTCCTGTTTCACGCCTCCGGGGGAACACTTCACGAGAAGCTTTAAGAATTCCCGCGTGAGGGTGTATGTCTTTCCCGCGCCGGCGGACGCTTTTATCTGGTGCATTCCTGACATGGGTATCCTCCGTCTGACAGCATGGCGGCGGAAAGCATTCTGCCCGCCGCAGAGTATTTGTGAATACGTCCTGCCGGAAAGTGCGTCAACGGACCGGAAAACGGAAAGGGGGAACCGCGTGAGCGGTCCCCCCTGTAACAGACGGTCTGAAGAAGTCCCTTTATTTGCCGAGATCGGGCTGCATGCCCTTGAGGCAGCCCTGGCCCGTTGACTCAAGCACGGCGCGCCAGAAATCGGAAAGGATGTTGATGTGCCTGCGCTCCTTGGTCACGAGCTCGAGCGGCAGGTGCACGTAGCGGCCCTGCAGCTGGGCCACAACCATACCTGTGCGGCCGGCCATGGCGGCGTGCAGGGCGTACTGGCCGAGGAAGCCGCAGTAGACCTTGTCGCCGGCAGTGGCGGGCACGGAACGGATGATGTAGCTCGGGTCGATGTACTTGATGCTGGGATGCACGGCCGGGTCATCCTTAAAGTAATTCTTGATGGCGTCCTTGAGGAAGGCGCCTATGTCGCCCAGCACGCGGTTGCCCGAAGCGTCGTGAGCCGTTGTCCGGGAGAGGAGGTGCTGTCCTGCGCCCTCGGCCACCACGATGACGGCGTGTCCGCGGTTTTCGAGACGCTCACGCAGGGCGGGGAGGAGGCCACCCTCGCCATCGAGGGTGAACTGGGCCTCGGGAATGAGCACGAAGTTCACTTCCTTCATGGCCAGGGCGGCGCGGGCGGCGATGAAGCCGGACTCGCGGCCCATGAGCTTGACGATGCCCACGCCGAAGGGACAGCCGAGAGCTTCGGTGTGCGCGCACTCAATGGCCTCCGCGGCCTTGGCCACGGCGGTCTGGAAGCCAAAGGACTCCTGGATGAAGCAGATGTCGTTGTCGATGGTCTTGGGGATGCCGATGATGGCGATTTTGAGGTTGCGCCTCGTCACTTCCTCGAAGATGGCGCGCCCGGCTTTCATGGTGCCGTCGCCGCCGATGATGAAGAGCATGTTGACGTTGCTGCGCTCCAGGGTGTCGACGATCTCGCCGGGATCCTGCGGCCCGCGGGAGGAGCCGAGCACCGTGCCGCCGAAAAGATGGATGTCCCGTACCTTGTCAGGGGTGAGCTCGATGTAACGGTGCCCGTATTTCGGAATGAAGCCCTCGAGGCCGAAGGGAATGCCGAGGACGCCGGCCATGTGGTAGTGATGGTAGGCTTCCATGACAATGGCGCGGATGACGTCGTTCAGTCCGGGGCACAGGCCGCCGCACGTGACGACGGCCGCCTTGGTGCGCAGGGGGTCAAAGTAAAGGTGCCTGCGCGGGCCTGCGGCTTCGAATTCCAGGGTCGTGGGTTCCTCCGCCTCTGCGTAGAGGCTCTGATCCACCACGAGGGGATAATGCATGTGGTCTTCCCACACGGAGAGGGGGAGGGGGGATTCGATTTTGCGGGGGCCGAGTACAGGGATGCTCGTGTCAATGCTCTGCTTCAGTTGTTCCTTATTCATGGAATGCTCCAGAAAAAAGTTTGGCCGCCCGGACCAGCGCCTTTGGGTGTCGGCTGCGGGGAAAGTCTGGCAAAAAGCGTGCCGATGTGCGTATAGTGGCCCAGGTCGGCGGAAAAGGCAATCTCTGGGAAGAAAGGTATATACCCATATGAAAGAGGCAAGCCTGTGCGCAGAATGTGACGGGAGCGTGGCGCCGCAAAGGGCCTGAAAGTTGACAGGGCCCTGCAGATGGGCGAAATTAGCCCGACTTACAACCGAGGAACTATCAGTTATATGCCCATATACGGTTTATCTTATCATAAGCTTGCCCAGACCAGCTATTTTCAGGCGGACGAGGAATTCGCCCGCGGAGACAGGGCCGTGGTCGGAATGGATCAGGGGCAGACCCTGGGGCGCGTTGTCTCCGGTCCCCATGCCGATCTCGAGAATCTCGAGGAAGATTCCCTGCCGCACGTGGTGCGCAGGGCCACAGAAGCCGATCTGGAGCAGGAGAAGGCCAATGAGGTGCTGGCCGGCAGGGCCCGCAATTTCTGGCAGGACTGCGTGAACCGCAGGCATCTCGACATGAAGCTCGTGGACGTGGAAGTCTTCCTCGACCGCAGCAAGTTCATCTTCTACTTTACGGCGCCCGCCCGCATCGACTTCCGCGAACTCGTCAAGGATCTTGTGCACGAGTACCGCGTGCGCATTGAGCTCAGGCAGATCGGCGTGCGCCACGAAACCCAGATGGTCGGCGCCGTGGGCAACTGCGGCATGGTCTGCTGCTGCCGCAGGTACCTGAGGCAGTTCGCTCCCGTCACCATACGCATGGCCAAGGAGCAGAATCTCTTCCTCAATCCCACCAAGGTGTCCGGCATCTGCGGCCGTCTCCTCTGCTGCCTCGCCTACGAGCAGGAGAGCTACGATGCCTTCCACAGGGACAGCCCGCGCCTCGGCAAGCGCTATCAGACGAGCCGGGGGCCCCTGCGGGTCATCCGCACCAACATGTTCTGCAACGACGTGACCTGTCTCACCGACCAGAACGAGGAAGTTAAATTTTCGCTGGAAGAATGGAAGGCTCTTGGTCCCACGCGCCCCGAGCAGCCGCCGTGCAGCCAGGGGCAGGCCGGCCAGCCCGCGAAGCCCCAGCAGCCCCAGCACGATCTTATGGTTCTGCAGGCCACGGAAGAGAGCGTCACGGATCCCGACTTCTTTGACGACTATTTCCCCCCGGGCATGGAAAACGAGGCTCAGGGCCCGGCCATTCCCGACGGCCCGGTCATGGAGCCCGGCGAGGATGAGGCACGTCCCCGCAGGAAGCATCACCGTCATCCCGTGCGCGGGCGCATGGTGACGGGGCGCAGGGGATCATCCCTGCATCCCGGAGAACAGACGGCGAGCCCGGATCCGGCCGCGGGCGGCGGAACCCCCTTCCGCGAAAGCACCCGCCCGGAAGCGGGTCAGCCGAAAGGCGGGCGCAGGCGCGACCGTCAGGAAGGGGGAAAGCACCCCCAGGGTGACAGGGCTGAACGATCAGAAAAGCAGGACGCCTCATCCGCGTCCGCAAACATACAAGCGAGCAGGGAGAATGGAGACTAAGACTTTTTATATCACGACCCCGATTTATTACGTCAACGCCAACCCGCATCTCGGCCATGCCTATTCCACGGTCGTCTGCGACGCCCTTGCCCGTTTTCACAAGCTGAGGGGCGAGGATGTGCGCTTCCTCACCGGCACCGACGAGCACGGTGACAAGATTGCCAAGTCCGCGGCGAAGCAGGGCAGGAGCCCGCAGGAATTTGTCGACGAGATAAGCTCGCACTTCAGGAACCTCTGGCCGAAACTGGACATCCAGAACGACTACTTCATGCGCACCACCAACCCGGAACACGTGCGCCTCGTCCAGAAGTTCCTCCAGAAAGTCTATGACAACGGCGACATCTATTTCGGCGAGTTCGGCGGCCATTACTGCACGGGCTGCGAACGCTTCTATACCGAAAAGGAACTTGTCAACGGCCTCTGCCCGCAGCATCTCACCAAGCCCGAGTACATCAAGGAGAAGAACTATTTCTTCCGCATGTCCAAGTACATGCCCTGGCTCAGGCAGTACGTGCTCGATCACCCGGACTTCGTGCGTCCTGACCGCTACCGCTCAGAACTTCTTGGCCTCATCGATTCCGGCGGTCTCGAGGACCTCTGCATTTCCCGTCCCAAGAGCCGTCTCTCCTGGGGCATCGAGCTTCCTTTCGACAAGGACTACGTCACCTACGTCTGGTTCGACGCGCTCCTCAACTATATCACCGCTCTCGGCTGGCCTGACGGACCTGACTACAAAAAGTACTGGCCCGGCGAGCACCTGGTAGCCAAGGATATCCTCAAGCCCCACGGCGTTTTCTGGCCCTGCATGCTCCATTCCGCCGGACTGCCCGTGTATCAGCACCTCAACGTGCACGGCTACTGGCTCATGCGCGACACCAAGATGTCCAAGAGCCTCGGCAACGTCGTCCATCCGGAGCGCATGATTGAGCTCTTCGGCTCCGACGCCTTCCGCTACTTCATGCTCGCCGAGATGCACTTCGGCTCCGACGCCAACTTCAATTACGATGCCCTTATCACCCGTATCAACTCCGACCTCGCCAATGATCTCGGCAACCTGTTCAGCCGCGTGCTGACCATGACCGCCAAGTACGAGGACAGCGTGGTGCCCCAGCCGAGGGACAAGACGGAAGAGGACAGGGCCATCACCGACCTCTGCAGCACGGCCCTGCGCAATTTCTCGGATCTCTTCGGCAACGTGCACTTCGCCCGCGCCATTGACGCCCTTTGGGAACTCGTCCGCGCGCTCAACAAGTACGTTGACACCCAGGCCCCCTGGGCCCTCGCCAAGGAGGGGAAGACCGAGCGCCTCAAGACCGTGCTCTACGTGCTCCTGGCTTCCATGCGCAAGGTGGCTCTGGCCCTGTGGCCCGTTATGCCCCACGCTGCCACCCTCATGCTGCAGCAGCTCGGCGAGGAGATTAAGGAAGGCGAGAAGCCCAATCTGACCATCGATGATGAGATCGCCTGCTTCGGCGGCCTCTATCCCGGCACGAAAGTGGCGCCCAGTTCCAATATCTTCCCCCGCATCGATACAAAGGCCATGCTTGAACTTCTTGAGAAGGAGTCAAAGGCCGAGATGGAGAAGGCCGCGGCCGCGAAGAAGGTGGCCGAAGGCGCCGCCGACGCCAAAAAGGACGAAGCGGTTCTCCCCAATGTGACCTTCGATCAGTTCAAGGCCTGTGACCTCAGGGTCGGCACGGTCAAAGTCTGCGAAAAGCTTCCCAAGTCCGACCGCATCCTGCGCCTCATGATCGATTTCGCTGAGGGACAGCCCCGTCAGATTCTTTCCGGGCTCGCCGAGTTCTACAAGCCTGAGGAACTTGTCGGCAGACAGGTCATTGCCGTACTCAATCTCGAGCCCCGCAAGATCCGCGGCGCCATGAGCAACGGCATGGTGCTGACCGCCGAAAAGGACGGGAAACTGACCCTGATCGCGCCTTCCGTGCCCATGCCGGACGGCAGCCGCATCGGCTAGTCTCACTCTTATCTTCTGACTGAAAACAGGCCGGGACCTCCGCGGGTTCCGGCCTGTTTTGCGCTCAGGCGTCTGGGGCTGCCGGCGGGATGCCGCCATGTTGATACCGTCTGCCGGGCCATGCCGGCCGGGGGGAAAAGCAGCTGCAGGCCTGTACGGTGAAAGTGCTTCATGGGGGAAGCTTCTGACTGCCTGCCCGGGATCCCGAAACTGCCTTTCTCCTTCCGTTTTTCCCTCTGGAAAATATTTTTTGCGCTTTTGTTACGGCTTCGTGTCTTTTTGTGCTATCGGGGAAAATCGGAAAGATACTGGAATTTTTCCTGATTTTGGGATATAGTTGAAAGTTCGGCTTTTTTTGTATACCCTTGGACAGCCCAAAGAGGGCGGGGCTTTGCCCCGTTGGGCAGAAACGTGAAGGGGGAAAAGTCATGGAACAGAGAACGTGGCTTATTACCGGGGTGAGCAGCGGCCTCGGCAAAGCTATGGCCGGACAGCTTCTCGCACGGGGCGACCGGGTCATCGGAACCGTGCGTTACCGTGGCAAGGTCGCAGATCTTCTTAAACAGTATCCCTGGACGTTCAAGGCGGAATGCCTGGATCTGACCAAGGTACAGGACATCCACTCTCTTGTGGATCATGCCTTTCTTGAGGGAGAGGTGGACGTTGTTGTCAGCAACGCGGGCTACGGCCTCTTCGGCGCGGCTGAAGAGGTGTCTGATTCTGAAATCGACCACATCATTGCGACCAACCTTGTGGGATCCATGCAGTTCATCCGCACAGCCATCCCCCACATGCGCCGCCAGCGTTCCGGACGTATCATTCAGATTTCTTCGTATGGCGGTATCGTGGCGTATCCCGGCAGTTCCGTTTACCATGCCACCAAGTTCGGCATCGAGGGCTTCTGCGAGGCCGTGGCCCGGGAGATAGCTCCCTTCGGTATCGGCATGACCATCGTGGAACCAGGCGGAGCCCGTACCCAGTTCCGTTACGGCAATGCCAAGGTGGCCAGGGATATCCCGGCCTATGACGGCACGCCCGCCCACGCTTTTCTCAGCATGCTTAATCCGGCCAACGGCCTCGCCCCAGGCGATCCCGAGCGTATGGCAAAGCTCATCATCGCGAGCGTTGATCAGAATCCGGCTCCGCTGCGCCTCATGCTCGGAGCCAGGGCCCTGAAGCGTTCCATCGCCAGCCTGAAAAAACGCCTGGCAGAGTACGAAAAGCAGGCCGACACCGCGGCTCTGGCTGATTTTCCCGAAACGCAGGGTGCCAGCGACGCCCAGTAGCACTTTTTTCAGAAGACATGGTTTTTTCCTTGACGGAAACTGTCTTCCAGTGTAGGGTGCATCCCGTTCGTTCCCCAATAGCTCAATCGGCAGAGCGGGTGACTGTTAATCACTAGGTTGGCGGTTCAAGTCCGTCTTGGGGAGCCAAAAGAAAGTATGAGGCGGTTTTTGTAAGTACTGACGTACTGCAAAGACCGCCTTTTTGTATTTGCAGCCTCATTGTATATTCCAAGCACACAGCCGGGCAGGGCGGGGAGTTCTCTCCCTGTGCGTCCGCCCAGGAAGTTTCAGGACGCATCACCGGTACAGTTCACCAGATTGCCCTGTGTATCAGCGTTTTACCCCGGGAATCTGCACCCTGACTGAAAACGCACCAGTGCCCGGCAGGGCCATACGCAAAGGAGGAGAGAGGCGTGATTGCTATTAAAACCCCGAGACTCGTTTTAAGAAAGTTTCTCGAAAAAGATGTTCCCGGATTATTGGAGTACTTTAGAAATCCACGTGTTGCATGTTTCCTCGATGAAAAAGTTGAGAATCCGGATAAAATGCTGGAAGAGATCAGGAGAAGAAATGAGTCTCCTGAAGGTACAGAATTAGCTGTATGTATCAGAGAAAGTGACAATGTTATAGGAAATGTCTTTTCAAGAAAAGAAATGGAGGATACGTATAGCGTAGGATGGAATTTAAATAAAAATTATGAAGGGAAGGGGTATGCTGCTGAAGCTGCAAAAGCATATCTGGATTTTCTTTTTACAAAGAAAAATGTAAGGCGAATCTATGCCTATGTCGCAGATTACAACACACGTTCCCAAAAACTTTGTGAACGTCTTGGCATGCGTAAAGAAGGATGTTTTTTAGATTTTATAAGTTTTATGAAAGATGAAAATGGCGTTGATATTTATGAAAATACAATGGTATACGCAATTTTAAAAAGAGAGTGGATTGCCAGGATAAAGTTTTAGTCCACGTGCAGGATGCCGGGCGGCGGTGCAGTGAATTTTCATTCCAAGTGCACGATCCCAGGCGGGTTTGCGGAGCTCTTCAGCAAAGCGTTTCTGTGCCGTTTTTTCCCCGGGATCCTTCCCCGGCCGGCTTCCAGGGGCTGGGTAGAGTCCGTCTGTCAGCTTTATGTTCGTTTTTGAGAGCACTGGATCTTTCGCTTGAAGCTGCCATTCAGCACAACGAAAGCATCCAGCCTGTGAACATTCCTCTGGATGCCAATGACTACGTGGTCAACGGCAGCTCTGCCATCGAATAAAGCATAGATCTTTATCAGATACGGACAGACAGTGCCAGCGGCATCGTGAATAATCCCAACGACAGGGCTGTGGATCACGCAAGTCCCGCTGCATTCTGGATTTGCTTTTGAGTATTGTGACAGTGAGCCCTGAGACGAACAAGATTGTTCGGGGTTTGCCGAAGCCGGCGTTTTGAAGTTTGGCCTCTGGCAAAAAGCAAGAGGTGGCCGCAGGAAAAAAGCTCCCTGTGGCTACCCCCAAAAGCAGTGTGGAATACTGCTGGCTTCTATGTGCTGCAGTGCTTCTTCAACTGGCCTTCTGTCGTTGGGCTATCTCCTGTGACATTGCCAGCTTCCAGTTTCTCAAGCCACCTCGAAGCCCACTCTGGCCGATTTCTGGCAAAAGGCAATGCCCACATGGAGTATTGTCCTGCAGCCTTTCGCCCGCAGGCGGACGTCATAGTCGTTGCGCCTGATTTGCCTCAAGGCGTGTCGGACTCCTTCGTCCATCTGTTCTGCCGAGGATGCGCGCCTGATCTCCAGCACAGCCGCACGCCCGTTTTCGCTGTCCCGGACAACGATGTCGTACAGGCCTTTTCCCGACCCGCCATTGGAGATGGTATCGCCATACTTCATCGCGAGGAGGCCAAACATCATTCCGTGATAGGAGGACTCCTTTACGTCACGGAAGCCCGTTCCCGAAAGCAGTGCGGTCAGCTGCTCCTCGATCCCCTGGATATCCTGCGCCCAGAGAGCCCGGTACAGGGCAGTTTGCCTGTTCACCGGGAGAATGTCCGCAAACCAGGCTTCCATCTCCTCCTGGAACACCTCCCGCACTCCCTTGTTGGGAATGACAAGAAGGCTGTCCTTTGCGTTTTTTTCGCCTTCGTAGAGCTCTGCCCTGCTGGTCAGGGTGAGATATCCCGTGAGGTGCAGGAGAGTCCAGAAATTGCTGGCGTTTTTGAGGTCGTCAATATAGTTCATATTGGGGTAGAGTTTTACGGCGATAGCGTTGCCGCCAAGAAGAGCGGCAATCCTGCCCTGGACATCTTCTTCTGCGGGGAGACGCCTGGCAAAGTCTCTGGGCAGCCCGTTGCTGCTGGTTCCCACCCAATAGGCTTTAGGTTTTTCTCTGGGAACACTTTGCACATCGGCCAGGTATTTCATGACGCTCCATGGGCAGTAGATGTCTGAATGGTCCCCAAAGTGATACCCGTCGTACCATTCTTTGAGTGCATCCCTTTTCTCCTCGAGCCCGGCGTCAGAAAGCAGCTGGTCTACCTCACCTTGCGTGAAGCCAAAAACGTCAGCATACCTGGATGTGGCAATATCAAAACAGTCCAGATTGTTCAGGCCCGTAAAGACGCTTTCCCTGGTGATGCGAAGGGCGCCTGTGAGGATGCCGAATTTGAGATGGTCATTCGTTTTCAGAGAGCCAGAGAGAAAACCACGCATGAAACGAATCATCTCATTGTAAAACCCATTCTCGACAGCCTTTGCAACCGGGACATCGTATTCATCGATGAGCACTATGGCAGGCTTGTCGTAGTGACAGGACATGGCGCGTGTCAGAACCTGAAGAGCAAGCTCAAGTGTGTCCTCGTCTGACTTCCTGTCCAGATATTGCCGGATATAGTCCTTGTCATCATCGCCCACTTTTTCACTGGTCAGCAGATATTTATGCTGATTGCAAAATGTACGGATCAGGACATGAATACGTGCAAGAGCCCGCTCAAAAGAAGGTTTCTCAATATCCTTTAGTGTCAGGAAGATGACAGGATACTGGTTCATCCACTTCCCACACAATGCCTCGTTTTGGGAAACCTTGAGACCAGCAAAAAATTGTCGGCTGTTCCGCGTGATGTCGAAGAACGAGGCCAGCATGGACATAAGCAATGTCTTGCCAAAGCGTCTCGGACGGGTAAACAGGGATGCATCAGACGGAGACTCAAGGAATTTTTCCAGAAATACGGTCTTATCGACGTAGTAACCACCAGTCTGGCGCAATGTATCGAAGTTCTCGGTGTTCCTGATTTTGACAGCCATACCTGCTCCTTCCGGGTGGACTATCGGGGCTTGCACATTTCAGTTCGCCTGATGCCAACGTATGGATTTTGCTCCATATGTTCAATCAAATTTCCCAGGTAAGGCACTACGGAGCTTGCCTGATGAATTTTCATACCAGGTGCAAGATCCCAGGCGGTGTTGCGGAGTACTTCAGCAAAGCTTCCCTTCCGTCTTCCACCCGCTCCTCACCCGGATTGTTGTTTATGCGGTACATCATTTCCTGTATGCGTAAGCCGGTTTTTTTCGGCAGAGGCCATATAGTGGAATAAAATCCCATGGCAAAAAGTCGAGCAATAGGGACCATCTGGCCGGACTGGTAGAAATAGCGGCGTGGAGCCATACGACTCCATGCAAGATGCTGGAGTTTGTTTTTCGGAAAAGAAGTGGAGAGCGTGACGGAAACCGCGTGCGGTTAGTCCGGATGAGCGCCCATTTTCTTTTATGGAGGCTGAACGGATTCGACATGTCATTCCATCCATCATAGCTCTGGGGAAGATACGCGATCCTGTCTCCCCGAGTAGGTGAACCATGAAAGAGAACGTGCTACGAAAAGAAAAGCATCATTGTGACCAGTAACAGGCTGCTTAGAGAATGGGGGCTGTTTTTGGGATGCGGCGGCATCGCTGGAACGGCTATCCCACCATTGGACGCCCTTGCTCATCCAGAGTGAAAGCCGCAGAACACGTATGGTTACTCGGAAAATGCGTGAATAACCTGGGCGAAGGCTTCATAACTGCAAACCGTTTTTGCTCCTCTATCCTGTCACATGTCCTGAGACAGGATAGAGGGGGCAATTTTAAATTCGTCTTTTGGGGTATCCGGAACTTTCGCTTGACACCCGTCCCCGCAGAAAGACAATTAACACAGTAACTGGATTTTCTGCGATGAAGCCACGGTAGTATATATTATGAATCTAAACGATCAACTCAAAGAACTTATGCCTACATTTTATGGTTGTAATGGCGGAAATTTGAATTCTAAAATTTGGATTTGTGGAACTGAATGGGGAACTAAAGAAATAAAGAATCAGTATAAAAGTATAGACGACTACCTTGAACAGGAAATTCCAAAAGCTTATGCGAAAATAGATAATTATAGAGATATTGCGACGTTACCTCAATTTCACTGGGAAAGAGAAAGTGAATTTAAAAATTTATCAAATTATATTATTAAATGTATAGGATTGTATTATGCTATTGACACAAGTGACTTTAATTTAAAAAATTTAAAGTATAATGATAAATTTAAAAACTATGTTAAAATAGGAAAATTGCTTACATATAGTGGAAAGGGATTTCATATGAATAGAAGTCCTGTTGCTGGAAAAATTGTTAATCAAAAAATTACATGTTGTAATCCTGAAGAATATATAAATTATAGAGTAAAATTTTTTCAAAATCTTATATCTAAATATAACCCAAAAGTTATTGTAGCTACATCATATATGCGTGCCGACGATTTAGCTAAGTTTTTTGGCACAGAATTTAAAAATTTAAGTAATGAAGGCAGTGAGGGGCTTTGTTATTATGGATATCTTCCAACTAAAAATAACACTAGAACTGCACTTCTCATTACAAAACATTTTGAACGAGTAAGCTATGAATATATAAGCAATATTGCTGTATTTATCAAATATAAATATAAAATTACACAGTCATTGTAAGTTCATTCCTCTCCACTTGATCAGGGCTGGAGGTACTGGTATGGCAACTCCGACAATAAGGTCAGGTACATATCACGTTAAACTTCAAACATGCGCGGCAGACGGCTGGATAGTATTAGAGAATTGACTGGCTACGGCAGGACGAAAACGCCTGCCCGCCACAGATTGTCATCAGCTGCAGAAAGTGCAGCCGGCGCAGCATGGACGGCTCCGGGCCGCCCGGACATACAAAATCCTATTATGTTTTTGCCAGCTGTTCACGGCAGTCTATATAGTGAGGCTGGGGCAATATTGTGCACCATCTCCTGAAATGATATAAGCCCCGAAGAATTATATGGCTGTGTGGGAGCCATGCCGTTTTAAGCGGCAGAAAATCGACGTTTGGAATCAATATAGATTCCTGGCCTGTTCAGGCACGTCGATTTTTTTTGTTTTATGGAGGTGAAAAAATGAAACAGGCAGCAAAGATAGCGGCCGCAGCGATGGCTGCAGCGGGGTTATGGATGTACGGGGGGCAGCTTCCGGTTTACGCGGCAGCGGAAAGCAGCCGTGCAGCAGCTCATCTGGCGGAGAGCCTGCCGATGACGGCACTGACTAAAGTGTATGGTGACGGCGAGAAGATCGCGGCGGCCATGATTACATATCCGAAGGAGCTGAACGCTGCGGATGTGAGTGCCGGGGATTTTTCCGTTGCTGGAAAGAAGATTGCCTCCGTTCATGTAAATGATAAGGAAGATTTTACGGGCAGTGCAAAGAAGGGCCGTTATGTGTTTTTGGAATTTGCCTATGAAAACACAGTGTATGATGGCGATTTGGCGAAAAAGCCCGGCAGGCCAAAAGAAAGCAGTCACAATGGGACAGACGCGCCAAGCCATTCCGACCGCAAGCTGCCGGATCTGACTTTGCAGATGACGCAGGTCCGTCCGTTAAAGGCAGCGGATGGCAGCATCATGGAGGCAAATGGCAGAAAAATCACGGGCACAGCTGTGATCGAGCCGGATATCGCGCGGTTCAGGCAATATGTCTACACGGATCCTGAGACGGGAAATTCCATGCCGTATAACCTGTATCTGCCGGAACACTACAATCCGCAGAAGAAATATCCCCTGCTGTTTTTCGTGGCCGATGCCAGTGCCAATATCAATGCTGTGACCACGCCCCTTTTCCAGGGCAACGGGGCGACTGTCTGGGCCACGCCGGCAGAGCAGGCCAGGCATGAATGTATTGTCCTGGCGCCGCAGTATACCGCCGATCTGGTGGAAAAGCTGGGGATGATGACCACGGATGAAAATAAGTGGACAGACGGGCTGACGCTCATCAGCCGTCTGCTTTTTGATGTCATGGGCAGATACAGCGTGGACATGAACCGTATTTATGGCACGGGACAGTCCCAGGGAGGAATGACCAATATTGCCCTGAGCGACAAATACCCGGATTTGTTTGCCGGGCAGCTGCTGGTGGCCTGCCAGTGGAATGCGAAGGAAATGGAGGTCCTGAAGGATAAAAATCTCTGGATTGTCGTCTGTGAAGGGGACACCAAGGCCTTTCCCGGTATGAATGAGGCTGTGGCCCGCTGGGAAGCACTGGGGAGCAAAGTCGCGAGGAATCAGCCGTTCTGGGACAGCAAGGCTCCTCTGGAAACCATCAATAAGGCTGTGCGCGGCATGGCGGCTCAGGGCAGGCATATCAACTATTCTGTCTTTGCCGGCGGCAATCACATGTATACATGGTCTTTTGCTTATAATATCGGGGCGCTGCGTGACTGGCTGTTTGAGCAGAGGCTGAGCCCTGATGCCAGCCGCGGCCAGCACAGTGAAGTCTCCAGGGCGCTGATGGATGCCGGCATCAGCTATTATAAGTCCGGCGACTATACAGACGCCCTGAAGATTTTTCAGGTAGCAGACAGCCGCGGCCATATGAAGGCTCCGCGTTACCTCGGCTTATGCTATGAATATGGTTATGGCGTTGCCAGAGATGCCGGAAAAGCGGCCTTCTATTATCAGAAGGCTGCTGACCGCGGCGATATAACGGGCACCTGCCGTCTGGGCTATCTCTATGAGCAGGGGCTGGGCGTAGCCAGGGATTATGGCAGGGCGATGGAGCTTTACAAAAAATCCGCCCAGCGCGGGGATATCATTGCCGCGCCGGGTATGGTGGCTGTGGGAAAAATGTATGCGGCCGGGCTTGGTGTTCCAAAGGATCTGGCCGAAGCCAGGGCCTGGTTCCAGAAGGCCTTGGCCGCTGGCTATAACGAAGCCGCTGATGAACTGAAGACGCTGGAATGAGGATGGCGGTGAATCCGGAAGAGTACCCGGCAGACTGCGTGGAAAAAATACGCTGAAAACTGCCCGGGAACCTTTCTCCCGGACAGAGCTTCAATAAAAGTTTGTCCGGATAAGTCCGGCTGAACAGCTGCCTGCCGCTGATTTGTCTCTGCCGGCAGACTGCAAAATAAAAACAATATAAGTATGTTCCGTTTTATATGCGGAAGGGGAGGGGCAGGCGAGAGTTCCGTGCCCCCCTGTCAGACGAAAGTTCCGGTGCCCCCCCAAAACGAACAAAAACTGACCCCTCTGTCCTGTCCCGGGACCACGGGCCGGCATGCCGGAAAAAAGGTCAGGGAATACGGCAGCAATGCCGTATTCCCTCAATACCTGGATTTGTTTTATTATTTTTTTGTGAAAAGGATACGGCGGGAGAGAGACGGAGCGCTTATTCCGTGATTCGGAACGGGATAGCCTTCCGTCTCTGTCTCCTGCTTTTATACTATTTCTAATCCATGGAACTTCTGATATCTGGATGTATAACGTCGGTAAAATAGGTGTTTAAAGCTGTTCGCAGTGAATTCTTTTTCCTTCAAGATCAAAAGAATTGAGGTAAGCATGAAGGAAAAAAGATTAAGCAGCGTGGCCGGGCTGGTAGGGAACAATATAGCCGAGCGCAGAAAACAGAAGCATATGACCCAGGCCCGCATGGGTGAACTGCTTGGCATTACCACGGATTCACTGTGCCGGATGGAGCGGGGTATCATCGCCCCCAGGTTTCACAGACTGGCCGATATCGCTGCTATTCTGGGCTGCTCGGTAGCCGATTTGTTCGCTGCTCCGGGCGAGATCGTCGTAAAAATACCGGAACTTGAAGATGCCGGACTCCAGGCTGACCCGGCTGCTATTTCAGCCGAAATAGCAAAGCTCTCGCGGCTTTCATATGAAATATCCAATAAAATAGCGGCCTTATCCAGACTTTTGCCTGGATAATGGAAGAGGTGTCCCGGAAGGCATGCCGGCCTGATTCCAGAAACTGTCAAATCCTGACGCCGCCTGGCTTTCCTGTTCAGCGGCCTTTGCGCGTCTGCACGGAGGGGCAGGTTCCGTACGCCTGTCCGGGAATGAGCCCGGCAGTAGGTTCCGAAAACCGGAATTTATGAAAGGTATCACGTCTTTTGACTGGACACCGGCCGGGGGGAGCCGGGCCGGGGACTCCGGAAACAGGAATCCCGGGAAGGTGCCGCTTTTCTGGGAGCGATCCTTCCCGGGATGTTTCCTGTTTATGAATTCAGTATCTGGCTGGCTACCAGGTGCTCATAGAGGGAGCGTCTCCCTGACCGGTATTATCGGCTCCGCCCGGGGCCGGTTCCTGCGGAGCGGGGGGCGTGGCGGTATTCACGCCGCCGGCGGGGCTGGCCGGCGCAGGCGCGTTTTCCGCACCGGAAGGTCCGGGAGCGGGCGCCGTTTCAGGGACTTTGGGAGAGGCTGGCTTCGCGGGAGGAGCGGCGTCGAAATCGGCGTCATGCTGGGTATTATCCGCGGCGGCCGCGGGCTCGCGGACCTTCACGTACGTGTCCGAGTTGTTGATGACGTACCACAGTCCGTCGGGAAACTGTCTGACCCAGACTCTGCGGTCCAGGTCGGCTCCCGAGGAACGCAGGAAGACCCTGAGGTGATCCTGATCCGGGGACGTTCTGACGATGTTCAGGCTGTAGTTGTCAGGAGACATCCTGTAGCCGTTTTCAGGACTTGTTCCCGCAGCGAAGCTCTGAAAAATGTACCTGTAGTGCGGATCCCTCAGGCGGCGCACAAAGGTGACGTATTTCTGGCTGCCTTCCCAGTTGGCGTCAGCGTGCATGATGAAGCGGAGCATTTTTGACGCCTCTGCCCTGCGCTGGGGATCCAGGTAGCAGAACACCGCGTCAAAATACATTTTCACGGCGCCCTGGGGAGTTCTGGCCGCAGTCTGGCAGCGAGACTTGAATTCGCTGTAGGTAGACGGCAGCCCTCCGGCTCCGGAGGACTGCGCCGGAGCGGATGCGGCCGGGCCCGCGCAGAGGAGGAACAGCGCCACAGCGGAAAAAAGAACAGAGGAAAAGAGATGCTTTTTCATGAGGGGCTCCTTTTCGGTCTGTTAATCAGAGCACAGGAAAGAGCTGTAGCTTTGCAGAATGGCCTCAGACGACATACTCTTCGTCGTCCTGACATTGAAGAGGTGCGGGACGAGTTTGGTCATTCCCGGCAGGGTTATTTTGTCGCACGATCCGATTTTGGAGCCGCTCTTCATGGCAAAGACATTGGTGACTTTGTTCAGGGACAGGAATCCCCATTCATCCAGATCGTCACCTTTAAAACAAAGCGCTGTTTTCTGGCATCCGACGCACTGGACAACATTGATAGGCGTCCTGATGGCGGATGCGCCCCGCACAACGATATACCTTTCCGCGTTCGTCATGACGATGTACCCGGATGTCTGAAAATCCCGCTTCTTCAGCATGATATGCGCGCCATCGTGCGCTTTTTCGCACTTCCGTATGGTGCTTCCATCCTTCAGGATGCGCCATGTGGCCTGCTGGAAATTGAACTCCTTATGCTGGGGTTTTGTGTTCGCGTTGATGTCGTCCGGGGTAAGTGTGAAAAACTGTTTCCCGCACAGCCAGCATTGCCATTCCGTGACATCGATGGTGCGTTCCTCGCCGGAATCCTGAGCTGCCGCATTGTTTACGGCGCCCGCGAACAGGAAAAGCAGCGGAATCAGGAAAAGCATCGTGCGTTTTTTCATTTCAACGTCCTTATTTTGAGGGTTTTCTGCCAGAAAGAAGCGCAGCGTGTTTATTCCATCATGAGGACATCCGGACAGCCCGCGCCGGTATAACCATGACACCCCGGATACACTCTCTTTCAGAATAGACGAACTGCCTTCTTTGAGGCAATCGTCCGCGCGATGATTTTGTCTGAAGGCCTCTGGAGCGGCGAAATCCGGCGCCGGCAAGAATTTTTTTCCTCTTTTCATCCCGGAGATGAGTGAAAGCGGAGCCGGATTTTCTCAGGGATCAGATGAAGTCCGGGACGGGCGGCGTTTCCCCCAGTCCATACGTTCCTGAACATTCAGGTGATGCGTGAAGTATTTATGAAAAAAGCCGTTTGTCCCTGCCTGGCCTTTCCGGACCTGCTGCCCGGCTCCGGTCTGTCTTACAGAGGGAATGCGCCTCTGAATGCGGCTCCTGACGGTGCGTGTGCTGCGGCCTTCAGCGGCCGGCAGGGGGGCGTAGTTCCGGCTCCGGGAAGCATGCCTTCTGCCGTCAGGAAAATTTGCTTCATCGTGGAAGGGGACAGCCTCTGTTTCCTCTCGCCGGCGGCATCTTCGGCCGGAGCCGGCCGGACTGCGGGCATTCTCTGCAGGGGGGGCGGTACGGAAACGCTTTAAGGAAGAAAGACGCAGCGCCGTCCGGCATCCTGCACCCGGAATGAAATTCACTGGTCCGCCGGGACGCTGACGGAAGCAGGGATTCCGGTTCTGTAACCTGAAAGGACACATGGCGGGACGCGGAATAACAGGAATATTATCAACGCTGATAAAATTTTTTAATGTTCAATTCATTCCGGATTTCACCGGAGCATCTTCCCCTTATTTGTTTTTGCGGTCGTTTTAGGGTATCCGTTACAGGCGGAACAAAGGGATGGCGCGCGTACTGCCGCCCGCTGCTCCGCATGCCCGCGGTCCCAGGCCGCCGGGCGGTTTCGTTTTCCGGACATAACTTCCATCGGGGAATCATGCACAAATATATCCGCATCATGCGCCTGAACCATTGGATTAAGAATCTCTTTGTCCTTCCCGGTTCGGCTTTTGCTCTTCTGCTCGTTCCTGAAGCCACCGCACAGGGGTACGGCTCCCTTTTCTGGAATCTCTTCTTCGGACTTCTGTCCACCTGTCTCATCGCTTCGGCCAACTACGTGATTAACGAGTGGCTGGACGCGCCGTTCGACAGATTTCATCCCGTGAAGAAGCACCGCGCCGTGGTGGAGGAGGGCGTTGACGGACGTATCGTCTACGCGCTCTACGCTGCGCTGACGCTCATCGGCTTTGCCCTGGGACTGCTTGTTTCCCTGCCCGTATTTCTCATGGAGCTCTGGCTCTGGGTGATGGGCATCCTTTACAACGTGAAGCCTTTCCGCACCAAGGACCTGCCTTTCGTGGACGTGCTCACGGAGTCCATCAACAACGCCATCAGGCTCCTCATCGGCTGGTTCATCATCACGTCAGTCTGGTACCCGCCGCTCAGCATCATCATCGGCTACTGGCTTGGCGGCGCCTTCCTGATGGATATAAAGCGGTTCTCCGAGTACCGCATGATTGCCGACAAGACGACGGCCTCCCTGTACCGCAAATCCTTCGCTTACTACGATGAGCGCATTCTGCTCGGCGCGGCTTTCTTCTATGCCATGGCCTCATCCTTCTTCGTGGGCATCTTTCTCATCAAGTACCGCATCGAGTTCATCGTGCTCATGCCCTTCCTCATGGGGCTCTTCTGCTACTACCTCATGATCAGCTACAAAAAGGACTCCGCGGCCCAGGCGCCGGAGAAGCTTTACCGCGAGAAGGGGCTTATGCTCTACGTGCTTTTTCTGAGCGTGCTCTTTGTCGTGCTTCTCAAATTCGACATTCCCGCACTGGCCTGTTTCGTGAGCGACAGACTCATCCATATCGGCTGAGAGTCACAGGGGGAGGTCAGCATGTCCGCTTCCGGGAAGCCGGTTATGGTGGTCGCAGACTTTGATGACACACTCATCACCGTCGATTCGCTCTGCGCCATGATGAAGAAGAACCGCTGGTACCTCGATCCGGCCATGATAAGGGCCGGCGCTGGCATCGTGTTCGCGAAAGCGTCCGGCGGGAACGAGCTCCGGGCGCGCAGCCGGTTCAAGTGGCTCATGCTCCGCAGATATCATGAGCTTCCTGAGGAAGAGAAGGATGCCTGGACCGCGTACTTCAGGCAGCGCTTCAATACCGGCGTGCTCGTGCAGATTCGGGATCTCGCGCCGGAGAAGGTCATTATCGCCTCGGCTTCTGACGCGGATCTTATCCGGCGCGTGCTCGACGGCGTCCTGAGCGCTGACGACATTATTGCCAGTGTCTTCACTGAGGATGAGTCGTCGTTCCAGACCTGCTACGGGCAGTGGAAGGCGGACAGATTCGCGGAAAGGCATCCTGAGAGGACAGGGTACCACGTCGTTGTGTTTACCGATTCCGAATCGGACCGGCCTCTCATGCGCCTCGCTGACGAAGTGCGCCTGATCCGCAGATAGGGGCATTCTGGCGGCGCGGGGAGGACTTTCTCTCTGCAGCCCAGGGCTGTTCCCGTTTTCAGGCCAAAGCTGTTTCCGCTCCCTGCGCCCGGCGCTCTGGCGTGATCTGTGCCCGCGTGCTTTTGGCGTGCTTCAGGGAGCCGTTTCCCCGGTGTGTCCGCCGTGGAATGAGCGGGAGTGTTCCTGAATGAACAGCTCCCGTTTTTCCGCTGTTCCGTGCCGCCCGGAAATTGAGGAAGCGCAGCCGGTTTTCGCGTGAGCCGTACCGGGGCTGCCGCAGAGCCTCCGGAGGATATCCCGTCCTGTATATGAAAAAGCCCCCGTTTCCTTCCGGAAGCGGGGGCTCTGTTTCTGCAGAAGAGTGCTTTTTACATGAAGAGGTTCATGATGAGCACTTCAGCGCCGGCGACAGCCCAGGCGATGGTGGTCGTGTAGGACCAAGTCCTGAACTGGTCCTTTGTCTGGGTTACGCCGAGCAGACGGTTAACGACCCAGAAGAAGGAATCGTTGAAGTAGCTGAAGAACAGGGAACCGCCGCAGCAGGCGAAAGCGCCGACAATGGGGTTCACTGTTCCGGCAGCGGCCAGGATGGGGGCGGTGATGCCGGCGGCCGTGATCATGGCCACCGTACCGGAGCCCTGGATGAACCGGACGCCCGTGGAGATCAGGAAGGGCAGGAGAATGAGCGGGATATTGGCGTGAGCCATGCCCTGGGCGATGTAGGTGCCAAGGCCGGAGTCCTTGATGATCTGGCCGAGAGCGCCGCCGCCACCGGTGACGAGCAGGATGATGCCGGCCTGTTCCATGCCCTTTTCCATTTCCCTGAGGGCGGTTTCACGGTCTACGTTCCTGAGCTGGGTCACGATAGCGAGGAGCAGGCCGAGGCCCACGGCGATGATGGGCTGGCCGAGGAAGATCAGGACGCCGTAGAAACCGGTCTTCAGCTTGAGGGCGGAAAGAACGGTGTTGATCAGAATAAGGATGATGGGGAGGACGAGCGGGGCGAAGGAGGTGAAAACGCCGGGCAGATCCTTTTCCTCGAGGCTGATGACAGCGTTGGGATTGTAGTCGGATTCCTTGATGGAAATCAGGCTTCCGTCCTCATCGTTGATGAAGGGCATCTTGTGACGGAGGTAGCCCTTCGCGTACAGGATGACGGCGATGGCCATGGGAATGGCCATGCAGATGCCGATGAGGATGAACTGTCCCACGTCAACATTGAAGATGCCGGCGACGCCGAGAGGACCGGGCGTCGGCGGAACCATGGAGTGCGTGATGACGAGGCCGCCGGCGAGGGCAGCGCCGATGCCGATGACGGACTTCTTCACGGTGCGGGCGATGGCCTTGGCGATCGGGGACACGACGATGAAGCCGGAGTCACAGAAAATCGGGATGGAGACGAAGAAGCCGGTAATGGCCATGGCTTCTTCCTCGCGCTTCTTGCCGAAGAGGTTGAGGAAGGTGATTGCCATGCGCTGGGCGGCGCCGGAGATTTCGAAAATCTTGCCGAGGATGACGCCGAAGCCGATGATGATGCCTATGCCGGACAGCGTTCCGCCGAAGCCCTTGGTGATGGACATAATGATGCCGAGGCTCTTGCCGTCAGGGAACGTTTCCTTGACGAGGGGCATGCCGCCGATAACGCCGATGACGACGGTGGCGATGATCAAAGCCACGAAAGCGTGGATTTTGGTCTTCAGCACCAGGAAAATCAGAACCGCCAGGCCGATGATGAGGCCGAGCAGCATCTGGTTGCCACTGAGGTTTTCAATCATAAACCCTCTCCTTTATTGAACGGGTGAGTTTCTTCCCTGTGGCTGAAAGCGGGGAAGCGCCCGCCTGTTTGATCTGGAAACGCCCTGCCTATCCTTTGATGAAGGAGGGAGCGTATTTGGCCGCCAGACGGACAGCCTCAATCATGCTGATGGCGCTGGCTTTGCCCGTGCCGGCGATATCAAAGGCCGTACCGTGATCGACGGACGTGCGCAGAATGGGCATGCCGTTGGTGACGGAAATGGTGCGCTCGAAGTCCAGGGTCTTGGTCGCGATGTGTCCCTGGTCGTGGTAGAGAGAAAGGACGCTGTTGAACTTGCCGATTTTGGCGAGATGGAAGACGGAGTCCGCGGGGACGGGGCCCACGACATCGTAGCCTTCGGCCTTCATTTCCTCGCAGGCGGGGCCGATGACATTGACTTCCTCCCAGCCGAAGAGGCCGCGCTCGCCGGAATGCGGGTTGAGGCCGGCCACGGCCATGGTGCCGCCCTCGACGCCGAGACGGCGCAGGGCTTCGGTGCAGCGGCGCACGTAATCCTTGATGCGGTCCTTCTTAATCATGCCGAGCATCTCCAGAATGGAGACGTGGCGGGTCAGGAAGAAGACGCGCAGGCCCCTGGTCTCGAACATGGTGAGGGGATCGGGCGTGTTGGTCAGCTTGCCGAAAATTTCGGTGTGGCCGATGAAGGGCACGCCGCCCTCATGCAGGGACTGCTTGTTGATGGGCGTCGTGGCCACGGCGTCCACTTCGCGGGCGTTGGCGAGCTCAATGGATTTGGCGATGTAGTCGTAGGCCGCCCTGCCGCACATGCCGCTGACTTTGCCGTACGCGAATTTCCCCATGTCGACGTTGTCGAGGTCGATGAGGTTGAGCACGCCGCGGCTGTAGTCGCCTTCGGCGGGTTTGGAGATGCGTCTGATGGTGAGGGGGGAACCCGTGATTTCGATGGCCTTCTGCATGATCTTGCCGTCGCCGATGACGACCACGTCAGCGGATTCGAGGGCCTCGTCCGAACACAGGGTTTTGGCCGTGATTTCCGGTCCCACGCCGGCGGGATCGCCCATGGGAACTGCGATAAGCGCTTTCCTGCTCATATTTTCTGCTCCTTATACAGAGAGACGTTTTTTCAGATAGTTGACGCACTCGACGAGCGCGTCGGGACCACCCTGGCTGCCGCCCTTGGTGACGATGTGGCAGCCGTCCATGCTTCCGCCCATAATGCGGCCGTAGGCAGCGAGGGGCAGCACCTCGTCCTGAAGGCTGATGCCCTGGGCGCCGGCCCTTCCGCACACGGCGACAGTGATGTCGCCGCCGCAGCAGTAGATGCCGCGGAAGACCTTTACCTTCGCGAAGATGCGCGCCGCGATTTCGGCAAACGCCTGGTTGATGATTTCGCTCACGCCGTCCACGTCGAGGCCGAGCTTATTCATGTAAAACGGAAAATCAATGCGTTTTTCGGGATCAAGACCGTCACCGGGCACCAGATTCACGGGAAAGAGGTCGTATCTCGTGACGATGGAGTCCACCACGCGGCTGATTTCCTTTTCGCGGCGCTCCGGAGATTCCAGGAATTCGCTCGTGTGCACGTTTTCGTCCACCATGCGTTCCCTGAGGCGGAGCTGTTCCACCTGACGGGCGGTCAGGGGATGGACGCTGCCTACTACCACGAGGATGCGCGGGGTTTTGTAATGAACGGCCGGCACAAGCGCTTTGCGGGCGAGGGCGCCGGTGAAGGCGCCGGAATCCACGGCCACGACTCTGAGCTTCGACGTCAGCGTGGCGTCGGCGATGAGATCAAGATCCTCCTGGGTGACAGCGTCAAAGCAGAGGATGCGCTCCCCGTTTTCCACGTGGCGGCGCATGGTTTCAGCGAGTTTGTGCTTGCCGTGCATGAGATCGTCCACGGTGACGCATCCCACCCTGTACTTTGTCTGCTTCTCCATGATCTCCCGGACACCCGATACGTTGACCGGGCACTTCGGGTCGATGGCGATGTCCGTCTTGTGCAGGAGCATGCCGTTAACGAGGAGATAACCGCCGACCACGGTGCGGCCGGAGCTCGGGAAGGTGGGCACCACGAGAGCCGTGCGTCCGTCGTCCAGTGCGTCGAGCATGGCGTCCGTCTCGGCGCCGAGATTGCCGCGCAGCGTGCTGTCAACACGCTTCGAGTAAACCTTGACGTCAGGGGACATGAGTTTCCGCGTGGCGTTGTACACGCGGCGGTAGGCCTCCTCCGGAGGCACAGCGCGGGAGTTTGTGGGGTAGATGACGCAGTCGGAATCGGCGTGAGCCGCGGTTTCCAGGGCGTCTTCAGTAAGAATGCTCATGGACGTGAAATTGCTCTGGCGCAGCTGGACGCCTGTCGCGTTTCCGCCCGTCAGGTCATCGGCGATGACAACGCACTGTGGCATGAAATACTCCTGTGATTACCGGGCGGAAAAATCGTTTTCCGGAGGGTATAAAATGTTACTGTTTGGATAAAGAATTACAATTCATTTGTAAAGAATGGGCGTACCAGGCATGCAGCCGGTGATTACTGCGGCAGAAGATGAGTGCATTATGTTACAATTATGTTACGAAATGCGCGGGTGAAAGAAAAAAATGCAGGGAAAACAGGAAGAAAGAGGGTCATAATGTGTGTTATCATTTTATGATAACATGGCATGATGTAAGAATAATGGAAAAATGCATGACATTGCAGAAGGAAGACCTGACGGACGCGGACACGGTTGCCCGCAAGGCCGGACAGCTTTTTTCTGTGCAGGCCCTTTTTTCCGGAAGGCGGCCTCCCGGATGAGTCTGCGGATAAACAAGCAGCTGAAATGCACGCTTTTTTGACAGTTTTGCCATGCTGCCGGCACACGGGGCCTGGCCTCTCCTGATACAGTGCTTCTGTCCGTGAAACATCCGTTTTGCATGGTTTGCCTGTCATCCTGATTACCCGGGAGCCGTCCCTCTTCGGCTCCCGGGCGGCGGATGGGGCAGGGAGGAAGAAAACATGATGGCGGTTAATGAGCTGCCCAGAGGCCGGGAACTCAGGATTTGCGCGCTCAGGGCTCTGGAAAGACTTGGCGGCCGCGGAACAGCCGCCCAGATCGCTGCTGAGATCTGCGGCAGTGAGTCACCTGTCTCAGGGAATGGGGATTATGTTTCGCTGGAAAGGCGCAGGATGCGCTCTGACTTTGAGTTTGACATCGGGCTCGCCGGCGCGGCGCTCCAGAAAAGCGGTCTTCTGCGCGCCGGGGACAAAGGTGTCTGGTTCCTGACGGACAGGTATCAGAAGCCGGCAAAAAAACTTCCCGGCTTCCTGCGTTTTTTCCTGGGACGTGATGCGCGCGGGTAAGCGCGTTCCTGACTCCGGGGCGGGCATACGGCCGGCCCCGTGGAGCCGGAGGGAAACGGATTCCGTTCCCGCCGGCGGTTCCGTGCGCAGTTCCCTGCTCAGGGCGCGTGCCCTGTCAGTACCGGTTTTTTCCCCGTTCGGCCTGTCCTCTCCGCTCAGGAGCGGGCGCGGCTCACGCTGAGGACGGCGCCAAGGAAGACGGCGAAGGCGCCAATGGCGAGAATGCCCAGCTCGGACCAGGCGACGGGCCTTCCCGCGGCGGCTGCCTGCATGGCGCCTGCTGCGTGGGGAAGAGGCAGTACGCCGAGCAGGTGCCGGGCCCATTCCGGCAGGCGTTCCAGGGGGAAGAATGTGCCGCCGAGAAAGGCCATGGGCGTTATGACGAAGTTGGAGAGGAGCGCCTGATCCGCGTGGGATTTCACAAGCATGGCCATCATGATGGCGAGGCCCGAGAAGAACCACGCGTTGAGCACGAGGGCCAGCCAGAGCCCCGGGGCGAGAAGGTTAACGTGCACGCCCGCGAGGGTTCCGATGATCATGATGATGACGCTGGCGCCCATGGCTCTGACGATGCCGGCGGCTGTCTCGCCTGCAACGTAGCCCGAAGCGGAAAGCGGGCAGGTCATAAACTCGTCGAGCATATGCCAGTAAAACCTGGCGATATTGATATCGACCGCTATGGCCCAGGCCTGGGTCATGCTTGCCATGGCCACGAGGCCGGGCACGAGGAAGTCGATGTAGGGCAGTCCGTTGACGGTGACGCCGCCCATGGCGCAGGTGAAGGCCGTGAAATAGAGCAGGGGGGAGACAAGCCAGGAGGCGAGCTGTTTCGGCATGCGCCTGCGCAGGATGAGCATTTCCCTGAGAAAGACAGGCCAGGCGCCCGTGAAAGGATGTATTTTCGTCATGGCTTTACTCCCTGATGCCGTGGCCGGTCAGCCTGAGATAACTGTCTTCGAGCGTCGCCGGCCGCACTGCCGATGAGAGGGCGCGCTCTTTGTCCGCTTCCATAAAGGCCGCGGCCTCCTCCCTCGTGGGGAAGCACTCCGTAGTGAAGCCGTCCCTGCCGTGCGTGTCGACGGCCCAGGCTCCGGTGCGGCGTATGAGTTCCTTCGGTGTGCCCCGGGACAGGATGTGTCCCTGATCAAGAAGGATTACCCGGTCTGCCAGAAGCTCCGCCTCTTCAATATAGTGGGTAGTCATGAGAATGGTGGTGCCGGCTCCGCGTATGCTGCTGATGATGCCCCACAGCGTGCGGCGTATCTGGGGATCGAGACCGGCGGTGGGTTCGTCCAGGAAAAGAATTTTCGGGGAATGCATGAGGGCCCGTGCCAGAACCACGCGCCGCTTCTGGCCTCCGGAGAGCTGTTTCACCGGCGTGTCCGCGCGATCCGCCATTCTGGTGAGGGCGAGAAGCCTGTCTTCCGCCTCTGTGCGCGCCTTTTTCGGCATGCGGAAGAAGCGGCCATGTATGTCCAGATTCTCGCGGATGGTAAGATCGGGGTCGAGATTGAGGTACTGGCCAGCCACACCGCACAGAGCCTTGGCCGCAACGGGATCGCGGGCTATGTCTATCCCCGAGAGGAGCACGCGGCCGCTGTCCGGAGCTGTGCGGCCTGTCAGGATCCGGATGGTGGTCGTTTTGCCTGCGCCGTTGGGGCCGAGGCAGGCAACGAGTTCCCCCCGGTCCGCGTGAAAGCCGACGTCGTGCAGCACTTCGCGGTCTCCGTAGCTTTTGCAGAGATGTTCGGCATCGATCATGGGCTTCCTCCTGCTTCCTGTGTGGGGGAATCTGATACCCCCGGGACGGCCGTTCCCGCAAATATTTTCCGCCTCCGGGACGTCAGGGACTTGCAAAATAGTGTAAGCTCCTGCACAACAGGCGCAAATGAGAAAAGTCCCCTTTTACCCTTTTCAGGAGAAAACGATGAAGTTTTTCGATGATGAAGACGATACCGGCGAAAAAATGCTGATCAACACGCTCCAGCCGGCCATGCTGGCTGCCGTTGTATTCTGCATGATGCTTTTCGTTCAGCCTGGCTGGCTCCCCGGCATCGAGTCGTGGCTCCATCTCTGCATAGGGGGCTTCCTGACCGGCATGGTGTTTTCCTTCATCGCCTTCTTCACTGTGGCCCGCAGGGTGAAGGCAGGAGGCATGCAGGCCTCACTCGCCGGAGGACTCGTGCACCGCTTCGTCAAATGCCACTGGGACTACGTGCGCTGGGCTATTACCGGCATTATCCTGGCCATTGCCATGATGGCTGCCGTTCTGAAGAGCAAGATAATCGGCGATGTCCTTCTCGATACCGTCATGGTGGCGCTGACGACCGGCGCTTTTCTTTCCCTCGTGCGCGTCTTTTTCGTCTGCCTGCTCATGTCCTCCGCAGAGAAGAAGAGCAGGGGAAAGGCGTAGGCCCGCCGGAAACCGGGGCCAGTCCCGCCTCTGCCGCCGGGGTCTGAATGAAGCCGGTCTCTCTGCCCGCCCGGGCGTGAAAAGCAGGGACCGCTGCAGACGTAATTTTTCCCCTGTGTTTTTTTCCTTTTTAATGAACTGAACGGCTCCGCCCGCGGAAGCGGGAGAAGCCGCTGACAGACAAAGGCCGGCGGAAGGCCGGCACGGAGCTTCTGAAGGCACGGGAGAGCATGTCTCCTGGGCCTTCAGAATTTTTTTTAAGGAAAAGAAAATTTTTTGTTGACAGTGTGGCCCCATGAGACTAAATGACTGTTTGTTCACTCAATGAACATTTTCAGCCACCAGTTAATCCACTCTGTGGAAAGGAAAACATCATGAAAGTCTATTATGACAAAGACGCTGATCTCAGCTACCTCAAGGGTAAGACCGTTGCCGTTCTCGGCT
>ERZ825159.484-NODE-484-length-50954-cov-5.111220_pt1 | contig 50954 bp, 45 predicted proteins | sample MGYA00519932_ERZ825159 | MGnify/ENA primary metagenome ERZ825159 (study PRJEB31778, sample SAMEA3449191) | human gut metagenome | biome: human gut; feature: human-associated habitat; material: faeces | place: United Kingdom | collected 2010/2012 ... | reverse complement strand
ACATGATAACGGACATAACACCAGGTTCTTCGAAACCGTTTTTAGGAATGTTAGCCAGAATACAACCGAATGCGATTGGGGACAGCAGCAAAGGCTCGAAGCCTTTAGCAATAGCCATATAAAGCAGAAGCAGACCAACGCAGATCATGATTACATGACCGCCTGTCAGTGCAGAGAAGCCGGAGTCTGCCCATACAGAAGACAAAGCAACAAAAAATGCCTCAAACATGTGAATTTTTCCTCCTTGTTTCCCTTAATTGGGATGTTATAAGTGCAAATAAGCTCCACAATAATGCTACAACACTTTCATTTTAACTGTATCACCACAGTCTCCCCTAGTCTACCTGTGGTCTGCTTGGCGAAGCAAGCAGAACATCAGAAAATGTCATTTCTTCTTATGAAGCTGCTTAAAGCAGCAGCACTGCTTTGAAACCTTTTTTCAGCTAAATCTTATTTAGCTTTGGTAGGATCGACTACCTGGATTAAACTCATCAACATGCCTAATCCGATTAGAACTCCAAAGACAATGGTCATGTTGATAATGGCAATCAGCCACGGATTTGTTGTTACAGGACCCACTGTTTATCACCTCTTCCTAAGATAATTAAAGGGGAACTAAGTTCTATAAGCAAGATGCTTATCTTACTTTAATAAGTATAAAGTTATATTTTTTTATCTTCTGTTGCACAGGCCACACTGTTTTCCGTCAAACAGTTACTTTATTTACATAATCGTTTCACTTTAACTTCTATACTATTTCAAAAGTTCACTAATCGTTTTTGTTGCCTGTGCAACAGATTGTCATTTTGAGTTTGCTAAAATAAATACTGCAAAGCAACAATTTAATATCCTCTCAGTTTTCAATTTGTCTTTAGAGAGATTGGGAGAATGCTGAAACGACTGCGAATTTAGTTTTGGCAATAAAAAATAACCAGCTGCGAACTGGTTATTTTTTTGCTTTCAAACAGGCACAGTCTAATGACTGTACGTCTATTTAAAGCTAAACAAAAGCAAAACCCATCCGGTAAAAATCGGACGGGCTTTACTTTTTTAGGGAGAGGTATCACAATAACTGTTTATTTAGCAACAGGGCCAATCATAGCCAGCATAGTACCTGCAGCAACTGCAGTACCGATAACGCCTGCTACGTTAGGACCCATAGCATGCATTAATAAGAAGTTTGCCGGGTTAGCCTTTTGACCGACAATCTGAGATACACGGGCAGCCATAGGAACTGCGGATACACCGGCACTGCCGATAAGCGGATTAGTTTTGCCGCCATCAACCATGCACATAATCTTGCCGAATACTACACCGCCCCAGGTGCCTGCAGCAAAAGCAACCAGACCTAAACAGATAATCAGGATAGTCTGATAGTTCAGGAAGGCTTCGGCACTCATGGTAAGACCGGTACCGGTTGCCAGCATGATGGTTACAGTGTTCATCAATGCATTCTGTGCGGTATCGCTCAGACGGTCCAGGCAGCCTGCTTCTTTGAACAGGTTACCAAGCATCAGCATACCGATCAAAGCTGTTACCGGCGGCAGCAGCAGAGAAATAACGATGGTGCACATAATCGGGAAAACGACCTTTTCAAATTTACTTACCGGACGCAGCTGCTCCATAACAATCTTACGTTCTCTTTCGGTAGTAAACAGCTTCATTACAGGCGGCTGAATCAGCGGTACCAGGGACATGTAGGAATAAGCTGCAACGGCAATAGCACCCAAAAGATGCGGAGCCATTTTAGCTGCCAGATAAATAGCTGTCGGTCCGTCAGCACCGCCGATAATACCAATAGCAGATGCTTCCTGTACAGTAAATCCCAAAGCCATAGCGCCCATCAAAGATACAAATACGCCAATCTGAGCAGCAGCACCTAAAAGCAAGGTTTTAGGATTAGCAATCAGCGGACCGAAGTCGGTCATTGCGCCAACGCCCAGGAAAATCAACGGCGGGAATACTTCATGGTGAATACCGTACATAATAACGGACATAACACCCGGCTGTTCGAAACCGTTTTTAGGAATGTTAGCCAGGATACAGCCAAAGGCAATTGGTGACAACAGCAAAGGCTCGAAACCTTTGCCTATAGCCATATAAAGCAGAACCAGACCAACGCCAATCATAATTACGTTGCCACTTGTCAGAGCAGAAAAACCTGAGTCTGCCCAAACAGAAGCCAAAGCGACGATAAATGCCTCAAACATAGAATAATCCTCCTCTTGGCCCATATCGGGAAAATAAGTGCATTTTTTAATAGATCAGACAAGGAAAAAGTGCATCATTTGCTTCAATGCTTATTTCTAGTAGGGTCAACCAACTGAATCATACTCATGAGTACACCTAAAGCAATGAGCACACCAAAAACGATTGTCATGTTGATAATAGAAATCAGCCACGGATTAGTTGTTACGGAACCCATATAAATCACCCCTTCCAAATAAATTTAAATATAATATTTACCGCAATATGCTTCCGGATATTTGACTTCAAACACCCCTTTTTGCCTTGCTGAATTAAGTATAAAAATAATTCTGCTGTTATTCCGTTGCTTATGTCACACATAATAAACGGACGGTCTTAGTTTACTTACAGATTATATTCGTTTTAAATTTGTTATTGTTATTAAAATTTAAAAAGCATTTTTGTTATCGAAAAGGATTGGTTTACTTATGTAACTTAAAAAAGCAAGCTCTTTGAGCTTGCTTTTTTAATCAGAATAACCATTAACTTCTATGCTATTATTTATGTATAAAATTAAAACTATGCATTTTACTGCCTAACACCAGCTATCGAAAATTAAAAACGCCGCTCAAACGAGCGGCGTTTTTTAGCAGCATTACAGCTGTTCGGTTACATTGTCTTCGGCAGTCCCCTTCTTTTTGCGGCTGAAGAAGCGTTCAACAACTACAAAGAGTACAGGAATCAGGAAGATACCAAAGAGAGTAGCGATGGTCATACCACCTACTACGGCGTTACCCATGGATACACGCGCACCGGCACCCGGGCCGGTAGCAATAGCCAGAGGCAGACAGCCTAAGATGAAGGCGAAGGATGTCATCAGGATAGGACGCAGACGGACATGAGCAGCCTCAACAGCCGCATGTACAACATCCATGCCCTGCTCCATATTCATCTTCGCATATTCGACAATCAGAATAGCATTCTTTGCTGCCAGACCAATCAGTGTAATCAGACCAATCTGCATATAAACGTCATTCTGCAGGCCACGTGCATACTGTACCAGGAAGCAGCCGAAAACTGCGGAAGGTACGGACAGCAGTACTGCCAGAGGAATTGTCCAGCTTTCATACAGAGCTGCCAGACAAAGGAATACGAAAATCAGAGAGATAATGAAAATCTGAGTGGAACGGCTGCCTGCTTCAATCTCATCAAGGCTCTGACCGGTCCATTCGTAAGTATAGGTATTAGGCAGAACCTGCTTAGCAACCTCTTCAATAGCAGCCATAGCCTGACCGGAGGAATAACCGCTGGCAGGGTCGCCGGAAATCTTAATCGCACTGGCACCGTTAAAGCGTGTCATAACAACAGAGCTGTTCTTAGGAGTAGGCTTTACAAGTGTATTCAGCGGAATAGACTTGCCGTCATTGCTGCGTACAAAGAAGTAACGCATATCCTCTACACCGGTACGATATTTTTCATCAGCCTGCATAACAACCTTCCAGGTACGGCCGAAGTTATTGATATCATTGATTTCGTTACCGCCTAAGAAGGCCTGCAAGGCGGAATAAACAGTAGATACAGGCACGTTCAGGGACTGTGCCTTTTCACGGTCAACCTCAAACTGATACATAGGAGTATTGGTATTCAGAGTAGTGTACAGCATGCCGATTTCCGGACGCTTGCGGCAAGCAGCCAAAAATTCGTTAGCACGCTCACCCATAGTGTTAACGTCCTCACCGCCAAGGTTCATGAGATAAAGGCTAAGAGTACCGGTACTGGAAGCACCGGGCAGAGAAGGCGGCTGGAAGGCCATAACGGTTGCATCAGGAATCTTTGCGCCCATGCCGAAAATCATCGGAATAACATCCTGTACACTGTTGCTGCGCTTGCTGTAGTCCTCCATAGTAACTACTGCCAAGCCGGCGTTAGCCTTCTGGCCCATGGACAGGATATCAATACCGCTAACCTCCATAACGTTTTTAACGCCGGGGAGCTTTCTCATATTTTGTGCAAGGCCTGCCATAATCTGCTGCGTACGGTTACTGGAAGCACCCTCAGGCAAAGCGATGGATACAGCAGTCATGCCCTGGTCCTCGTTCGGTACAAAGCCTGTCGGCGTTGCCTTGGCCAGGAAACCGATGCAGATAACAACAATAACAAGACAGGTCAGAATCAGTTTAGATTTACGGATGCAGCCTTCAACGTTTTTCACGTATTTAGCCAACGTTCTTGCAAACCAATCGTCAAATGCTTTTACAGCCTTGCCGATAAAGCCCTTCGGCGCCTCCTCCTTCTTGACAAGAATCAAGGAGCAGAGTGCAGGAGTCAGGGACAAAGCTACTATAGCAGAAAGCATCATGGATACAGAAATCGTAATCGCAAACTGCTTGTACAATTCACCGACAGTACCGCCGGTGAAGGCTACAGGAATAAATACCGCAGACAGTACGAAGGCAATAGCCACAACAGGGCCAGAAACCTCGTTCATAGCACGGTAGGTTGCCTCCTTAGGAGACATACCATTTTCCTGAATATGATGTTCAACCGCTTCTACTACAACGATAGCGTCGTCGACAACAAGGCCGATAGCCAGAATCATCGCAAAGGCAGTCAAAGTGTTGATGGTAAAACCTAAAATTACAAAGGAAGCAAAGGTACCAACCAAGGATACCGGTACAGCCAGAATAGGAATCAAGGTTGCACGCCAGCTGCCAAGGAACATAAATACTACCAGAATAACCAGAATCAAGGCTTCAACAAATGTATGAGCAACCTTCTCCAGAGATTCGGTAATAAACTGGGTGTTATCCTGAATAACGACCAGCTTCATATCATCAGGGAAACGGCTTTCTGCGTCCTTTAATACCTCGCGGATATTCTTAACAGTTTCGATAGCATTCGCATCGGAGGTCAAGGATACCGGGAATACAACGGAATCACCGCCGTGCGGCTTGCTTACCGAAGCATACTTGGTTCCGGCATACTCCACACGAGGGTAATACTTGTTCTTGCCCAAGTAGATTTTGAACCGGATGCCCGTGTACTTCGTCACGTCGATCTTATCGGCCGGAATATCCTTCAGCTTCAGGTTATCGCCATTATTGGAACGGATAATTACGTTACCGAATTCCTCTGGCGTATTCAGACGACCTTGAGCACTTGCAGAATAGGTACGCTCCTGCTTGTCAACGGTAGGACGGTTACCGATAGAACCAACCGCTGCCTGAATGTTTTGCGTTTTGATAGCGTTGGAAACATCGGTTACGGTTACGCCCAGCTGTGCCATTTTTTCAGGATTCAGCCAGATGCGGACTGCATATTCCGGACCATATTCGCCAACTGTAGATACGCCCTTAACACGCTTTACTGCATCAAGGAAGTTTGCATCCGCATATGTTCTTAAGAACATAGCATCATAAGTATTTTTCGGAGAATAAAGACCAAAATACATAATGGTCTCGGCAGATTCCTTAGCAGTGGTTACACCGTAGCCAGAAACCTCGCTCGGCAGAGAGCTGGTTGCCTGAGATACACGGTTCTGCACCTCTACAGAAGCGATATCTGCGTTTTTCTCCAGGTTGAATTCAACATTGAGCTTGTATTCACCACTGGAGGTACTTACAGAGGACATGTTCAGCATATTTTCTACGCCGCTGACCTTCTGCTCAATGGTCTGTGCTACAGCCTTTTCAACGATATCGGCACTTGCACCGACATAGTTGGTGTTTACGCTGATACGCGGTTTGGTAATGTTAGGATATTGGGCGATAGGCAGGCTAAAGCCGGCAATCGCACCCAATAAGGTAATAATAATCGCCAGTACTATCGCAAATACCGGGCGATCAATAAAGAAACGAGCCATCTAGCCAACCTCCTTATTGCTTCTTGCCGGCGGTAGCACTGTTGTCAACAGTAGTATCCAGATCAGCCTCAGTCATCGGCTGCGGGTTAACCTGAGCACCCTGTCTGATCTTGCCGGTGCCTTCGACTACGATTGTCTCATCGCCGGTCAGACCGCCTTCAACCATATAGAAACGGCCAACGGAAGGACCAAGAGTTACTTCCTTCATCGTTACCTTGTTGTCACTGCCAACAACATAAACAAATTTCTTATACATCAATTCAACAACTGCACGCATAGGAATCAAGAGAGCATCCTTTTTGGTGCCTGCTGTTGCCTGTACGTGAGCAAACATGCCCGGCAACAGACGATGTGCAGGATTTCTGAACAAAGCCTTGACTGTCATGGTACCGGTGTTGTCGTTGATACCACGGTTAACCTCTGCAACGGTGCCTTTTAAATCGTAGGTACTGCCATCGCTCAAAACAACAGTCAGGTTGTCAAGAGAAGCAGCGCCGCTGTTATCATGAGCACTGGAAAGCTTCAGATATTCCGGCTCAGCAATGCTGAACTGTACAAATACAGGGTCAGTGTTGCTGATTTTGGCCAGAGTAGTCTGACCTGCGGTTACATAGTTACCAACCTCCAGCGCGGTAGTATCAATGCGTCCGCTGAACGGAGCGGAAACGCTGGTATCGGTCATGTTAATCTGCGCATTTTCCAGAATTGCTTCCTGCGCATTTACAGAAGCCTGTGCCTGATCACGCTGCATAATAGCGTTATCCAGAACCTGCTTGGAAATTGCATTCTGTGCATACAAGGTGCTGTAACGCTCTGCATTCAGAGCTGCGTTAGCCAAAGCCGCACGGGCATTAGCCAAGCCTGCCTGCGCGTTGAGCACATTAGCCTGATATGTACGCTGGTCAATAGCATACAAGGTCTGGCCTGCACTTACATTGTCACCGCCCTTGAAATACTTGGCTGTAATCTGACCGCTTACCTGAGCCTTCAGCTCCATTTCCTGCTGAGCCTGTACAAAGCCTGTATAATCATATACCAGAGGGGTGTCACGCTTAATAACCTTCATGGTTTTAACCAAAGCTGCCTTATTGCCGCCTTGCTGCTGTTTTTGACCACAGCCTGCAACGCTCAGTACAAAGGTTGCCGCCAGCGCCGCAGCCATTGCTTTTCTTGCACGGCCGGAGCGAATAAAACTTAACATAAAAAAACCTCCTTCACCTTCACTCTGAAACTACTCAATATATATAATAACCAATAAGACTGCTAACGTTTATGACTGTTAGCACCTTTACCTGAAAATATTCCTGCTCCAGTTTCAGAATACTACTATTATAATGGACATTTTTCAGAAATGCAAACTTCATTTAAACAAATTTCGCCGTTTTTTCTTGCATTTTCTTTAATTATCTTCTTCTCACAAATTTTGCTGACTGGTCAGTCAGTTTTTGCTGTTCAACAGTTCTTTTTTTAGCAAAAATTTATGCAGATTGCCCAAAGCAAAACCCGATACCTGATCCACGCCATCAATACGCTGCATCAAGAACAGATTATCTCCTTCAATATACCATTCATCCGGCAGTCTGTCCTTATATACAACCTTCTTATTGGTATTCAGCAGATTAATCAGCGGCAGCAAATCCTTATCCTTGACATTAAGCACTTCATCCAGTCTGATTTTTTCACCCGTCTTAGGATTTACGTTCAGCTGATGATGGATAAAGCTGTTTTTACCGCTAATCAGCTGTAGGCTCAGAATCTGTTCATCAGCACGCATCACCTTAAACGCCATATCTGCCTCACCCTTGTAAAAATGCTCCAGATATTCTTTGCACTCATCCTGCAGCAGCTTATTCATTTTATTTTGCAGCTCTACATCCTTACCGGCAAAAACCGGGAAGGTAGCTTCACCGCCGGGAACTACCATCTTACGCGCTAATATAGTACCGGCAGCAAAATCCTTGCCATCATTCACAGTATTATCCTTAGGCGTAGGCGCGAGCGTCATAATGGTCAGGGAAAACTGCTTCCATTCCTTAGTTTTCTTGTCCTGCTTCCAGATAGCGCCCACATCTGCCAGAGGCTGCTTTTTCTGCACCAGCTGCTGACAGCCCAATAATTCATCTGCACCGTCATTATCTACATCATGTGCCACCAGCGAATGCAAACCGCCATACTCCAGCTTGCCGTCTTCAACCTCACTGCCTGCTGCCGGTGTTAAAACCGATTTATTGCCGTCGATTAAAGTTACATGCATTTTACCATCCTTGGCAAAGGCTTGCGTCACCAGTCCCATGCTTTCGGCAGCACCAAAGACCTCACGCACATTTTTCTTATTGGCAAAGGAAAGTACACGGTATTCACTTGGCGCATGCCAATCTCCCTGAGCAGCACTCACCAGCAGCTGCTGTCTGGCGCTTTTGCCCACCCACAGCTTAATAGGCTGCAGCTGGCAATTATATCCGCCCTTAATAGAAGGTGCATGAGCCGTCAAAAGCTTCTTGTCCTTATCCTTAATCATAATAAGCAGATCATTGGCGTAGCCGTTAGGCAGCCTATCACCCCACAGCTCGGCGGTAACAGTCTGTTCCGCTGCCAGCTGCAGCGGCACCTGCGCCAACAGCGTGTCAGCGGCTGCAGCAATAGTGCTGCAGAAAAGTACGCTGCTGCAGGCCAGGCCTTGCACCATCCATTTTATCTTCACGTCTTCACGTCCTTTCTTCAAACGTACTATTATATTATAGCATTTTTTTGTTATAAGTAGCTGTTAAAACACAGATTTTTTACATAAAGGTACCACAAACATCGGCAAATTCTGTTGCATTTCGTACAAAAAGGCTTTTTCTTATTTCTCAAAACGATTTTTTCATTAATATTACTGCTTTTTATTGTTAAATAGTGTAGAATAAAAGCGGTATTTTATGATTTTTTGGGAGAAGGGAAGGATTTATTAATGAAGAAACTTGTTGCTCTTCTGCTCAGCCTTTGCCTATTAGTATTAGCTGCAGGCTGTGGCGGTAACGATTCAAAAAAAGACACACCCAAAGAAAAGACTAAGGTAAGCCTTGGCATGCTGCGCCTGACAAGCAGCGCTCCTTTATTTATCGCTATGGATAAGGGCTTCTTTGCTGAAGAAGGTATTGAAATCGAACCACAATGGTTTGACGCTGCTCATCCGATTGCCGTATCCACTGCTTCCTCTAAGGTTGATGTCGGCGCTACCGGCATTACGGCCAGCCTCTATAACATGGCAGCCAACGGACAAAAGCTGGGCATTGTTGCAGATAAAGGCCGTGAACAAAAGGGCTATTCCTCTTCTGCACTGCTTGTTACTACCGACAACTACAACGCCGGCGTAAAAAGCCTGAAGGATTTGAAGGGCAAGCGTATCGGTATTACGCAAAAGGGCTCTACCTTCCATTATATGCTTGGCAGAATGCTGGAAACCCAGGGCATGAGCCTCAATGATGTGGAAATTGTTCCCCTGAGCAAGCTCAGTGCTGTTATGGCTGCTCTGGAAAGCAAGCAGATTGACGGCTGTATCTTAAACGAGCCTAACATCACCAAGGTGCAAAAAGCAGGCTACGGCAAACTGGTCGTACAGGTTGGCGACGTTATTCCTTACCAGACCTCTGCTATTTTCTACTCACCTGACTTTATGAAGAATAAGGATGCAGCTGTACGCTTCATGCGTGCTTACAACAAGGCCTGCAACTATTACTACGAAGCTGCAGTAGAAAAGAAGGATGCCAAGAAGCTGGAAGAGGTTGTTAATATTGTAGCCAAATACGTTAAGGCTCCGGCTGAAGACATTAAAGCAGGCCTGCCCTATATTGACAAGGACGGCAAGCTGCTTGTCAGCGATATTGCAACCCAGATTAAATGGTACACTGACAACAAGATGATTTCCGGCACACTGGATGCGAAGGATGTTGCCAACACCAGCTTTCTGGATGAAGCAATGAAGAAATAAACTATTGTATTAAAGCAAGACTGGCGTAAATGTAACAGCTGCAAAATGCGTTGACGAGGCTTTAGCACCAAAACGCTGCGACTGATATATTAGCGCCAGTCTTTTTGGAGGATGGTAGAAAATGAAATTAGAAATCACAAATATCTGCAAGGATTTCACCACCACCAGCGGTAAGCTGCTTCCTGTTTTGCAGGATATTAACCTCAGCATTAATAAGGAAGAATTTGTAGCATTGGTAGGACCGTCCGGCTGTGGTAAATCAACCTTGCTCAATATAACCGCCGGGCTTTTGGAGCCCACAAGCGGCAACGTAAAATTTACTGATGTCGCTGCCGGCTATGAGCCTCGTATGAGCATAGTCTTTCAGGAAACAGGCCTCTTCCCCTGGCGCAATGTGCATGATAATATTGCCTTCGGTTTGGAAACAGCAGGCATGAAAGCAGAGGAAAAGGAAGCACGCATTAAGCATTACATTGAGCTTGTAGGCTTAAAGGGCTTTGAAAAATCCTTCCCGCACCAATTAAGCGGCGGTATGCGTCAGCGCGTTGGCATTGCCCGTGCTTTAGCTATCGAGCCTGACCTGCTGCTGATGGATGAGCCGTTTTCTGCCTTGGATGCGCAAACACGCACCATCATGCAGGAGGAGCTGGTAACGCTGTGGGAAAAGACGCGTCTGACCACGCTATATGTTACACATAATATTCAGGAGGCAGTAATGCTTGCTGACAGAGTTGTACTGCTTTCGCGACGCCCCGGAAAGGTCAGCAAAATACTGCAGATTGATATTCCGCGTGCCGACCGTGCTAAGACTGAGCACACAGACGAAATTGCGGAATTTGTCCGTATCATCTGGGAGCATATCAGCAAGGATGCGCGTGCTGCCTTAATGGAGGTGGAAGACAATGTCTGAAAAGAAAACTGCTGCGAGCGCAGCTAACGAATATATCGTACGCAACCGTATGACGCATTGGCAAAAGACCCATCCGCATTGGGTAAGCGTTGCTTCTATCATCATCCTGCTGCTCTTTTGGGAGGCTATCTGCCGCTGCGGCCTGGTTTCTTCTTTGTTTTTGCCGGCCCCGAGCCAAATTATCAGCGCCCTGCTTACCATGCTTGCTGACGGCGAAATCGGCGTTAGCCTGGCAGCCAGCATGTACCGTATCCTAATCGGTTTTGCTGTCGGCAGCCTTATCGGCCTTGCAGTCGGTCTTGTTACCGGTACCTCGGCACTGGCAGATAAAATCGGTAATCCTGTTGTCAACGCTCTTTATCCTATCCCTAAAATCGCTTTGCTGCCATTGTTTATTCTTTGGCTGGGAATTGGCGAGCTGTCAAAGGTAACGATTATTGCGCTCGGCGTCTTCTTTCCGGTAGCAATGAACACCTACAGCGGTGTCAAAAATGTTGATACACTGCTTATCAAGGTCGCAGTCAGCTTTAACGCCAGCTGGTGGAAAACGATGAAAAGTGTTGTTCTGCCTAACGCCTTACCTATGATTTTCGCAGGTCTGCGCCTTGCCGCCGGCACATCTCTGCTGCTGCTGGTAGCAGCAGAAATGATTGCCGCTCAGGTCGGCATCGGCGCCCTCATCCTGCATTACGGCGATTTGATGATTACTGACCGCTTGATGGCCGGAGTTATTGTATTGTCATTGCTCGGCCTGCTCTTTAACCTGTTCCTGCAATGGTTGGAGAGAAAGGCTATCCCCTGGAAGAACTGATAAAAGCACAAAAGCACTGTCTGCTCACTGATATTCTTATATCAGATAGAGCTGACAGTGCTTTTTCTTTTTCTGCTAAAATCTTACAACAGCTTTTTAAAATACTGTTACGCTAATACACAAAAACTGCTTTCTGCTAATCTATTACTGCAACTTTACCGAAGCCTCCTGCAAAACTGCTGCCACAGCTTCCGGCGGCAGCTCGCCTATCTTCTTGATCAGTTCAGGCTGCTTGGGATGTTCGGCAATAACCTTCTCCATCAACACCATGTCCAGCCAATGGCCGTGCTTGAAGCCTGTATTATTGAAGGTACCAATAATTTTATAGCCACACGCCTCATGCATTTTGACGCTGTGCTCATTGCTGGCAGTAATGCAGGCATAGGTCACAACTATTCCCTGCAGGCGCAGTAAAGCTTCCAGCGCCGTGTACATCACCTTGCCCAATCCGTGTCCCTGACCCTCAGGTGCCAGATAAATCGTTACCGCGGCACCCCACTGATAGGCAGCACGCTGCATATAAGGATGGGCATAAACATAACCTAACAGTCTGCCATCATGCTCACAAACTATATAAGGATAGTGCGCAGAAATATTTTTGATTCGCTCTGTAAATTCTTCTGCCGACGGTACCTCATATTCAAATGATACATCACTGAGCGTCCTGTCGCTGCTGATGACAAAGGGCGCGTAAATTTCCAGCAGCTTTTCGGCATCGTCAGGCTTCGCAAGGCGAAGCGTATACTTCATCGACATTTTATCGCTCCACCTTTACTTCAAACATTCTGCTCCACGGCAGCGTAAATTTATATTCTTCGGCAGTATTGCCCATATACGGCTTGCTTACCTTGTTGATTTCCCGGGTAATAAACTCTTCCGCCGCAGTACGCTGCTCCTCATTCAGTCCGCTGTTGGGCCAATAGTTAGGCCAGATAAGCTGCTGGTAGGTTTGCATGCGCACATTCGCCTGATATGCCCAATCATCAAGATAGCGTACATTAAGCAAATCTTCTCTTGCTTCCGGCGTTAACTGCTTATACAGCAGTCCCTGCGCCAGAGCAAAGCCCAGGCTGTTGCCTGCGGTATTCCAACCGCCATAGGAAGCCAGACGATACGCAAGCTGTTTGTCAAACAAGGTCTTGACCAAAGCATTGTCCGCACCATTGCCAAAACGGATGTCTGCCACAGTCACATGATGATTATGCTTAAGAATGCGTTCAACCTTATTAACGAAATTTACGGTAGCAGGCAATGCCTTGTAGCTGTTGCTTGCATCAGACGCCTCATGCGTCACACCATCGGCAGGAGTGTTGACAGCCAAAACCAAATCCGCATTTTTGCGCGAATATACCGGGAAGGCACCGGCAGCGTAGATATGCTGCTTAGCGCTCACAGCCACAGTATCATCCTCGTAAGTAGGCACAGTTTTACCGCCCATGCCGGCAGCATATGTTACATTTACCAAAGGCAGCTCATACTGCAGACGGTTGGCAGCACGGCTCAAAAGCAGCAGGCCAAGCTGATCTGCGCCGGCGAAGAAACGGATTTTCTCCTTCGGCAGCTCATTTACCAGAATATCCATCTCGCGTGCTTCCCTATGTGCCTGAGAATAGGCAGCGGTATCGTCACGGCCGATAAGCATATAATCAAAATCGCCGCTTTCCACACCATGCAGCAAAAGCTCCGTAGCGCGGATATTGTTGCTGCGGCGTGTAAACATATCAGTCAGTATTTCCCGGGGAATGCTGCTGCGCAGCTCCGCCAGCTCCTTTACCTCTTTACGCTTAATCTGCTTAAGCTCCAGCTTGTCCTCCAGCTCTCCCAAACGGAAAATCTTAGGGCCCCATTCCTTATAATATGCAGGCTCTGTCGGCGCACTGCTGGCCTTAGGCGAACGCATAATAGTAGTAAATACATAAACCTTCTGTCCGCCGTGTTGCCTTTTCAGCTCTACCAAGCGTTCGGCACGCTGCTGCAGAAGCTCCGGCGAAATTTCATGTGTGCGCGATGCTACCAGCCCGCCATAAAGCAAAGCATCGGAAGAAGCAACAATGGCTACCGATTCACCGGCCTTAGCCTCCAGCCAGTTAAAAAGCTTTTCCGGCTGACCTGCTGACTGAGCACCGGCAATATATTCGGCCGGCGGCAGCTGTACATCCCAGCCTGCAGCCTGCATCGTCTGCACTGTGTAATCAAGGCACACCGGTCTGTTGTCCATGGGTATATATAACAGAGTGCCCTTAGCGGCAAATGCTGTATGAGTAGTCAACAGTAAAGCGCAAAGCAAAACACTTCGCAAAACCTTCATCATTTTTATCACTACCTTTAACTCTTTCTAAGCAGAGATATTCCTCGCCTTAATAGAATTTCTACAGCAATAAATAAAATTCCTGCGTTGACTTATAATTTCTTCTTGCATCTCTCGTTTATGATAAAAGCTCATCGCAAAACAAAAGCTCCCTGCTTCAAGGTACACCTTGAAACAGAGAGCAAAGCTACATTATAAAATTAGCTTAAGCGTTAGCAAATCTGCTTAAGAAATCCTGGGTACGTTTATTCTTCGGATGCGTAAACAGCTCCTGCGGCTCGCCTTCCTCAGCAATTACGCCCTGGTCGATAAAGATAACACGGTTAGAAACGTCACGGGCAAAAGCCATCTCATGCGTTACGATAACCATCGTCAGGCCTTCCTTAGCCAGGTCGCGGATAACGCGCAGAACCTCGCCAACCATTTCCGGGTCCAATGCGCTTGTCGGCTCGTCCATCAAAAGAACCTCCGGCTCCAGCGCCAGCGCACGTGCGATTGCCACACGCTGCTTCTGACCGCCGCTCAGCTGGTGCGGTTTGGCATTTACATAAGTATCCATACCAACATGCTTCAGATATTTCAGCGCGGTTGTGCGAGCTTCGTCCTTGCTTTTGCCAAGGACCTTAACCTGACCGACCATGCAGTTTTCCAAAACAGTCATATTGTTAAACAAGTTAAAGGATTGGAACACCATGCCTACCTTAGTACGATACATAGTGAGCTTTTTGAAAGCTTCATTTACATCCGTACCACGGTAATCAATAGTGCCGGCAGTCGGATGCTCCAAATAGTTCACGCAGCGGATAAGCGTAGACTTGCCGCTGCCGGAAGGACCGATGATGCAGACAACATCACCGCGACGGACATCAAAGCTGATGCCCTTTAAAATTTCACGCTCGCCAAAGCTTTTCTTTAAATCATGGACTGATAACAAAAGTTCCTTTTCCATAGCTTAGTACCGTCCTTTCGGCTTCTTAGTAGGCAGAGGGATATCACCGCAGGGATCCATCATCGGGTCATAGGTAACCAGCTGATAATCCTTCGGGCCATCCATCTTGCTTTCAAACCAGCGCAGCAGGCGGGAAGCGGTAAAGGTCATAATAAAGTAAATTACGCAGGTAATGAAGAAAATTTCAAAGTATTTGTAGTACACGCCTGCAGCAGACTTGGAAGCAAAATACAGCTCTGTTACGGAGATAACGTTCAATACAGAGGTATCCTTAATATTGATAATCAGGTTGTTGCCCAGCTGCGGCATAACGTTGCGCAGAGCCTGCGGCAGAATAACGCAGCGCATGGTCTGGATATGGTCCATACCGATAGCAATTGCTGCTTCCTTTTGTCCCGGGTCAACAGATTCAATACCGCCACGCACAGTTTCTGCCATGTATGCACCGGTATTGATAGAAACAACCAAAAAGCCGGCAAACAGCGGTGACATATCGATATCAAACAGGCTCATTGCACCGTAATAAACAACCATAGCCTGTACAATCATAGGTGTACCGCGAAATACCTCTACGTAAGCGTCTAATAAGCGCTGCAAACAGCGCACCAAAGTTCTCTTAACCTTGCTGTCATTATCCTCCAAAGGAATTGTTTGGATAACACCAACAATAAGGCCGATAATACAACCGATAAATGTGCCTACTACTGCCAGCAGCAGAGTAACGACCGCGCCCTTCAGCAGGACAGAGCCATATTGCTGCAGCAGGTAAACTACCCAGCCAAAAAATGTTTCCGGCATTACATACACCACCTTAATTTAATACAAAAAGAGGCGACAAGCGCCGCCCCTTGCAAATGGCGTAACTCGTTATTGCAACGCAGCTATTCCATTCCTATACAGCTTATTTTGCCAAAGGCTGTTTCTTAATAGCTTCATCCATAATTTTATTGAAGTCAGCCTCGGTCATACCGCTCAGAACCTTGTTCATAGCGTCTGCCAGTTCCTTGTTGCCTTTTTTAATGGCAATGCCGATTTCAACATCTTCTTTAGAAGTTTTGAAGCCTTGACCTTCAGGGAAGGTTACCATGGTCAGATCAGGGTTAGCAAAAGCAGCAGCCTTAGCAGTCGGGATATCGGTTACAATCAAGTTGCATTTGCCGGATTTCAGCGCAACAATCATGCCGGGAACGTTGTCGATAGCAGGCAGCTTTTTAACGTCCGGAACCTGGTCAATCTGGTCATACCAGATGGTATTCAGCTGAGAGGTAGCAATAGAGCCTTTGAGGTCGGCAACGCTCTTAGCCTGAGCTTGCGGAGAATCCTTTTTAACCAGTGCTACTACAGTTGCATAGTAGTAAGGTTTGGTGAAGTCAACGGACTCTTTACGTTTGGAGGTAATGGACATGCCGGCGATAGCAGCATCAATCTTGCCGCTTACTACTGCAGGAGCCAGGCCATCCCATTCGATTTTATGGATTTCCAGGTCAGCGCCCATGGAATCAGCTAATTTTTTAGCAATCATAACGTCATAGCCGTAAGCATATTCGTTAGAGCCAGCAATTTTTACAGCGCCGCCGTCAGCAGACGGTTGGGACCAGTTGTACGGAGCGTATGCGCATTCCATACCAACCTTCAATACCTTTTTGCCGCTGTCAGCTTTTTTATCGCCACCGCCACAGCCTGCGGTAACAGCCATTGCAACAACCATAGCGCCGCACAGAGCAGCTTTTAAAAATTTCTTCAAGTTCATCAAGAACACACCTTTCATTGTGAAATTATCTATTAAACTATGTAATACTTTACTATATTGCTGTCAAAAAAGCAAGCTTTACAGCAAAGATATAATGTATACATAAGCCTTGTACATGAAAGCCGTACTATCTCCCTCAAGACACAGTACGGCTTGAAATACTTAAGCTTATTTTTTCAGTCCGTTAATAATACGTTCCATAGCTTCGATGGTATTTTCACGGCTGCCGAAAGCAGTCAGGCGGAAGAAGCCTTCGCCCATTTTGCCGAAGCCTGCGCCAGGAGTACCTACAACCTGCAGTTTTTCCAGCAGGAAGTCAAAGAATTCCCAGGAGCTCATGCCGTTCGGGCATTGCAGCCAGATGTACGGAGAATGTACGCCGCCATAATATTTAATGCCAACCTTATCAAAGCCTTCCATGATAATACGTGCATTTTCCTGATAGTAAGCAATGCTTTCGCGGCATTGTTTAATGCCTTCTTCGCTGAATACAGCCTCTGCACCGCGTTGGATAATGTAAGGAACACCATTGAACTTAGTGGTCTGGCGACGCAGCCACATTTTGTTCAGTTCCATTTTCTTGCCGCTTTCGGTTTTACGAACCAGTGCATGAGGAACAACGGTATAACCGCAACGGGTACCGGTAAAGCCGGCAGTCTTGGACAGAGAGCACAGCTCAATAGCGCATTTTTTAGCATCTTCGATAACGAAAATGCTGCGCGGAATTGCCGGATCGGTCACATATGCTTCATAAGCAGCATCGTATAAAATAACAGCATCGTTTTTCAGTGCATAAGCAACCCACTCTTCCAACTGCTCTTTGGTATAAGCAGAGCCGGTCGGGTTGTTCGGAGAGCACAGATAAATTACGTCAGCCTTAACATTTTCGTCCGGCATCGGCAGGAAATCATTTTCCGGCTTGCCTTCCATATAAATAATGTGACGGCCACACATAATGTTGGTATCGAGATATACAGGGTATACCGGATCAGGAATCAGGATAGTGTTTGCATTGCTGAAAATATCGGTGATATTAGCGCAATCACTCTTTGCACCGTCGCTGATGAAAATTTCATCGCTTTCCAGGGTAACGCCGAAGGAAGCATAATATTTTACCAGTGCAGCATGCAGAAAATCATAGCCCTGTTCAGGACCATAGCCGCGGAAGGTAGACTGTACGCCCATTTCTGCTACAGCCTTAGCCATTGCATCAACAACACATTTTGCCAGCGGCAGGGTAACGTCACCAATGCCCAGGCGGATAATCTTTTTGTCTGGATGTGCCTCAGCATACGCGCTTACCTTGTGCGCGATATCAGCAAAAAGAAAGCTTTCTTTTAAGTTACAATAGTTTTCGTTTACAAATGCCATTGAAAAACCCCCATTATTAAAATCATTTTAAATTTATAGCAAACGCCTGAAAAATTACTAGCTGCAAGCATTGCGATACCTGCAGCCAGTAGTTCAAGCAATTTGTTTACTCGTTGATAACGCTCTCAGGAATATCAATTACGCCGTCAAATACTGCGACTGCGTTGCCCTCCAGGGTAACATGGTCATTCAGCTCATGCGTAACCTTGAGCAGACCGCCTTTGCAATGTACATTGAGCGGTTCGCCCTTCTTGCCTGCTTTATTCAGCATAATGCAGGCTACGGTAACAGCGCTGGCACCAGTGCCGCAGGCCCAGGTTTCGCCGCTGCCACGCTCCCAAACGCGGAACTTGACAGTGTTCTTGTCCAGAACCTGTACAAACTCAGTGTTCACGCCTTCCGGGAACAGCTTATGATGTTCAAATTGCGGTCCCAGCTCCTCCAGGTTCAGGCTGTCCACATCATCCACAAAGGTAACAAAGTGCGGATTGCCCATAGAAATTGCCGTACCGTTATAGAAAACCTTTTCTTTGGTTACATCATCATGATTATCATTCAGAACAATTGCCTGGTCAACGAAAATATAATGGTCGCAGTTCATCGGAATTTCGGTAGCACGGAAAACAGGCTTGCCCATATCTACCTTCGCACCTACAACCTCGCCGTTTTCGACAACCATTTCAATTTCCTTTACACCGGAAAGTGTTTCCAGCGTAATAGTAGTTTTATCGGTCAGACCTTTGTCATGCACAAATTTAGCTACGCAGCGCACGCCGTTACCGCACATCTTGCCTTCGCTGCGGTCAGCGTTGAACATACGCATTTTGAAATCAGCAACGTCAGATTTGCACACGCAGATAAGACCGTCACTGCCAATACCAAAGCGTCTATGACTTACATATTCGGAAATAGCGCCCGGATTCGGCAGCATCTCCTTGGTGCAGTCTACATAGACATAATCATTACCAGCACCATGCATTTTTGTAAATTCTATTTTCATGGCCCTTCCTCCTTTGAATCCTCTTTACTCATTATAACAAAAATATACTGAAATTCCAACCGGATAAACAATAAAGTTAGCTTTAGCGCACAAAAAAGCCGGTACATTTCCGTACCGGCATATTACAATGAGCAGTATTTCCTTTTTATCAGCAATATATTCACTTACAACAGCATTTTACAGCAAAAATTGCGCCTTAAATTATTTATGCAAATCTTTTAGACGGTCTGCACCACATCAGCGCAGCAAAAATCAGCACAGCGGTCACACCCATGCTTACAGGATAAACATACATTAAGGTACGGAAATCATGATACACAGGGAAAACAAAGGCAACCCACAAGAAGCGTACACCGCAGACACCTAAAATCGTCAGCAGCGATGGTAAAAACGATATGCCGAAGCCACGCAGATAACCTGACATAACATCATAAGACAAACTGAAAATATAAGCGCAGAATACAATGGAAGCCCTTATATACCCAAGCCTGATAACCTCGCTGTCGTCGTTGATGAGCGCAATAAGCCTGTCACCGAAGAGAAATACGATAAGCATACAAAAGCCTGTACAGATAACATCCTCCAGCAGGCATAAGCGTAAAATCTCACGGCAGCGGGCCATCTGTCTGGCGCCATAATTCTGCCCGACAAAGGTTGTGCACGCCTGTGTAAAGGAGCTGAAAATACTGAACGCTACCATCTCCAGAATCAGTGAAGCGCTAGAGGCAGCAATTACCTCTGTTCCCAGGCTGTTGATAGCCCCCTGAATAACAACATTCGCCAAGCTGAAAACTGCGCCTTGGATGCCTGCAGGCAAGCCGATGCTTACAATTTCTTTCAGCGTAGGCATATCAAGGTGCAGCTTACTCCATTCCAACTTAATTATAGAATCTGTTTTCAGCAATAAGCGAAGCAGAATCAAAGCAGAAACCGCGTTAGCCAACACTGTAGCAATCGCTACACCGGTAACATCCAGCTTGCATACGCAGACAAAGAATAAATCCAGCACAATATTAACCAGGCTGGCTGCAATAAGCGCCATCAACGGCTTTTGCGTTTCACCGATACTGCGGAAAATAGCCGCTTCAAAATTGTACAGCAAAATAATCGGCATACCTAAAAAATATATTCTGAGGTACATCACAGCTGAAGGTAAAACTTCTGCCGGAATTTCCAGCAAACCTAAAATCGGCACAACAGCAAACTGTGCAAAAACAGCAACCGCAATACCGATAATAAGCGAAAGCAGTACAGCAGTATGCACCGCCTTCTTTACACCTTCCGTATCACGTCTGCCTATAGACTGCGCAATAACAACATTAGAGCCCAAAGCTAGGCCCAAGAACAGAAAAATAATCATACCGATAATCGGCAAGTCTGTTCCTACGGCAGCCATTGCCGCTGTTCTGTCGCTGTTAGCAAAGTTGCCGGCAATTACTACGTCTGTAGCGGTAAAAAACTGCTCTAAGATAGCTGTTGCAGCTACCGGCATAGAAAATTTAAATATTTTATCCCATAAGGAACCATTAAGCATGTCCATGCTTGTCCGCATATCTTCAATACCTTCTCTTTCTTTTATCTAGTGATAGATATTATAATACTAAATTTAGGCAATAGCAAATTGATATTTTCTATGCCCGGTTATAGTTATAAGGCATATGATAAGCAATACTTAACATACAAAAAGCCGATACATTTCTGTATCAGCTTTTCGTTCATAAAATATTTCATTTAAGCAGTCTGTTTACGCATATAAGTACGCATAACCAGCAATGTTACAAATAATAAGCACAGCGTAATAGGCAAAGCAATCAGCGCTAAGGAGCTTTCCGTAAAGTACGCAATACCGCCGGCAATCAGATAGCCGGCAACAGACACGGAAGCTGCAGTCAAAGCATAGGGCAGCTGTGTGGAAACGTGGTTAACGTGGTCGGAATGCGCACCAGCGGATGCCATAATCGTTGTATCGCTGATAGGCGAGCAGTGGTCACCGCATACCGCGCCGCTCAGGCAGGCAGCAATAGAGATAATCAGCATTTCATAGGTATCGCCGGAACCGAAAACGTTGCAAACAACAGGAATCAGAATAGAGAAAGTACCCCAGCTTGTACCGGTAGAGAACGCAAGGAACATAGCAACAACAAAGATAATTGTGGGCAGGAACATTTTCAGGATACCAGCAGAGTTTGCAACAAGATCATGCACATAGAACTTTGCACCCAAAAGACCGGTCATACCGGACAGAGTCCAAGCCATGGTCAGAATCATAATCGGCGCAACCATTGCTCTGAAGCCTGCAGGAATACACTCAGTAAATTCCTTAAAGGTCATTACGTTGCGCACCATGTAGAAGCAGAAGGTAAAGAAGAAGGTTGCCATGCTGCCGAGTACCAGGCCTTTAGGAGCGTCAGCACCTGCAAAAGCATCAACAAAGCTTTCGCCTGTGAAGAAGCCACCGCTATAAATCATACCGATAATGCAGCAGATAATAAGTACAATTACAGGCAGTACAAGGTCAATAACCGCACCGTTAGGCTTATCGGTATTGTCATCATCATCACCATACGGACGAGCAGCAGTAGTAAACAGGTCACCCTTATTTGCGTTATCCTCATGAACCTTCATGCTGCCGAAATCAAATTTCATGATGGTCAAAAGAAGCATCATAGCTAAGGTAGTAATTGCGTAAAAGTTATAAGGAATAGTCTGCAGGAACATGTTAAAGCCGTTAATATCAGAGCCTTTAGGTACTGATGAGGTTACAGCTGCAGCCCAGCTGGAAACCGGCGCAATAATACAAATCGGCGCAGCAGTTGCGTCAATAAGATATGCCAGCTTTGCGCGACTAACCTGATGTCTGTCGGTAACAGGACGCATTACGGAACCAACAGTCAGACAGTTGAAATAGTCATCGACAAAAATAAGTACACCCAGTGCAATGGTAGCGAGCTGCGCACCAACGCGGCTCTTGATATTTTTAGAAGCCCACTGACCGAAAGCAGCACTGCCGCCAACCTTGTTCATAAGAGCTACCATGATACCAAGAATAACCAAAAATACCATAATACCAACGTTACCGCTATCCGACAGCTTGGTAATCATGCCGCCGTTTTCATTGTAAAGCATAGTATTTAAACTAAGCTCAAGATTACCGTTGGAATATAACAGTGCACCGATTGCGATACCTACGAACAAAGAAGAATATACTTCCTTAGTAATCAAGGCCAAAGCAATTGCGATAACCGGAGGCAGCAAAGCGCCGATAGTCGAATATACGGCAGGCTTATAGGTTTCAGGATCAACAGTGTTAGGATGCTGTCCGCTTATATAAAATAGGCCAGCCATGATAACAAGCAGTATCGCCAAAAATAAGTAATTGTTTTTTCTCATCTAATTAATCACTCCATAATTTTTTTCTAAAAAGTCCGAAAAAATTATATCATGATTACGTAACTAAAAGCAAGTGTATTATTAAAAATCGCTGACAAATTGTTAAAAATTATACATTGTTGTGTAAATAAGTGCAAAACAGAAAACTTTAATACTGATTTATATTGCTTCAATGTCTATTCACAGTTGACAAATTTCGAGGCTCGCAGAGCAGGAGAATATATTCTTTATTAGCGCATCCAAGAAGCGAGTACGCAGGACGATGCTGATTGGATGTCACGCATAGAACACTGGTAAATTGAGCGAGAGGTATATCGTGTAGGGAATAGCAATTTTAGCAAATGAGCATTTGGAACCATAGAAACAAGGGTACGTAACAAAATGTTACTCTCTGACAAATTTTACCGCAGTTTCGTCCTGGTTCCATGCGAAATTTGCGTTGTGCCCTACGGGCACGGGAAAATTGCTGCTGACTGGAACGATATTTAATTGCGGCGCACAACCCCCTACTTACCGATACAGAACCGCTCAAAAATCTCATTGATAATCTCATCTTGCACTGTATCACCCGTAATCTCCCCTAACAGGTCAATCGCCGAGCGCACATCAATCACAATGCAGTCATAAGGCAAATAATCCTGCGCCGCAGCCTCTGCATCCTGCAGACCAGCCAGCGCCTCACGCAGCAAACGCTCCTGACGCGCATTCTGAATATAAGCGCCGTCCTCCAGCGTACCCTTGCTGCCGTAAACATAGCTCTTCAGCCAGGCAGTAAACGCCTCAATGCCAACCAGAGTCTTAGCAGAAAGCGTCATCACCTTATCAGCGCCAAAGCGCTCTCGCAGCTGCGCCAAATCAACCTGCTGCGGCAAATCGCTCTTATTCACAATCACCACACAAGGCTTACCGGCCGCAGCCTCTAAAATCGCCTCATCCTCATCCGTCAGGCCCTCGCTGCCGTCAATAACACAGATAACCAGCTCCGAATCCGCCAACAGCTGACGGCTCTTCTCCACGCCAATTTTCTCTACAAAATCATCGGTAGCACGAATACCCGCCGTATCAGCCAGCACCAGCGGCACACCGTCAAGCAGCAGCTGCTCCTCAATAACGTCACGCGTAGTACCGGCATACTGCGAAACAATCGCACGCTCCTCACGCAACAAAGCATTCAGCAAGCTCGACTTGCCCACGTTCGGACGGCCAACAATAGCTGTACGCAGGCCCTCGCGCAAAATCTTGCCCGTATGCGCATGCGCCAGCATATGCTCAATCCCGCTGCAGACAGTGCTCAGGCTCTCCTGCACCCTGCCATAGGTAACATCCTCGATATCCTCCTCCGGATAATCAATCACAGCTTCCAGATTAACAACAATATCCACAAGCTGCTTACGCAAAGTGCGCAGCTCGCCTGCAAGCTGTCCCTGCTGCTGACGTGCAGCCAGCTTCAGGCTCGCCTCACTGCGCGAACGGATAATATCCATAACCGCCTCAGCCTGCGTCAGATCAATCCTGCCGTTCAAAAACGCACGCTTCGTAAACTCGCCGGCCTCCGCCGGACGCGCACCTGCAGCAAAAGTAAGCTGCAGAATCTTCTGCAGCGGCTGCACACCGCCGTGACACTGAATTTCAACCACATCCTCCGCCGTATAGGAACGGGGAGCACGCATATACACCGCCAGCACCTCATCTACAAGGCTGCCGTCCGTATCATAAACATGGCCATAAGCAAGCGTATTCACAGGATATGCACCAAGTGCCTTGCCGGAAGCCGCCTTAAACAAGGTCTCACCCACCGCCAGCGCCTCAGGTCCGCTAATACGCACAATACCTACAGCACCTTCGCCAAGAGCCGTAGTAACAGCACTAATCGTATCCTCAGCCATATGACCCTCCTTCTTTTATCTGTACTGCATAAAAAAGCTCAGTACGGAAAAAAGGCTGCCGCAAATAAGCCTCTGATTAACTTAACGCGACAGCCTTGCTTTTTATTTTATTTTTTCAGCTCAATAACCACATGACGATAAGGCTCATCGCCCTCGCTCAGGGTAGTAACACGACGGTCACCCTGTAATGCCATATGGATAATCTTGCGTTCGTGCGGATTCATAGGCTCCAGGGCTACGCGCTCACCGGTACGTTTAACCTTATCTGCCAGACGTGCTGCCAGACGGTTAAGAGTTTCGATACGGCGGTCGCGGTAATCCTCAACGTCAATGATTACACGCACACGCTCGTTGCTATTCTTGTTAGCAACAAGATTGGTCAGGTATTGCAAGCTGTCTAAGGTCTGTCCATGCTTGCCGATTAAAATACCCATATCATCACCATGCAGGCGGAAGGTAACGCTACCGTCATTTTTGTTGATGAATTTTTCCATAGCAACCTCAATATGCATAGCATTGAAGATTTTCTGCAAAAATTCCTTAGCAGCAGCAACTGCCTCATCACTTACATTGTATTTACGCGGTTCGCGGTTCTGACGTTCGCGACGCTCGCTCTTTAAAGCATTCAGCGCTGCGATAGCATCATCAACTGCATCATCCTTAGCATCTGCAGCCTTCTTCTTGAAATCCTCGGCAGCTACAGCTGCATCGGCCTTCACAGCATCAGCCTTTTTAGCCAGAGCACCGGCAGCTACGGTTGCAGCCACCTTTACTGCAGCTACAGCGTCGGCAGCAGCCTCGCTGACGGTTTTTTCCGCAACGGGTACAGCCTCAGCATGTTTTTCTGCCTCTGCTTCTGCAGGTTTAACACTTACGCGTACACGGGCATCCTTACGGCCAAAGCCCAAAAAGCCCTTTTTTGCTTCCTCTAATACTTCAACAACAGCCTGGTCGGCAGTAACATTCAGTTCTGCCAAAGCTGCTGCAACAGCTTCGTCCACGCTCTTACCGGTCTTCTCAACAAAAGCCATCTTTACCAACTCCTATACGCTTACACGCTTATTTAGCAGCAGCTCTGTTCATAATAGACTGCTGTGCAATCTGCATAATATTCATAACAACCCAGTACAGTACCAGACCTGCCGGGAAGGTCAAGCTGATATAACCGATGAACAGAGGCATGAAGTACATCATCATCTTGTTCTGTGCACCGCCGCCGTTTGTCGGCATAGTCTGCTTGGTCTGAATAAAAGTAGTTAATGCGGAAAGCACCGGCAGAACATAGGTCGGGTCTGCCTTGGAAATGTCAGCCAGCCACAAAAAGCTGGTAACGATTTCCGGATGTGCTGCATAGTTGTAATCACGGATACCGTAGAAAATACCAATCATAATCGGCATCTGGATGAGCAGCGGCAGACAGCCTGCCAGCGGATTAACGCCTTCGCTCTTATATAAATTAGCCAGCTCCATATTCAGGCGCTGTTTATCATCCTTATATTTTTCCTGTAAAGCCTTCATTTTCGGCTGAATTTCCATCATAGCCTTAGTTGACTGAATCTGCTTCTGAGTCAGCGGATACATAATCAGCTTAATGATAATGGTCATTAACACAATAGCCAGGCCAAGGTTCGGTATACCGACGCTCTCAGTAAAATTGTAGAGCACAGTTAACACCTGTTGTACGATATTAGCGAGAAAATCCAAGATATCACTCCTTAAAAAACAAAGTGTTATAGCTTAATAGTATGCTTATGGCACAGGGTCATAACCGCCCGGATGAAAAGGATGACATTTTGCGATACGCTTAATCGCCAGCCACGTTCCCTTCACAGGACCCTTCTTCTGAATCGCTTCAATAGCATACGCTGAACATGTAGGATAAAACCTGCAGGTCGGCGGTTTCAGCGGTGATATAAAAATCTGGTAGAATCTTATACACAAAATCAGTAACCTGCTCATAGCCTTCTATCCTTATTACTGCAGCAGAGCTGCTCTTTTTGCCAGTCTTAAAAATACACGCTCAAAAGTCTTGTAATCAGCCTTTGTCAGCTTCTTGCGAGCTACCCAGACTATATGGTAACCCTTTTTGAGTTCTGCCTTATGCATGCGGAATACTTCACGCATCAGACGCTTGACACGGTTGCGCACCACAGCACAGCCCAATTTCTTGCCTACCGCCAGACCGATTTTTATATCTTCGCCCTGATCCGGGAGAATATAAAAAACCGACATAGCATCGACAACAGTGCGTCCCTTTACATAGACAATCTGAAAGCTTTTCTTCGATTTAAGTCGATTTAATTTTTTTAAAGTAAACTTTTTCTTTTGCATCAAATGCACACCTGCCCGCATGGAAAAAATAGGCCACTTGCGCGGCCTATTTTATAATGTTATGCAGACAATTTCTTTCTGCCTCTAGCACGTCTTCTTTTGAGAACTTGACGACCGCCCAAAGTTTTCATTCTTTCTCTGAAACCATGAGTTCTTTTTCTTCTGAGATTGTTAGGTTGAAAAGTACGCTTCATTCAGTATTCCCTCCTTATCCACCGCAAAATTTTATCAATTTCTAATTTATGTGAATATTGATAGCTGTTATTTGCTCTACCAACGCAGTAACAATGCGCCTTCATCAGCACGTACTGCACCACGCAAGGTATTACTAACTTATTATATGGGAAAATAAAAACTTCGTCAAGTAAAAACAGCCATTTTTCTGCCATCTCAGAAATTTTTCTTGAAAATTTGCGAAGTTATCCACAGTCTGATAAAATATATGTGTATATCTAGCTTCACTTAAACCGGCGCTTACACCGCCCTTCCGCAGGCAATGCAGGCTGTCGTTTTTATTTTTCTAAAATCAGCGAGAAAGGATGTATCTATATGAATTCCTATGATTTAGCGGAAATCTGGGTCAGATGTAAGGACAAATTAAAGGAATCCTTTAATGAAAAAGTCTTTAATGTCTGGATTAAGCCGATTATGCCGTTAGAGGTGACAGATACCTACTATAAAGTAGCTGTCAAAAACGACTTCTTTAAAACAATGCTGGAGGAAAACTACGCTCAGGTTATCGAGGGTGTCCTGGCCGGCATTATGAGCAAAAATATCAAGCTCATCATCGAAACCATGGACAACGGCAGCAGCGGATCGGAAGCAGCTGAAGAAATGCCGGCTGTACCTGCCAAGCGCGAACAGCAGCAGCTGTTTAATGAAAATACCTCCGTGCAGCAGCCCGATGAAAGCAACCTGAACCCCAAATACGTTTTTGAAACCTTCGTTATCGGCAACTCCAACCGCTTCGCCCATGCGGCAGCGCAGGCAGTAGCCAATGACCCGGCGCATGCCTACAACCCGCTTTTCCTGTACGGCGGCGTTGGTCTGGGCAAAACACACTTAATGCACGCTATCGGCAACCGCATTAAGCAGAACAACCCCAGCATGAAGGTACTCTACACCTCCAGTGAAAAATTCACCAACGAAATCATCAATTCCATCCAGAACAAAACTACTGAGGCCTTCCGCCAGAAATACCGCAATATCGACTGCCTGATTATCGACGATATCCAGTTTCTGAAGGGCAAGGAGCAGACGCAGGTAGAATTCTTCCATACATTTAATGCACTGAAGGATGCCGATAAACAAATCATCATCTCCAGTGACCGTCCTCCGCGCGAAATCGAAACCTTAGAGGACCGCCTGCGTTCCCGTTTTGATCAGGGCCTCACAGCAGATATCCAGACTCCGGATTTGGAAACACGTATGGCTATCCTGCGTACCAAGGCCGCATCGGACAATATCGTCCTGCCGACCGAGGTCATCACCCTGCTGGCCACCAACATCGCCACCAACATCCGTGAAATTGAGGGCGCCTACAATAAAATAGTAGCATACACCTCCCTCATGCACATGCCCATTACCGTAGAAACCGCACAGAAGGTTCTTTCCGACATGGGCAACGATATCAAAACAAGAACTATCACCTACGAAGGCATCATCAAGGTTGTCGCTGACCACTACAATGTTAAGCAGGACGAGCTGTTCAACAAAAAGCGTACCCAGAACATTGCCTTCCCGCGTCAGGTAGCTATGTATCTTTGCCGTGAGCTGGCAGATTTATCCTATCCGCGTATCGGCGAGCTCTTCGGAGGACGTGACCACACGACCGTTATCCATGCTTACGAAAAAATAAGTAACTTCAAAAACAGTAACCTCGCCTTCCAAAACGAGCTGCAGGAAATCATCGAAATCCTGCGGCAATAACAGTTAAAAAGTTATCCACAAAAACTGTTGATAACTCACCCTCAAGCTGTGTATAACTTTTGAGCATAAGTTGATAAAATTTCAGCCTGTAGATTATGTGTATATTATTTCCCGGTTATCAACAGCCTTATATACATGGGAAATAACGCATCACAGCTAAGCTAAAAGCACTTTTCCCCACAACTAACAGGCCCTACTACTACGTCGACTACTTTTTATATATTATAACAGTATTAAAAAACCAAGGAGGACTGTGAACAAATGATAATTTCCTGTAATACAAACAGCTTAAATAAAGCAATTCAGACAGTTCAAAGAGCAATTATTTCCAAGCCAAGCACACCTATCTTTTCCGGTATCCATGTTATTGCAGCAGATAACAAGCTGGAAATACAGGCTATGGATTTAAACATGGCTATTTCCTGCACCATTGATGCAGAAATCAGCGAACCGGGGGAAATAGTTGTTTCTGCAAAGCATTTTGCCGACCTTATCCGTAAATTGCCTGCTGAAAGCCTGACCATCAGCAAAAATGAAGAAAAGCACTCTATCAAGGTAAGCTCCGGAAAATCCGAATATCAGCTCTTCTTAATGAATGAAGATGATTATCCTAAATTTCCCACCTTTGATGCAGACAGAACCATTGCTCTTGATGACAGCATGATTAAAGAGCTAATCAAAAAGACTATCTTCTCCTGCTCTACCGATGAAGCAAGACCTCTGTTCACCGGTATTCTGGTAGAAGCTAAAGACGGCAAAATTACCTTCGTCGGCACTAATACCCATCGTCTGGCTATCAAATCTCTGCCCTATGAGGGAAATGAAGAGCTCAGCATGATTATTCCGTCCAAGGTTCTGGGCGAAATTTCCCGCAACCTGACCGGTGAAGTACCGCAGCAGGTACTTATTTCCCTGCTCAATAACCAGATTATGGTTGTTATCGATAATATAGTTATTGTTTCCCGTCTGATTGAAGGTCAGTTCCCTGATTATCGCCGTGTTATTCCGCCGAAATTCGCTCTGACCAGCAAGGTAAACATCAAAGAGCTTGCCGGCGCTGTTGAGCGTGTAGCTCTCTTCTCTACCGACGGTGATTACAGCATCATAAAAATGAGCGTAGCTGCCGATGAAATTACTATTACCAGCAGCAGCCCGGATGTCGGTACCGGCCTGGAGGTTGTTTCCTGCCAGACTGTCGGTGACCCGCTGAATGTTGCCTTTAACGCAAAATATATTCTGGATATCCTGAAGAACCTGGAAGCAGAGGAAGCTGTTTTGTCCATGAATACATCTCTCAGCCCGGTATGCGTTACCTGTGCCGATGAACCGGATTACACCTACATCGTAACACCGGTACGTGTTGTTTTCTAAGGAGCGGCATTATGCAAAAAGAAACTGTAGAAATCACAACAGAATTTATTACTATGGATAAGCTGCTGAAGTTTTCCGGTGTTGCAGATACCGGAGGCCAGGCATTTTTGATGGTTGAAGATGGCGTTGTCCGCCTGAACGGCCAGCTGGTAACGGAAAAACGTAAAAAAGTACATCCCGGCGATGTAGTAAATATTGATGACCAGATAGAGCTGACCGTTGCCAAAGAAGCTTAATGAAGATCAACAGTCTTTATGCGGTTAATTTCCGCAACTATGAAAGCTGCAGCCTGCAGCTTTCATCTATGATTAATGTTTTTTACGGGCAGAACGCCCAAGGAAAAACTAATCTGCTGGAGGCTATTTTTTACAGTGCCTTCGGCATGTCGCACCGTACCTCCGCCGAAGAGGAAATGCTGAAAATGGGTGCCGACGCTATGGCCGTAGGCGTGGAATACGCCAGCTTCAGCGGCAGCCATGAGGTAAAAATCAAAAAATACCGTCAGCATGAACGCTGGCAGAAGGAAATACTGCTTGACGGTGCGAGCGTGCGTCCCAAGGAGCATTACGGTGCCCTGAATGCGGTGATGTTTTCACCGGAGGACCTGCAGCTGGTCAAGGGCGAGCCTGCATTACGACGACGCTTCTTTGATATGCAGATTGCCCAGACGGACCCTGTATACTACGATTTGCTGCTGAAGTATAACCGTGTTCTGCAGCAGCGCAACCGCCTTTTGAAGGAGCTGCGCGATAACGGAGGCTGTCCTGATGTATTGCAGCCCTGGAACGAGGAGTTCATCCGTCTGGCGGCAGCTATTGTACGCAGACGTTTGGCGGCGTTGGGCAAGCTGCAGGCTATTGCCGGAGAGATTTATTCGTCCATTACCAAGGGCAGCGAAATGCTGCAGGTGCGCTATGAGCAGAAGGCCAACAACAGTACTTTGCTCTATCCGCAGTCTGCCGCGGAGGCAGCAGAGGATTTTTACCGTGAACAGCTGTCGGAGCGTCAGCGCCTTGATATCCTGCGCGGAAATACGGGCATCGGGCCCCACCGCGATGATTTGCAGCTATTGCTCAACGGTCTTTCCTTGCGGGCTTTTGGCTCACAGGGGCAGCAGCGCAGCGGTGCTTTGGCACTGAAGCTGTCGCAGCTACAGTATGTCAAAAATGAGCTGGGCGAATTTCCCGTCCTGCTTTTGGATGATGTTATGAGCGAGCTTGATAACAGCCGCCGCGCTCAGCTGCTGCTGTTTATTGACGGCAGAGTGCAGACATTTATTACAGTAAATGACCGCGAGCTGATACCGGAGCTCGCCGGCAATGCTTACTTTAAAATTTCCGGTGGCAGTATAAGCGAGGCCTGATTATGTATGCTGAGAATTTAGAGGCTGCGGAGGAGGTTATCCGCCGGCTGTTTGACCCGCGACGTACCTATAAAAAGGCTTATATTTCGCCGGAAATCAAGCTGGCCTATCTGCAGCATTATCTGGAAAGCAGATGGAGCGAGATTGTGGGCGAAAATCTGGCGCGCAGCTGTGCTATCGAAAAAATCAGCGGTAGCGAGCTTTATGTGCGCACGGCCAACAGTATGCTGGCCAACGAGCTGTACATGATGCGGCAGCTGTTTCTGCAAAAAATCAACTCCTTTTTGCTGGGACGCGTGCTGATTAAAAAGGTTTATTTTCATACCGGCAGCTTTTTCAGAAAACAGCAGCAAAAGGAAAAGCAGGCCGAGCCGCCTGCCCCGCCTGCGGAATATACCAAATGCCCCGTATGCGGTGCCCAAATGCGCAAGGGACTGGATATGTGCAGCGTCTGCGAGCGCGAGCAGCGCGAGGAGCTGCGCAGCAAGCTGGCGGAGCTGCTGCGGATTCAGCCCTGGCTGAAGTATGAAGATTGTCTGGCCTACTATAAATGTGATAAAATATTATTTACGGCTGTAAAGGAAAACTTACAAAGCTATTATTTTGAACGGGTGCGCTGCGGCTTTGCCGATAAAAAGGAAAGCCTGCTGGCGGTAATGTTTCTGCTGGAAAAGCAGCCTGAGGATATTACTCTTGCACTTTATGAAAATGCTTTGACTTATTTAAGGAGGGATCAGGGTGTATCTGCATTTGGGAGTAGATTACATGGTAAAAAACAGTGAAATAATCGCTATTTTCAATTTGAATCACCCTCAGTCAGTGGTTTATGACGATTTCGTCAAGAAGTACGGCTCCCGCTATAAGGTTGTCGATGCTTCCGGCGGCGAAGGCTATTACAGCTGCGTTCTGACCAATGATACGATGTATTTGTCCTCGATTTCTTCGGTGACTTTGAAAAAACGCGCTGAAACAGGTTTTCTGGACGGCGCTGCCTATACTAATTTAGAAATTTTAAAACGGAGGTAAATATGACCCAGGATATTGATATTGAAGAAGCTACAGCGGTCAAGGGTAACTATAACGCGGAACAGATTCACGTTTTAGAGGGCCTGGAGGCTGTACGCAAAAGACCTGCTATGTATATTGGCAGTACGTCCTCCCGCGGTCTGCACCATCTGGTGTATGAGGTTGTGGACAACAGTATTGACGAGGCTTTGGCCGGCTACTGCAGTGATATCAAGGTAATTATCCATAAGGATAACAGCATTACGGTTATCGATAACGGCCGTGGCATTCCCGTGGATATGATGAAAAAGGAAAAGAAGCCTGCTGTTGAGGTTATCATGACAGTATTGCATGCAGGCGGTAAGTTCGGTGACGGCGGCTATAAGGTTTCCGGCGGTCTGCATGGTGTCGGTGTTACCTGCGTTAACGCTTTGAGTGAGCACATGGAGGTTGAGGTGCGCCGCGGCGGCAAATGCTACGGCATTGAGTTTGCTAAGGGTAAAACCTCGAAAAAGCTTTACGAAAAGGACGATTGCGAAACTACCGGTACTACAGTACATTTCAAACCGGATGCCACTATTTTTACGGAAACGGAATACAGCTATGATACTCTGCGTCTGCGTATTCGCGAGCTGGCTTTTTTGAATAAGGGTATCACCATTTCCCTGACCGATGAACGTGCCGAGGATAAGAGTGAAACCTTCCATTTCGCCGGTGGTATTATCGAATACGTCGAATTTATGGATAAGGATAAGGATAAAATCAATCCGAAGCCGATTTATCTGGAGGGTGAAAAGAACGCTGTTATCGTTGAGGTTGCAATGCAATATTGCGATACCTACAGCGAGAACATTTTTACCTATGTCAACAATATCAACACCGAGGAAGGCGGTACTCATCTCAGCGGCTTCCGTAAGGCGTTGACCCGCACAATTAATGCTTATGCGCGTAAAACCAATATGCTCAAGGAAAACGAGGATGCGTTGAGCGGTGATGATGTACGTGAAGGCTTAACTGCAGTTCTGAGCCTGAAGGTGCAGAACCCTCAGTTTGAAAGCCAGACGAAGATTAAGCTGGGCAACAGCGAGGTTATGCCTATCGTTGATAACCTGGTCGGCGATACTCTGGCCGAGTTTATGGAGGAAAATCCGCAGGTTGCCAAAAAGCTGGTGGAAAAGGCTATTATTGCTGCACGCGCCCGTCTGGCAGCACGCAAGGCGCGCGAGCTTACCCGCCGTAAGAACGCTATGGATCTGGGCGGACTTCCCGGCAAGCTGGCTGACTGCAAGAGCCGTAACGTTGAGGATACCGAGATTTATCTGGTCGAAGGTGACTCTGCAGGCGGCAGTGCCAAGCAGGGACGTAACAGTGATTTCCAGGCTATTTTGCCGCTGCGCGGTAAAATCCTTAATGTTGAAAAAGCACGTCTTGATAAGGTGCTGAGCAGTGAAGAAATCCGCAATATGATTACCGCCTTCGGCTGCGGTATCGGCGATGACTTCAATCTGGACAAGGCACGTTATGGCAAGATTATCATCATGACAGATGCCGACGTCGACGGTGCGCATATCCGTACGCTGCTGCTGACCTTCTTCTACCGTTATATGCAGCCCCTGATTAAGGAAGGCCATGTGTTTATTGCACAGCCGCCGCTGTATTTAATCCGTAAAAACCAGAAGCAGCATTACTACGCTTACAGCGATGAAGAATTGCAGCAAATCCTCGACGAGGTTGGCCGCGATACTAACCCGTATGTACAGCGTTACAAAGGCTTAGGCGAGATGAACCCCGGCCAGCTGTGGGAAACAACTATGGATCCTGCGGCACGTACTATTCTGCAGGTTCATCTGGAGGATGCTGCGGAAGCAGACCGCATTTTCTCCATTCTGATGGGCGATAAGGTTGAACCGCGTCGTCAGTTTATCGAGGACAATGCGAAGAAGGTTCGTAACCTGGACTTGTAAGCCTGATTGTTGTATAAAAAGAGGTGCTTAAAATGGTTAAGATAAAAAAAGGACTTTCCGATGCAGATATGCTGAAGGGCTTCAGCGAGGAGCTGACCTTTGAAAACGGCATGTATGCTGATGAAAAGGTTAAGCAAAGCAAATTGAAAGGTGCTAAGGCACCTGCTAAAAAGGAGCTGCTGCTGCCGGAGGATGCACAGGAGCGCCTGAACCGTTTTCTTCTGGAAATCAGCATGGAATGGCTGAAGAACAAGAATGGTGACTGCACCTGGAAGGTTCTCAAGGAAAACGGCCAGATAGTGATTAAGCCTGTCGCTGTAGCGAAAAAATAATGGCTGACAAGCTTTTTGTACTGCCTGAGTTGGAGCTGCGCGTGATGTTTCACGTGAAACATCACGCTGCTGTACTCTCCCCTGCTGACACTTTGCTGGTGGTTGCAGGCGGACGCGGACCGAAAACTGAGTGGCTGCACAGCATCAGCAGCGGCAAGAAAATTTACTGCGCCGACCGTGGTGCCGAGTATTGCTTTGCAGCCGGCTGTGTGCCGGCGGAGCTGTTCGGTGACTGCGACAGCTCATCGCAGGCTGTTTACCGGCAGGCGCGTGCTGCAGGTACTGCTGTACACAGCTTCAATCCTGCCAAGGATGATACCGACCTACAGCTGCTGCTGCATAATCTTCCTGAGGGAGATATTCTTGCCAGCGGTATTTGGGGCGGACGCTTCGACCATTTATACAGCAACGTTTACACTCTGCTGGGAGTAAAAAAGCAGCGTGGCTGCCGTGTTATACTGGCGGATGACAAGGAATTTATGCTGCTGCTGACAGAGGGCGAAAGCGTAGAGCTGAAGCTGCAGGCTGCGGCCGAAGCTGTTTCCTTGCTGCCCTTAAGCGATAGTACGATAGTAGATTTTACCGGCGTGCGCTGGCCCTTGCAACAGGCAACACTGCGTCAGCTCTATCCTTATGCTATCAGCAATGAGGTTCTGGAAGGTGCCGAAAAAATCCGCTGCACATGTTACAGCGGTGCTTTAGGACTCTATATCCGTTGGGCAGAAGGCAGTAAATAGTTAAAAGTGAATAGTGTATAGTGTTGTGAAAAGTAAGCAGTGATTAGTAAATAGTGTGCAGTGAAGCCGTGCAGCCTGATATTTGGAATAATGAGTTCCGCTTGCTAACAACTAACAACTAATTACTAGCCACTGAAATGAGGGGAATTTTTTGGAAACTTTTGTGGCGAATTTAGATACGACGACAGTTATTTTCCTGATTGTATCAGGCTTTATAGCTTCGTTTATTGATTCTACTGTCGGCGGCGGCGGTTTAATTTCCACCCCTGCCCTGTTGAGCCTGGGCTTGCCTGTTCCCTATGCTTTGGGAACAAACAAGCTGGCAGCCTCTATCGGCTGCTTTACCAGCGTGCTCTCCTTTTGGCGCGCCGGCAAAATAAAAAAGGCTGCCTTTACGCTGATGCCGCTTTCCTTTATCGGTTCAGCCTTAGGTGCCTACGTAGTTTATCTGCTGCCGGAGCAGCTGATGAAAAATATCATCGTCGTGCTTTTGGTTGCTGTTGCTGTTTATACCTATCGCCGTAAGGATTGGGGCGATGCCGGTACGATAGAAAAGCTTGGTATGCAGGCTTTAATCGGTGCCATCGTCATGGCGTTTGTCATGGGCTTTTATGATGGCTTCTTCGGTCCCGGTACAGGCTCCTTCCTGATTTTTGGCTTTTTGTATTTAGGCTATGACTTTGTAACGGCTGCCGGTAATGCCAAGGCGTTGAATTTTGCCAGCGGCGTTGGTGCTCTTGTATCCTTCGCTGTCAGCGGCACAATTATCTGGAGCTACGGCCTGATTATGGCTGCGGCAATGATTGCCGGTGCTGTTGTCGGTACCCGTCTGGCGATTAAAAAGGGTGCTTCCTATGTGCGTCCCTTGTATTTATTGGTTACCACCCTGCTGATTGGCAAGCAGGTTTATGAGATATTGTTAAAATAACCTGAGGTGAGGCCTTCTGCCTCAGATATCTGGTTGTAATATTGTTTTTTGTAAAGGAAAGGTGATAAAGTGGATTTAGAAAATACCACTGGTAAAGTTCTTCCCGTATATATCGAAGAGGAAATGCAAAAATCCTATATCGATTATGCGATGAGCGTTATCATCCAACGTGCTTTACCTGATGTCCGCGATGGTCTGAAGCCTGTACATCGCCGTATTTTATACGCAATGCAGGAAGCAGGCATGACTCCGACGAAGCCCTATAAAAAATCCGCTCGTATCGTCGGTGACGTTTTAGGTAAATATCATCCGCATGGTGATAGTTCTGTATATGATGCAATTGTGCGCCTGGCGCAGGATTTCTCTACCCGCTATCTGATGGTAGACGGCCATGGCAACTTCGGCAGTATTGACGGCGACAGTCCGGCAGCAATGCGTTATACCGAGGTGCGTATGGCTAAAATTGCTGAGGCAATGCTCGAGGATATCGAAAAGGATACAGTTGATTTTGTACCTAACTATGATGAATCCTTAAAAGAACCCAGTGTACTTCCTTCTAAGGTCCCTGCTCTGCTGATTAACGGCAGTGCCGGTATCGCAGTCGGTATGGCTACCAACATTCCGCCGCACAACCTGTGCGAGGTTGTTAACGGCCTGGTTATGCTGATTGATAACCCTGATGTAGAAATTCCGCAGCTGATGACGGCTATCAAAGGCCCTGACTTCCCAACCGGTGCCTGCATTTTGGGCAAGGAAGGTATTACCAGCGCTTATAACACCGGCCGCGGCGTAGTAAAAATCCGCGCCAAGGCTGAAATTGTGCCTGCCAACAAGGGTAAGCATCATATCGTTATTACCGAAATACCCTACCAGGTTAATAAAGCTAACCTGATTAAGGATATTGCTAACTTGGCTAAAGACGGCGTAATCGAAGGCATTACTAAGGTTGATGACTTCTCCAGCCTTAAAGACGGCATGAAGATTGTTGTTGAGCTGAAGAGTGATGCTGTACCTGACGTTGTTCTGAACCGTCTGTACAAGCATACCGCCCTGCAAAGCTCCTTTGGTATCATCATGCTGGCGCTGGTTAACGGTCAGCCGCGTGTCCTGAACCTTAAGCAGGTTCTGGAATACTATCTGGAGCATCAGAAGGACGTTATTACCAGACGTACTCGCTACGAGCTGGGCAAGGCTAAGGACAGAGCTCACATCTTAGAGGGCTTGAAGATTGCCCTGGATAATATTGATGCTGTAATCAGCACCATTCGCGGCAGTGCGACAGCAGAAATTGCCCGCACCGCTTTGATGGAAAACTTTAAGCTGAGCCAACGTCAGGCACAGGCTATTCTGGATATGCGTCTGCAGCGCCTGACTGGTCTGGAGCGCAAGAAGATTGACGAAGAATATGCCGACCTGCTGGAAACTATTGACTGGCTAGAAAGCGTATTGGCAGATGAGCATAAGGTTATGAACATTATCAAGGAAGACCTGCAGGAAATGAAGAAGCGCTTCGGTGATGAGCGTCGTACCGAAATTTCCATCGACAGCTCTGAAATGGATATCGAGGACCTGATTGCCGAAGAGGATATCGTTGTAACCATCAGCCATCAGGGATACATCAAACGCCAGACTCTCGACAACTTCCGCAGCCAAAAACGCGGTGGCGTAGGCAAAACCGGCGGCAGCGGCAAGAAGATTGATGATTCGGCAGAGCATCTCTTCCTCTCTACCACCCACCATAACATTCTCTTCTTTACCAACCGTGGCCGTGTATATCGCCAGAAGGGCTATGAAATCCCGGAAGCAAGCCGCACAGCCAAGGGCACAGCTATTATCAACCTGCTGGCTTTAATGCCTGGCGAAAAGATTACGGCTGTTATTCCGGTGAAGGAATTCAGAGAAGAACAGTATATGTTTATGGCTACCAATAAGGGTACCGTCAAGAAAATCAATCTTAAGGATCTGGAAAGCGTCCGCAAAAATGGCATGATTGCTATTAATCTGGACGATGATGAGGACCTGATCGGTGTAGAGCTGACTGACGGCAACAGTGAAATTATTTTGGCAACCCGTAACGGTATTGCCATCCGCTTCGATGAGCAGGATGTACGTACCATGGGACGCACCGCGCACGGTGTAAAGGGTATTTCCCTTAACTACGGCGATGAGGTTGTAGCTATGGATAGCGTTTCCGATGAGGATTCCGAGGTGCTGACGGCAACTGAATTCGGCATGGGCAAGCGTACCGAGGTTAAGGAATATCGTAAGCAGACTCGTGGCGGCAAGGGTATCATCAACATGAAGATTACCGAAAAAACCGGTCTGGTAATCGGCATGAAGGTTATTAACCCGGATCAGGAAATCATGATGATTACTGCAGCCGGTCTGATTATCCGTACCGATGTGGACCAGATTTCCCAATATGGCCGTAATACCCAGGGCGTTAAGCTGATGACCTTGAACGATGAGGACAAGGTTGTTTCTCTGGCAGCAATCCATCATGAAGAGGATGCTGAATAAATTTGTTTATTTGTTTTAACGTATATGTTTTCTAGAAAATGAAGAGCTTTAATGATTCATTAACAGGTAAATATTTGCGTATTGCCCTCCCCGCTGCGTTGGAGGGCATTTTTATGACCTTTCTGGCTGCGGCTGATTTGATTATGGTAGGCGTATTGGGTGCTAAGGCCATAGCGGCGGTAAGTATTTTTCTGCCGCTGCGCCTGGTACTGCTGACAGTATCGCGCTCACTGGCATCTGCCGTTACGATTCTGACAGCGAATAAATTCGGGTCAGGGAAATATCCTGCTATTAAGGTTTTGCTGCGCCAAAGCTTTACTGTCAGCAGTATTCTGCTTGTAGTCCTGCATCTGCTTTTCTATGGCTTTTTTGAGAAGCTGGTGGTGCTGATGGGTGCGCAGAGCGACTATTTGGAGCTGGCGCTGGCTTACGGCAATATTGCCGTAGCTGCAGTACTGCTAAACTCACTGTCACTCTTGCTGCAGGGAACCTTGTTGGGTGTAGGCCGGACGAGCGCTATTATGAAAAGCAATATTGTCGGCAATGTAGTGAATATCGTCTGCAATTATTTTCTCATTACAGGCTTTGGCAGCTTTGCCGGCTGGGGTGTGCGTGGTGCGGCAATCAGTACGATTATCGGCTCTCTGTGTACTCTTGGTATCACCGTCTGGATTATGAAGCATGAGGGCTTTTTCAGTGACGGTCTGCTGCAGCTGCCGGATAAAATCTTTTGGCGGGAATTTATGCCGGTATTCGGCGGTGTTTTCAGTGAGCTGGGAGCGGAACGCATCGGTATGCTGGCCTATGGCTGGATGACTGCGCGTCTTGGTACTCTGCCCTATGCAGTACACAGCATTTGCTATAATATATGTGATTTTTCTTATGATTTTATCTTCGGCTTTGGCAAGGCTAATATGGTGCTTGCCGGGCAAATGCGCGGTGCCGCTGATTATTCAAACTGGAAGCGCTGCCGCAGTATAGGCTTTAAATGGGGCCTGGGACTTTCCGTTGCCTCTTTTATTATCCTGTATGCCGCACGCGTGCCGATTTTCAGCGTTTATTCGCAGGATGCGCAGGCACTTGCTCTCAGTGAGACGGTAATGTTCTGGGTGGCAGCCGTCTGCATACCGCAGGGGCATACGATTATCACGGCAGGCATATTGCGTGGCAGCGGTCAGACTACTGCCGTTGCCGTCTATTCCTTTGTGCTGATTACCATTTTGCGTCCATTGATGACAGCCTTCTTTATCTATTATTGCAAGCTGGGTATTGTTGGCGCCTGGGTACCGATGTTTTTGGACCAGTCGCTGCGCAGTCTGTGCTTTACCTGGAAGGTTATGCGGATACGCGGGCTGAAGGATTTAATAAAATAAATATGCCGTATAAAAAGCAAAGCAGCTTCTGCGTCGCAGAAGCTGCCTTTATTTTTAGGCTGTACTACCGTTGTAGTACAAAATATAAAACTACCTTGTAAAGTTTATAGCTAAGCTTTGGCATTAGTCAGCAAAGCTAGTTCCCAGCTCTTTTTCTGCCAGGCGGATGAAGGCACGGATTGCCTCCTCCAGCTGCGGTTGTGGGGTATTTTCTTCCTTGCAGTGAGAAATACCGGGATCGGACTGAGCGAACATCATTACCGAAGGTACAACGGCATTCAGAGGCACGGCATCATGCAGCGGTGCGGAATACATGCTGTGTCTTGCACCTGTTTCTTCTTCTACGGCAGCGTTGCAGTCCTCTACCAGCTGCTCATCAAAAAGAATCGGCTCAGCATGCCAGATAGGCTCAAATTCTACAGTGAGCTTACCCTCCTGTGCATGCTTTTGCGCCGCAGCCTTGGCTTCTGCAACTATCGTTTGCATTGTTTCCGGCTTAATGCTGCGCTGGTCCAGCGAAATGCGGCAATAGCCCGGAGAAATAGTAGTCAGGTCAGGCTTGACTTCGATATTGCCGACAGTGCAATAGGAATCATATTTAAGAGCGATTTCACGTAAATCAAGGGTGGTCTGCGCTGCCGCAATAAAGGCATCCTGACGCAAAGCAACTGGAGAACCGCAGTGTCCCTGCTGCCCGCGGAAGGTGATATACTGGCGGTTGCAGCCGCAGACGCCGTAAACGCAGGCTACGCTTTTTTTGGCTAAAGCCAGCAGTGGTGCCTGTTCAATGTGCAGCTCCAGGTAAGCTTTAACCGGCAGCTTGGCAAAGGCTGTGTGTGCCTCCCCTATTCTGTTGGCATCAAGGCCGTATTCCTGCCAGACATCGCTGAAGCTGCGGCCGTTTTCCTGATGGATTAAGGGCAGCACATCTTTGCTCGTGACAATGCCGCTGACAGCACTGCTGCCAAGACAGCTTTTACCGAAAGCTACACCCTCTTCATCTGCCCAACCGACAACGTAAAGAGTTTTAGCAGGCTTTTTATCTGCCAGACCATAGGCACCGATGCCCATGCCTGCTACAACGCCTAAAGCACCGTCCAGCCAGCCTCCGTCAGGTACGGAATCGAGATGGCTGCCGATAACAATGCACTCCTCGCTTTCGCCGGCAAATTTTGCCCAGCTGTTGCCTGCAGCATCTGTCCAGACCTCTGCACCTGCAGCCTGCATCTTTTTAGCAAACCATTCTGTTGCTTTCTTGAATGTAGGTGTCCAGGCAACGCGCTGTGCTCCATCTATATCAGAGGTTAAGGCTGCCAGCTCCTTAAGATCGGAAACAATATTTTTGGCTATTTGTTCACGTTTCATATAATGCTCCCTTCCTGCTTAATTAGGCCTTTGCATAACGGCAAAAGCGTAAAATGCAAGTTTATTATATTTTATTATTTTCTGGTATAGCTTTCAATCCGGTTTGTTTTACCATGCTTATCTCTTGAATAAGGATAGTGCTGAAAACAAGCATAGAATAGCTTATCTGCATTATATACAAATCGGAGTCAATTTACAAGATGGAATAATGAGCCTGTAAAAGTATAGCGAAAATCAGCTGCTGTCTTCACTTTGGTTACAGAGGAGGCAGCAGTTTTTTCAGTTACATCGTAGAAAGAAAGGTATTTACCTGACTATAGCCTGCTGCTGCTACCTGCTTGCGGAAGCGGCGGCGTAAATTTTTGTTGGGAATGAAGATATTGGATACCTGCAGACCGGCAATATTGAAGGTTTTGCTTGGTGCAGTACAGATTACACAATTTTGCTCGTACTGTTCAACCAAACTTGCAAAAACCGTCTGAGAGTTATTTCCCCAGACGAAATCGCCGTGAATTTCATCACTTACGGTAATTACACCATGCTTAAGGCAGATATCGCCTACCTTTTGCAGTTCAGCGCGAGTCCAAACACGCCATACTGGGTTATGCGGTGAGCATAAAAGCATCAGTTTAACATTGTTGGCGACGATTTTTTCTTCTAAATCGGCAAAGTCCATTTCATAATGACCGCTTTTCAGAATAAGCGGTGAATTAATCAGCTTGCGTTCATTATCCTCGATAACCTCGCTGAAAGGATAGTAAACCGGCTGCTGTACAAGTACGCCCTCACCTTTTTGGGTGAAGGCCTTTACTGCCATAGCAAGGGCAAAAACTATGCCGGGAGTTTTGGTGAGCCATTCTGCTTTGGGGCTCCAGTTAAAATGCTTAGTATACCAGTCGCGGACAGCGTGAAAATATGCTTCTGTACTTTCGCTATAGCCGAAGATGGCATGCTGGCAGCGTTCAACAAGTGCTTCCTGTATTTCCCGGGCAATAGGAAAATCCATATCTGCCACCCAAAAAGGTAAAACGTCTGCCGGACGGCCACGCTGGATGGCAAAATCGTATTTTAGGCAGGCTGTATTACGTCTGTCGATTATTTTGTCAAAATCATATTTAGTCATAGTCTATCACCAAATTTTATTCGTATAAATTATTCTGCTGCAGCAAAGGCCTGTGCCAGATCGTCAATAATATCCTGAGTTGCTTCAATGCCTGTAGAGAAGCGCAGCAGACAATCCGTAATCCCCTTTTCGGCACATTCTTCGGCAGTAAGGTCGGTATGCGTCTGGCAAATCGGATAGGTTATCAGGCTTTCTGTACCGCCAAGGCTTTCGGCAAATTTGATGAGCTTGACGCCTTCCAAAATTTGGCGTGCTGTTTCCGCGTTGTCTACAGCAAAGGAAATCATGCCGCCGAAGCCGGTGGTCTGCGCTTTGTTGATTTCATAACCGGGATGATTTTCCAGACCGGGATATAAAACGTATTGTACACGCGGTTGCTCCTGCAGCCATTTGGCAATGGCAAAAGCGTTTTTCTGGTGCTGCTCCATACGCAGCGGCAGAGTTTTGATGCCGCGGATAACGAGCCAGGCATCAAGTGCTCCCAGACAGGCACCGGTTGCGTCGGCCGCACCGATTTCGTGAATACATTTTGTTGCAAATTCCATAGTGTCCTCTTCTCCTTTCAAGGTCAGGCGGCAAGATACCGGATATTGCATCAGGACTGTCGGAAGCTAGTTTATGTACGTTACTGCATAATGAAAATGCGGTATGGATAAGACGAAGGCTTTTTTTATTTTAGTTTTGCAAAGGAGTGAGGCTGCAGGTCTTTTTTGCTTGTGAGCACAGTATCTCTTTTTATGTTTAGAAAGGTCTATGCTTGTTTTAATTGCTAAAGCTATATGGATATGCTAAAATGAATGTATTGCAAGGAGATGATTATTTTGATGTATCTATTTTTAACATTAGATGATAATACTTAAATAGTACATTCAGAAATGCGTAATGACGGAATAGTAAAATTTTATTTAGAGGTAAATGATGAAAAAACAAGATTACAAATTAGAAATTTATAAATTACTGGATTTAGAACTGGATGATTCTTCATTAGATACGAAAATTCAATTTGTAAAAAAGGTTTTGATTGACTATCAGAAAGATCATGAAGATCAATATGATGTTTCTAATAAAGGAAAACCATGGACTGACGAACAATTAAAAATTATTTTATCTGATGCACCTACTAAAGAGAATTGTGCAAAATATGCTGTATTGTTTAAAAGAGGTTATGGGAGTATAGAGCAAATTTATCGATGGGCCGCTACACCAATAAACAGTTTGGAAGGAAAAGGACGAAGTAACGATTCTTTTGTTTTACAGATAAAAAAAGTTGCTAGGCAAATAGGACTTAGAGGTTAATATTTATTACCTCAAACTTCTCACACCGAAAATCAGTTTTCAAAGGTCTATTGATTTTTTACATGTGGGAAGTTTGAGGTAGTAATCGTAAAACTTCTTGAGATTGTAATACTGGCTATGAATAAAAGAGTGTACTAAGTCGCAAAATAGCTTAGTACACTCTTTGTAATATATGCGATATACTTCTTACCACCCTACTCCAATCCATGGACCGTGGTGGTGATGGCCGCCGCCGATGCCGATACCTATGCCGATCGGGAAGTTCCAGCCACCTCTGCGGCTTTGCTTTTCGCGTTCAATCTTCATGAACCACAGGCGATAGATTTTACCGCCGTTTTCCAGCTTTTTCGGCGTATCCTTATCGGTGATAATTTTATAGCCGTTGAAGTTGGCGTTGGAGCTTTCGTAATCGCTGAGCATTTTGTTCATCTGCGCAAAGGTAGCCTTGTTATTGGTATATAAGCGCAGCATTTCGGTATTGGGCATGCTTAAAATCAGCTGCTTGCGCAAAGAGCGGTCTGCTGCCAGACCTTGATAAACCTCTACCCTGTCTTCTTTGATTTTTACATATAGCAGGTCTTCGTTATCGCCTGCCTGCAATCGTTCATTCATTACTGCCGCGTTGATGGTTTCAATCGGTTTGATTGCGTCAGCATCATCTGCAGCCTTAGTTTTTTCTGTGGCGAGCGCCAACGCGCTGCAGCAGCACATCAGTAAGCAGGTTAACAGTAAAAGCAGCTTGCGCATAGTTCTCACTCCTTTGGAAGCTGATGGGAAAAATCTACATAAAAGACTTATATATTCCTCAAGAATATGGTATCATATTTACGTAAATTTGTTAACTGAACTTTAGGTGATATCTGAGGAACAGTTGATATTGAAATACGAGGAGATTATATGAAGAAAAATAACCTGATTGGGATAATTATTTGTAATATCCTTGGCGCACTGCTTTTGGGAAGCTGGCTGGCAAGCACCCCTACCGCCGGCTATCATGGACCGTGGCTGGCTCTGGACCAAAGTATCTTTTATTTCTTTAACCAGAAGCTGGCGCAGGGAACGGCCTTTACTTATTTTACGGCCTTTGTTAATCTGCGTGCCTTTGATGTGGTGGCCTTCGTTGCGATGCTGGCGATTTTTTACAGCTATTACCGCAAAAGCAATGTTGAAGGCAAGCGCTGGCTGTTCTGTATCGGCGTTGCCATGTTGGTAAGTGCGGTAATCATTAAGCAGTTTGATAAGTTGTTGCCGATTGACCGTGCAAGCGCTTCCGTTTATTTTGACCAGCTGTATCATAATGTAAACTGGGTTAGCCAGCTGAGCGGCTGGCCTGCCAAGGATCGCTCCGGCAGCAGCTTCCCCGGTGACCATGGCATGATGCTGTTGATATTTGCTGTGTATATGTGGAAATATATCGGCAAAGATGCTTTTATCAAAGCGCTGGCTGTATTTATTATTTTCTCACTGCCCCGTATTATGGGCGGTGCGCATTGGTTTACCGATGTTTTCGTAGGCTCCGTTTCTTTTGTCCTGCTTGTTTTAAGCTGGATTCTGCTGACACCGCTTTCGGATATCTTTATCGGCTGGTTGGAGAAAAAGCTGCCGCTGAGATGGTTTGTGAAGAAGAGAGAATAGAATTTCAGGCTGTTGCCATTTTTAGTTTTGCTTACAGTAAGACTGAAATGGCAGCAGCTTTTTTGTATATAATGAAGGAAATGTCTTTGGGGCATACTATGTCCCACTATGGACTTTTTATTTTTGCTTCCCTCTTCTATTTTTTGCAGATTTGTGATAAAATTTAATTGTATTTTTATGAGAAAATTCAGCAAGGAAGTGACGGAATGGAATTTGTAAAATCTGCTGATGTAGTCGTTATTGGTGGCGGCATTGTAGGTACTGCTGTATTGCGCGAGCTTTCCAAGTATGACCTGAAATGCGTTCTGCTGGAAAAAGAGCCGGACATCGCTATCGGCACTACTAAAGCTAACAGTGCAATTCTTCATGCTGGCTTTGACGCTCCTACAGGCAGCCTCAAAGCTATTACCAACGTTCGTGGCAACGCTCTGTACCACGAGCTGCAAAACGAACTGGACCTGGATATTAAATGGACCGGTTCCCTGGTTGCTGCAACCACCGACGAGGAAATGCAGACTCTGCAGGAGCTGCTGCAACGCGGTAAAAAGAACGGCGTTGAAGGCCTGCAAATCCTGTCTAAAGAAGAAGTTCTTGAGCAGGAGCCTAACCTGACCACTGTCAAGGGTGCTCTGTGGGCTCCGAGTGCTGGCGTATGCTGGCCGTTCGGTGCTGCTATTGCTTTCGCTCAATGCGCTGTACAAAACGGTGCAGAAGTTATCCGCGACTGCAAGGTACTGGGCTTCGTTAAGGAAGACGGCAAAATTACCGGTGTAGAAACCAATAAAGGCACTATTGCTGCTAAATATGTAGTTAATGCTGCCGGTGTTTATGCTGACGAAATCGCTAAGCTGGCAGGTGATGATACCTTCACCATCACTCCGCGTAAGGGCGAATATATTCTGTTTGATAAGACTGCTTGCAGCAGCCTGGTTTACGGCGTGGTATTCCCCACCCCGACAAAAAAATCCAAAGGTATTCTGGTTTGCACTACTACCCACGGCAACACCTTCATCGGTCCTAACGCTAATGAGCAGGATTCCAAAGAAGATAAGGCTGTTACCACTGCCGGCATGAATGAAATCATTGCTTCTGCCAAGAAGCTGATTCCGAACCTGCCGATGGGCGCAGCTATTACCGAATTTGCCGGCCTGCGTGCTGTTTCCAGCACCGGTGACTTCGTACTCGGTCCTTCCGAAAAGGTTGAAGGCCTGTACAATGCTGCCGGCATGCAATCTCCCGGTCTGACTGCAGCTCCTGCTGTAGGTGAGCTTATTGCCAACGAAATTGCCCGTGTAAGCGGCGCTGCCAAGAAGGCTGACTTCAAGGCTGCTCTGCCGAAGCATAAAGCATTCAACTATATGACTGCTGATGAAAAGGCTGCCAAGATTGCCGAAGACAATCTGTACGGCCGCGTAATCTGCCGTTGCGAAACTGTTACCGAGGGCGAAATTGTAGAAGCAATCAACTCTCCTGTTGGCGCACGCACTGTTGACGGTGTAAAACGCCGTACTCGTGCAGGCATGGGCCGTTGCCAGGGTGGCTTCTGCGGTCCGCGTGTTACCCAGATTCTGGCACGCGAACTGAACATTTCTGTTCCTGAAGTATTAAAAGAACGTACTGATTCCAATATGTTCTACGAAAAATATTCTGCAGATGGCGGGGAGGAATAATAATGAACCAATTATATGATGTAATTATTGTTGGCGGTGGCCCTGCCGGTCTGTCTGCTGCTTACAGCGCATGGCAGAATGGTGCTAAAAAAATCGTTGTTATCGAGCGTGACCGCGAACTCGGCGGTATCCTGCAACAGTGCATTCACAATGGCTTCGGTCTGCATCACTTCAAGGAAGAGCTGACCGGCCCAGGCTATGCACATCGCTGCATCGAGCTCGTTGCTGATAAACCTGAAATCGAAACCCTGGTTGATACCATGGTATTAGATGTACAAAACAATAAAACTGTTATTGCTGTTAATCCGGAAAAAGGCTTACTGAAGCTGGAAGGCAAAACTGTTATCCTGACCATGGGCTGCCGTGAGCGTACCCGTGGCGCTATCCGTATTCCGGGCGAGCGTCCTGCAGGCGTTTTCACTGCCGGCGCTGCTCAGCGTATGGTTAATATGGAAGGCTATCTGCCGGGTCACAAAATTGTTATCCTTGGCAGCGGCGATATCGGTCTGATTATGGCCCGTCGTATGAGCCTGGAAGGCTGCAAGGTTCAGGCTTGCCTGGAAATCTGCCCCTTCTCCAACGGTCTTACCCGTAATATCGTTCAATGTCTGAACGACTATGATATTCCTCTGTACCTCTCTCACACTATCGTTGCTATCCATGGTGAAGAGCGCGTAACCGGTATCACCGTTGCTAAGGTTGACGAGCGTATGACTCCGATTCCGGGTACCGAATTTGATATCGAGTGCGATACCGTACTGCTGTCTGTAGGTCTGATTCCTGAGAACGAGCTGTCCCGCGGTCTTGATCTGGAAATGAACCCGCTGACCAACGGTCCTGTTGTTGACCAGCATCGTGAAACCAGCTTAGACGGTTTCTTTGCTGCCGGCAACGTAGTACACGTACATGACCTGGTTGACTTTGTATCAGAAGAAGCTGAAATTGCAGGTAAATATGCTGCATTGAAGGCTCAGGAGAAAATAGCAACCGAAAACCGTACCGTAACCGTAAAGGCTATTGACGGCGTACGTACCTGCGTACCGCAGAAGCTGACCATGCCTGCTGAAATTCCTGCAGACGAGAAGGTTAAGCTGTTCATGCGTGTTGCTGCACCGCACCGCAAAGTTAAGCTGGAGGTTAAGAGCGGCGACAATGTTCTGCTGAGCCGTCCTCTGCCCGTAGCAAAGCCCAGTGAAATGATTGCCGTAGAAATTCCGGCTGCAAAATTTGCCCAGATCGGTGACGAAGTTACCGTAGGTCTGGTGCTGTAAGGAGGGTATAAAATGGCTGTTGAAACTCGTGTTATGAACTGCATTATGTGCCCTATGGGCTGCGAGATGACTGTTACCATTGAAAATGGCGCAGTTACCAATGTTACCGGCAACACCTGCCCGCGTGGCGCTAAATATGCTAACGATGAAGTTACTGCTCCGAAGCGTATGCTGACCTCTACCGTTGCTGTAGAAGGCGGTATGTTGCCTTTGCTGCCCGTAGTATCCGCTAACGTACTGCCGAAGGAACGTATCATGGACTGCGCACGCTTCCTGCGTAGCGTAAAGGTTACTGCTCCGATTAAAACCGGTGACGTTGTAGTTAAGGATATTCTCGGCCTTGGTGTAGATATTATCGCAAGCCGTGATATGTAATCAGCTGAGGATTACTTGTTACATATAATATAGTAAAAATTGAAAGAGCTGCAGTTGCACTACCATGCGTAGTGTAAAACTGCAGCTCTTTTTGTGTATAAGTTATGAGTATGAAAGGAGTATGTTAATTTAGGTGTTTTTGGCAATTACCGCACCGAGTACAGCACCGATGATGAAGCTGGTGGTAGCTTTCTTGTTGCTGTCCTTTTTCGTTACATAATCGTCGTTCTTATGACGCTTGTCGTAGCGGTCATGTCTGTCGTAACGGTCATGTCTGTCGTAACGGTCATGCTTGTCATAACGGTCGTGTTTGTCATAGTGGTCGTGTCTGTCATAACGGTCGGAATGGCGCGGTGGCGGAGCATCGTGCCTTTCGTGAGCGGATGCTACGCTTGCCAACGGCAGCGAAAGCACCATGGCAGCCATAGCAATTGCGGTGGTTTTCTTCATATACCTGGTTAACGTTGTCATCATATTTGGCACCTTCTTTCTTAAAGTGGTTGTTTACCTTTGTTGCTTTTATTATAAAGGCAGTATATGACGAAATTATGACGATTTTGCCTGTTTTACAAAAAATAAGCAGAAAAAATTGTAAAGACTTTAGCATTTTACTTATTTTGTTATGGAAAAAGTGCTTTATTTACTTGGTTAATACGCAAAGAGAAGATTTTAGGTTATTATAATAGTAGTTATTAATCAACCCCCTTCCCCGTCAGTCGGCAAAGGAGGCTGTAGCATGAAGGCTGTTACCTATCTGAGACAATTTCTTTCCCTGAAGTCCCTGTGCCTGATTATAGGAGGCTCGCTGGTATATTCAATAGGCTTCAATATGTTCATTTTGCCTTGCAATCTTTATAACGGAGGCTTTTTAGGGATAGCACAGCTGCTGGGATATTTTATGAGAAACGTCCTGGGACTGAGCTTTGTTACCGATAACTATATCGGCAGTATCTATTTTCTACTGAATATACCCTTGATGCTGCTGGCTATACGCAAGTTCGGCAAGGATTTTTTAGTGAAATCTGCTGTCTGCATCACAAGCTACAGCGTATTGCTGAGTCTTGTGCCTGTTGCGGAATATAATTATCTGCCTGATACGATTACGGCTTGTCTGGCAGGCGGTATTCTGTGCGGTCTGGGCTGCGGCATGACGCTGATGAGCAAGGGCAGCGGCGGCGGTGAGGGCATCCTGGGACTGCTGCTGATGCATCGGTATCACAATATGAGTGTAGGCAAGGTCTTCAATATTATTAATATCTTTGTCTTTGGCAGCTGTATTCTATTATATGATGTAGCTGCGGCAGTCTACTCTATCTTCTTTGCTGTGATTACTTCCGTTGTCCTGGATAAGGCATATTTACCCAGTATTACGGTAACGATGATTATAATTACTAAAATAGATTTGGTAGAAGAGGTTATTTTTGCGGCTGTGCATCGAGGTGTAACCAAAATTAAGGGTATAGGTGCCTATAGCGGTGAGAATACCAATGTGCTTTTAACAGTAGTTTCTAAGGTTGAGTCGATGAAATTACGTCATTTGCTGGAAGAATGTGATCCGAATATCTTTATTATTGAATACGAAAATGTATCGGTGATAGGAAATTTCGAAAAAAGATTATAGAAATTTTTGCCGAAAAATGACGTTTTGCAAGCTGTTTTTGAGGATTTTTCGTAGATTTTCAAAGAAATTTATGAAGTTTTTTCAGGTGCTTTAAAGCGTGTATACATGATACTTTATTTGTCCACGAATCCAAGTGTTTCACTAAAAAATCTTAAAAAAGTTGTAAAAAAGGTGTTGACATTACCTTGCCCACGTGGTATTATATACAAGTCGCCGGGATACAGCGACAAACACAAACAACAAAGTTGCGAACAAACGCAGCAGAGTGAACCTTGAAAACTGAACATTGAACCTAGAAAAAGCGAATGTGCGGGTCGAGCGCGAAAGCGCAAGACCAAGTCAAATAACTTC
>ERZ825159.482-NODE-482-length-51126-cov-6.002291_pt1 | contig 51126 bp, 44 predicted proteins | sample MGYA00519932_ERZ825159 | MGnify/ENA primary metagenome ERZ825159 (study PRJEB31778, sample SAMEA3449191) | human gut metagenome | biome: human gut; feature: human-associated habitat; material: faeces | place: United Kingdom | collected 2010/2012 ... | reverse complement strand
TATCTGGCACTTGCCGCTGTGCTCTGCGTTCAGCTTGGCAAGTTCTGCCTCATATTCGTCGGTTTTGCCCAAAGCTAAATATTCAGCCAGCTTAGCCGCGTTTTCATCACTCGGCAGCTCAAGCATTGCAATTTTAGCTTCTGTACGGGCTTCGTTTATAAGCTTAAGCAGTTCCTTTTCAAGCTCATCGGGTTTAAGCTTTTCTACCGTTTTTGTTTCTTTATTACCGCATACAGTGCAGATACGCTCTTTTTTACCCTCATCAAATGCGGTAGCAATTACCGATTCTTTCCAGTCGCCCCATTTGTGACCGGTTTTTTTCTTACCCTTTTCGGTATACCACCGCCCGCAGCTACATTCATAAAGAGTGTAGCCGTCTTCGGTACAGGTAGGATTAACTCTGGTAATTTTATATGCGTGCTTATGCGGTTCGCTGCTCACATTATTATGCGGCTTTGAAGCAACGGAAGAAACATCGCTGCTGACAGTGGAAGAATCCGAGCTGACAGGAGTATCATCCTAGCTGACAGGAGTATCATCCGAGCTGACCGACGGTTTACTGCTTACCGTGCCTGATGAGTCATACGAGGTATTGCCTTTATTCTTACAACCGACAAAACTAAAAACTATAAGAAATGCTATGGCAATTACTGCCGTAAGTTTTTTAATTTGCATTATTTATCCTCCGAAAATCAATTCGTTGATATGCCACTATTATATTACATTATCAGTGTTTTGTCAATATTGTAATAACAAACCGTCGAATTTTCGGAAAAATGCTGAATTAAACTCGGCAGATATAATTATTTGCAGGAGCAGCATCCGCCGTGACATTCTGCGCAATCGGGCAGTCCCTCGGGCTTTTCAAGCTCGGGGTGACGGTTGTAATAATCAAACAGCGCCGCCTTTACTGCTTCCTCCGCCAAAACAGAGCAATGTATCTTGTGCGCCGGCAGACCGTCGAGCGCCTCTACAACCGCCTTATTTGAGAGCTTTAACGCCTCTGTTACGGGCTTGCCCTTTATCATTTCAGTCGCCATTGAGCTGGTGGCAATAGCCGAGCCGCAGCCGAATGTATTGAATTTAACGTCGGTAATAATGCCGTCGTCAATTTTCAAATACATTTTCATTATATCGCCGCATTTGGCGTTTCCTACCTCGCCTATGCCATCGGCATCGTCGATTTTTCCGACGTTATGGGGATTTGCGAAGTGTTCAAGGACTTTTGCGCTGTATTCCATATTTTTAATCCTTCCTTATCTCAATGTTTATCGTGGGTGAAGAAGCTGTTTTCGCGGCAAAGTCTCTCCCAAAGCGGAGACATTGAACGCAGTCTTTCTATTATGGGTGGCAGAGTTTCGGCGATGAAATCTACCTCTTCTTCGGTGTTGTATTCACACAGGCTCAGTCTTAAAGAACCGTGAGCGACCTCGTGAGGCAATCCTATTGCGAGAAGCACGTGGCTTGGGTCAAGCGAGCCCGAGGTGCACGCGGAGCCTGATGACGCGCAAACGCCCTGCATATCGAGATAGAGCAGCATTGACTCGCCCTCAACGCCTTCAAAACAAACGCTGACATTTCCGGGCAGACGATTTTCCCTTGAGCCGTTTAAACGGCTGTGCGGAATTTTGAGTATTTTTTCTATAAGCCTGTCGCGGAGAGCTGCGACCTTTTTTGTATTTTCCTCCATATTGTTTACGGCCTCTGTGAGTGCTGCCGCCATACCGACGATTCCGGGAATATTTTCCGTGCCGGCTCTGCGGTTTCTCTCCTGTGCACCGCCCTCGATAAGGTTAGGCAGATTTATGCCTTTTCTTATATAAAGCGCACCGACGCCCTTCGGCCCGTGAAACTTGTGACCCGACATTGAGAGCATATCTATGTTTTGCGCCTTTACGTCTATCGGAAGATGACCGACTGCCTGTACTGCGTCCGTGTGGAAGATGACTCCCTTTTCGCGACAGATTTCACCTATTTCGGCTATGGGCTGAATTGTTCCTATTTCGTTGTTTGCATACATTACGGTTACCAAAGCCGTGTCGTCTTTTATTGCCGCGGCAACGTCGCCGGGAGACACAAAGCCGTCGCTTGAAACGGGGAGAAGAGTTATTTCAAAGCCTTGCTTTTCGAGCTTTTTTAATGTGTGCAGTACGGCGTGATGCTCAACGGTTGTGCTTATAATATGCTTTTTACCTTTTGTCGCCATAAGCTCGGCGGTGCCTTTTATGGCCCAATTGTCTGCTTCGCTGCCGCCCGATGTGAAATACAGCTCGCTTCTCTCACAGCCTATTGCGTTAGCTGTCGCTAAACGTGCTTCCTCAAGAGCGCTGTGTGCTTTTTGACCCATATGGTGCAGACTCGACGGATTGCCGTAAATGTCGCAAAAATACGGAGCCATTGCATTAAGAGCCGATTTTGACAGCCGAGTCGTAGCGGCGTTATCCGCATATACTTCCATAATTACATCTCTTTTCTCACGGTACCGCGCTCTGAATGCGCAATACCATAGTAATCTACTATGAATTCAAAGTGTATGATACTATACAGACATATTATTGTCAATAATGATTATACGATATACATATATAAGTCTGTATTTTATCGGCTTTTGGGCGGTGCAAATTCCAAATTATGTATTTTTTGTTAATTTTATAAAAAAGGGTTGATTTTTTCTGAAAAGAGGCTAAAATATATATTAGCACTCAAGGAAAGCGAGTGCTAATAAATTCATAATTACAATATATCTTTTAGGAGGAATATAGTATGACGATCAAACCGCTTGCTGACAGAGTCGTTTTAAAGCCCTGTGAGCTTGAAGAAACAACAAAGGGCGGCATCATCCTTGCCGCGTCTGCACAGGAAAAGCCTCAGGTAGCAGAGGTAGTGGCAGTAGGTCCCGGCGGTACTGTTGACGGTAACGAAGTCAAAATGTATGTTAAAGTCGGCGACAAGGTAATTTCGAGCAAATATTCGGGTACCGAGGTTAAGATGGACGACGTTAACTACAATATCGTTCGTCAGTCCGATATCCTTGCAATTGTTGAATGATTTAAGGGAGGAAATACATTATGGCTAAACAGATTATTTACGGCGAAGAGGCTCGCAAGGCACTTGAAGCCGGTATAGACAAACTCAGCAACACAGTTAAAATAACACTCGGCCCCAAAGGCAGAAACGTAGTTCTTGACAGAAAATACGGTGCTCCGCTTATCACCAATGACGGTGTTACAATCGCCAAAGAGGTTGAGCTTGAGGACGCTTTTGAAAATATGGGCGCTCAGCTCGTTAAAGAGGTTGCCACAAAGACAAACGATGTGGCAGGCGACGGTACAACAACCGCTACTCTTTTGGCACAGGCTCTTGTTCGCGAGGGCATGAAGAATGTAGCTGCAGGTGCTAATCCGATGGTAGTTAAAAAGGGCATGCAGATGGCAGTTGACGCCGCTGTCGAAGCTATCAAGAGCGAGGCTCAGCCCGTTAAATCTTCCGACGATATCGCAAGAATTGCTACTATTTCCGCAGCCGACGAATACATCGGCAAGCTGATTGCCGAGGCTATGGAAAAGGTAACCTCCGACGGCGTTATCACCATAGAGGAGTCTAAGACAAGCGAAACCTACAGCGATGTTGTTGAAGGTATGCAGTTTGACCGCGGCTATATTTCACCGTATATGGTAACCGATACCGACAAGATGGAAGCTGTTATCGACGACGCTTACATTCTTATTACCGATAAGAAGATTTCAAACATTCAGGAAATTCTTCCTCTTCTTGAGCAAATCGTAAAAGCGGGTCAGAAGCTCGTTATTATCGCTGAGGACGTTGAGGGCGAAGCTCTTTCAACAATCCTTGTCAATAAGCTCCGCGGCACATTCACCTGCGTATGCGTCAAGGCTCCCGGCTTCGGCGACAGAAGAAAGGAAATGCTCCAAGATATAGCTACTCTTACAGGCGGCGAGGTTATCACCACCGACCTCGGTCTTGAGCTTAAAGATACTCAGATAAATCAGCTCGGCCGTGCTAAGCAGGTTAAGGTTTCTAAGGAGAACACCATCATTGTTGACGGTGCCGGCGATAAGGAAGCCATTAAGAGCAGAGTTGCACAGATTAAATCTCAGATTGAAGTTACAACCTCAGAGTTCGATAAGGAAAAGCTTCAGGAGAGACTTGCTAAGCTTGCAGGCGGCGTAGCCGTTATCCGTGTAGGTGCTGCAACCGAAACAGAAATGAAGGAAAAGAAGCTCCGCATCGAGGATGCTTTGGCAGCTACAAAAGCAGCTGTTGAAGAGGGTTGCGTAGCAGGCGGCGGCGTTGCTCTTCTCAATGCTATACCGGCTGTTAAGAAGCTTCTTGATACAGACGACGCTGACCTTAAGACAGGCGTTAACATCGTAGTCAAGGCTATTGAAGAGCCTGTTCGTCAGATTGCTAAGAACGCAGGCCTTGAAGGTTCTGTTATCGTAAACGAAATCATGAGTTCCGGCAAGAAGAACTACGGCTTTAACTTCTCTAAGGAAGAATATGTCGATATGTTTAAGGAAGGCATTCTTGACCCCGCTAAGGTAACACGTTCTGCTCTTCAGAACGCTTCGTCCGTTGCCGCTATGGTACTCACCACAGAGTCTCTCGTAGCCGACATTCCGGACCCGAAGGCTGATGCTGCTGCGGCTGCTGCTATGGCTGCACAGGGCGGCGGAATGTATTGATAAAAGCCACCGGCTGTAAATAACAAATGAAAATCGCACGGCAAAGAAGTAATTCCTTGTCGTGCGATTTTTTTACCGCAAAGTAAAAAGGCAACCGAAATTTATTGTTTTGGTTGCCTTTTGTTGTAATTGAAGTGATGAGACTTCGATATTTTATTTTTTCAGCCTTTTATCGCTCTTTAAAGCCAAGCGTGTGCCGACGCTCTGGAATATCTGAACAAGTATTATAAGCAGTATTACCGCGGCATACATAACAAGATATTTATAACGGTAATAGCCGTAATCAATTGCGACTTTACCGAGTCCGCCGCCGCCTATGATACCGCTCATTGCGGAATAGCCGAGTATTGTAGTGAGAGCTATTGTGACATTCTGCAAAAGAGAGGGTATGCTTTCGGGGATCATCACCTTGCAGATTATCTGCATGGGCTTTGCACCCATACTCTGCGCCGCCTCAATTATATTCGGGTCTACTTCGCGCAGACTGCTCTCAACGAGCCTTGCAACAAATGGGAACGCGGCAACAACAAGCGGCACTATTGTGGCTGTTGTTCCTACGGTAGTGCCTATCAGTGCGCGCGATAGGGGAAATACCATTATCATAAGTATCAAAAACGGAATGGATCTTAGAAGATTTATTATGACATTGAGTATCGACAGCACCGGCTTCGGCAGGGGAAGTACGCCGCCTTTTTCACCGGCTACAAGCAAAACGCCGAGCGGAAGCCCGATTAAAAGAGAGAGCGCGGTTGAAAGCACCGTAACGTAAAAGGTCTCCCATATCGCCATGGGGAACTGCGTTTTAAACGCGGTCAAAAGCTCTGCCATTGACTCCGCCGTAAAAAGTCCGTCAGTCATCTGCGCTCACCTCCTCAACCTTAATGTTTTCAAAGTTTTTAAGAAAAGCTGTTGCCTTTTCAAATTGACTGTTCGGAATACCGAGCAGCATACTGCCGTAAATTTCGTCCGAAAGCTTCTGCGTTGTCGCGGAAATTACATTTGCGCTGATGCCCTCTTCGGTGGCAAGTCTTGCCACAAGCGGTACAGACGTTGCGGCGACATTTAAAAATGTCAGCTTTAAGCGTCTTTCGTGCAGCGGGTCCGATACCGTCATATCCTCTCCGCCGGGGAATACCAGGTGGCGCGCGGCTTCGGATTTCGGAGAGGTAAATACAGAGGAAACAAGGCCCTCTTCGGCAATAATACCGTCGTCGAGTATCGCAACGTGATTGCACACCTCTTTAACAACGCTCATCTGGTGGGTTATTATTACAACGGTTATGCCAAGCTTTTTGTTTATGTCGCGTATAAGTTCAAGTATCTGCCTTGTGGTCTTAGGGTCGAGTGCACTTGTCGCCTCGTCACAGAGCAAAACCTTGGGATTTGTCGCAAGTGCTCTCGCTATTGCAACGCGTTGCTGCTGGCCGCCCGAGAGCTGAGCCGGATAAGCCTTGGCCTTGTCGGGAAGTCCGACAAGGGTTAAAAGCTCCTTTGCGCGATTTTGTGCATCCTTTTTGCTTGCTCCGGCGAGCTCCATCGGAAAGCACACATTTTTTAAGCAGTTGCGCTGCATTAAAAGGTTGAACTGCTGAAATATCATCGTTATATTGCGGCGAGCCGCACGAAGCTGAGCCGGAGACATCGTGTCAAGTCTTTTGCCGTTCACGATAACTTCACCCGAGGTGGGTTTTTCAAGCATATTTATACATCGAACGAGCGTGCTTTTACCGGCGCCGCTCATACCGATGATACCGTATATATCGCCGTCCTCTATTGTTATTGAGACGTCCTTCAGCGCGTCAACCTTGCCTTCGGCGGTATCAAACGATTTGCTTACGTTTTTTAATTCAATCAAGGATAATTTCCCCTTTAGCCTTATTATTTGCCTTTAACACCGAGAGCGTCAAGATTTGTCTGCTTGCCGCCGTAAAGAGCCATCGGTTCAACGTGGATTGCGCCGACGGACACAAGGTGAGTGCCCTTTTCTTCGTTGAAGTTGTCAAGGTAAGGAGTGTGCTGGAAGTAGTTTGCGTCTATGGTGCCGTCCTCAACAACGGTGTTGGGAACTACATAGTCGTTGTAGGTCTGAATATTGAGAGCTATGCCTTTTTCGGCGAGAATCTGCTTTGCAACTTCGAGAATTTCGGCGTGAGGTGTGGGAGAAGCCGCAACGGTTATAGTTGTGTCTTTAAGTGCGTCATAGTCAACGCTCGGGTCGTATCCGTCACCGGGATTTTCGACAACGCTTATGACAGAGCCGTTGTATTTGTCGCTGATAAAGTTCGCAACCTGCTTGCTCTTTAAGGCTGCCGCAAGAGCGAGAATTTTAGGCGAATTTTCATTTCCCTGCTTAGTTACGAGAATATTGCCGTAAGCCGAGGAGGAGCCCTCTATAAGAAGTGAATCCGATACGGGGTTGAGACCTGCGTTTATAGCGTAGTTTGAGTTGATTACGGCGTAGTCAACATCCTTTAATACGTTGGGTATCTGAGCTGCTTCGGCCTCTACTATTTCAACGTTGTGCGGATTTTCAACAATATCGTTTTTGGTGGCTGTAATGCCTGCGCCGTCTCTGAGCTTTATAACGCCGTTTTCCTGGAGGAGCAGAAGCGCGCGTGCTTCGTTTGTTGTGTCGTTGGGAACGGCTATCTGTATTTTAGAGCTTTTTGAATTGCCGCAGCCTGTGAGAGCGATTGCGGTGAGAACGGCAAGCGCAAGAACTAATGCCAAGGATTTTTTTATTGACTTTTTCATGGATTTATCTCCTTTTTATTGAAAATTATATTTATTTAGAAATGATGTGTGATTAAAATCTGTGTTTGACAGATGCTTTCTCAAAGCACATTCGATCGTCTCTTAATATATTAAAGCCTCTGCAAAGACTCATAATAAAGCTCCTCTCGTTGAAATAAAAAAACAGCGGAGGTCATTACCTTCCGCTGCCTTAACGCAATGATAAAAAATCAGGCTTTACAGAAAAGTGAATGACCGTTTCGGGCATAACGCATGAAGCACATGGAGCACATGCGCATCTCTTGCATTATCATAATGTCGCCGGTCAAATACTTCATACCGATTTCCTTTCTCGAACAATCTATACTAAACCCGTAGGAATTAGAATGTTTGTATAATACCACCGAATTGTCGGATTGTCAACAAGAATTTTGAAAGTTTTAAAAACTTTATTTTACGGAATCCGCAAACTTCAAAAATTGCTCTTTTCCCTTTTCGGTTCGGGCAAAAACGCCGCATTGCTCGAGAATGGCCGCAAAGACAACGCCTATTTCGTGCTTTAATATGTCATCGCAGTTTTCCTCTGTTATGTCATATTTATTCTTTATCGCTTCGGCCCACGCCTTATGCTTGGCTATTCTCTCGTCCTTCTCTATATCCGCGCCAGAAAGCATGGCCTCCTTTAAAAGCTCCATTTCGGTTTTGAGCCTTGCAGGCAAAACGGCAAGTCCCATAACTTCGATAAGACCGATGTTTTCTTTCTTTATATGGTGATATTCGGGGTGCGGATGATAAACGCCGTCAGGATACTGCTTTGTGGTTATGTTATTGCGTAAAACAAGGTCAAGCTCGAAGTTTTCGCCGCGCTTGCGTGCAATCGGCGTTATTGTGTTGTGGGGAACACCGTCGGTGGTTGCAAAAATGAATGCGTCCTCGTCGGTGTAATTTCTCCAAGCCGCAAGTATCCTTCCGCCGAGGCTGCATATTCTCTCGGGGTCCTTACCCGACAGACGAATTACCGACATAGGCCATTTTACAATGCCTGCCGAAACATCCTCGTATCCGGCAAAAGAAAGCTCTGTTTCGATAGGTGCCTTTGCCATGGCAAAGGTATAGTTGCCGCCCTGAAAATGCTCGTGCGTGAGTATTGAGCCGCCGACTATCGGTAAATCGGCGTTTGAGCCGACAAAATAATGCGGAAACTGCTTTACAAAATCAAAAAGCTTTAAAAAAGCGCCTTCGTCGATTTTCATCGGCGTGTGCTCACCGTTAAATACTATACAATGCTCATTATAATAAACATACGGAGAATATTGAAAATACCACTGCGAGCCGCCCATTGTAACCGGGATAATACGATGGTTTTCGCGCGCCGGGTGGTTAACTCTGCCGGCGTATCCCTCATTTTCCTTGCAAAGCTGACATTTCGGGTATGAGCTTTGTCTGCATTTGAGAGCCGCGGCTATGGCTTTGGGGTCTTTTTCGGGCTTAGACAGATTTATCGTAATATCTATGTCACCGTAATCCGTCTTTGTTATCCATTTAATATCGTTTTTAATACGGTATTCTCTTATGTAATTCGATTTTCTGCTCAGATGATAATAATATGATGTGGCTTCTTCGGGAGATACGCTGTATTTTTTACGGAATTCGGCGATTATATCGGACGGCCTTGCAACAAGCGTGCCCATCACTTTTGTATCAAACAGGTCGCGGTAAACTACCGAGCTTTCGCAAAGCCCGTTTTCTTCGGCGTATTGTAATATTACCGAGAGTATGTCTTCAAGCTCGGCGTCCTTTTTCGGCTCCGCGTCCTCAAATGAGTCAAGAGAGAGTACGGTCATTATCCGGTTTCTCGTGTAAATTTCATCTTCTTTTTCTATAAGTCCCTCTTTTTCTCCGTAAAAAACGAGTGAGGATATTGCTTCGTAAATATTCATTGTATCAGCCTTTCGTTGTGCGGTATTGCCGTCTTAAATCATGGATACTGTCTTTATATATTATATAGAATTTCTCGACCTTTTCAATATTAAATGCAAAAAATACAAAAAGCATTTTAGTAACCCTTTTATCGTTGTTTTATCGACTATCACGACAGTAAGCGGCTGATTGAAGCGATATTCGCTGTTATTTATACAAAATTACGAAAATCGGTATTGTTATTATCACGCTTTTTTGATATAATGTATAAGATGAAGCGGCATGCTTCGTGTGCTGCCCGAAAAGCACTTTTTTCTTGCTTTTTGTACCTGACGGTGCAAAATCAAATCTTTTCCGGAGGATAATTGTGTTTAATATAATCCCTCAACCGAATCAAATAATAATATCAAAGGGGAAACCGTCATTTTCGCTCTCGCCGGATACTACCGTAACCAAAACGGATTTTACCACGGAATTTCGCGATTTTGTCAAAAAGCAGTTTGACATACGTATTCACCGTGAGATTTCGGACGATGTCTCGATAAAGCTTGTTAAAAGCAGCGAGATTGCGGGCGAAGAGGGATATACGCTTATTTCGCGCGACGGGCGCATATATATTTACGGAAAAAACGAGTGCGGTATTTTTTACGGCTTGCAAACCCTAAAGCAGCTGCTTTTGCAGGGCGATGGCACCGTTCCCGATATGTATATAGAGGATAAGCCTCTCTATCCTTACAGGGGCTTTATGCTTGACTCAAGCCGCCGTTTTTGGCGGACAAGCGAGATAAAACGTCTTATAGACCTTATGGCACTTCACAAGCTGAATGTTTTTCATTGGCATCTTACCGATGACCAGGGCTGGCGCATTGAAATCGATAAATATCCGATGCTTACGCAAAAGGGCTCGCACCGCCGCCGTCGCGACAGAAAAACAAATGACGGCAAAAGATATTATACCAAGGAGCAGATACGCGATATTGTAGAGTATTGCCGCAAGCGCTTTATAAAGGTTATTCCGGAATTTGACGTGCCGGGGCATACGGTGGCGGCAATAGCTTCGTACCCGGAGCTCTCCTGCTTCGGGCAAAAGCGGAGTGTGGCGTCGAGCTGGGGCGTTAAGCACGACATTTTGTGCGCCGGTAAGGACAGCACGCTTAAATTCGTATACGAAGTTACGGATGAGATAATGCAGCTCTTTCCCGATAAGATTATTCATATAGGCGGCGACGACGCCGTGAAAACGAGATGGAGCATATGTCCGCACTGCCAAAAGCGCATAAAGGACGAGTCTCTCAAAGACGAGCAAGAGCTATACACTTGGTTTATGAACAAGATAGCGTCTCATATTGAGAAAAACGGCGGAAAGGCGATAATACGCAGCTGCGACGGGAGCGACAAAGAAAAACCGCTTGATAAAAATATAATTTGGCAGGTTTGCGATAAAGATATGAACGGCAAAGTCGTAAGCCGAGAAGGTAAAACGGGCAGAGCTTTTATAAATTCGTCCTCGTCGCATTATTATCTTAATTTGCCGTACAGTATGATAAATCTCAAAAAGACGTATGAATATGCCCCGGAGCCTGTTTACGGCGAGCTTCTGGGGACCGAAGCGGTTATTTGGACAGAGCACATAAGCAGTATAAAATCGCTTGATTTTATGGTATTCCCACGTATTGCGGCGATAGCCGAGACTGCGTGGTCGGATAAGGACGACAGAAGCTATGAGAGATTTTTGAACAGCCTGCCGGAATACTATGACCTTTTGAATATATATGAGGTTCGCTATGCTACGCTAAAGCAGGCAAATCCGAGTAAGCTCAGAAAAGCGGCATACGGTGTTGCGTGGAGAAACAAGACCGTTAATTTCCATAGGCTGTATGACCTTGCGGAGGATGAAAAAACAAGGTCTCTTGCCAAAAAGGAAAACCGTTAAAATAATAAAAAACTCCGTGCGGTTTCACGGAGAATTGCAGAGGTGTATAAAATGGGAAACTATGTACTTGCGCTTGATCAGGGTACGACAAGCTCGCGTGCCATTCTTTTTGATAAGCACGGCAATATTGTAACCAAGGCGCAGTATGAATTCAATCAAATCTATCCTCACCCGGGCTGGGTGGAGCACAACCCGATGGAGATACTGTATTCGCAGTTCCAGGCGGTTACCGATGTAATAACTCAAAAGAAGGTGATTTCATCGGATATAGCCGCGATAGGAATTACAAATCAGCGCGAAACCACCATTCTTTGGGATAAGGGTACGGGCAAGCCGATTTACAATGCGATAGTATGGCAGTGCCGCAGGACGGCGGAGATGTGCGAGGAAATAAAAAAAGACAAGGAGCTTTGTGACTACATAAAGGAGCATACAGGGCTTGTTGTGGACGCTTATTTCTCTGCCACCAAAATCAAATGGGTGCTGGAAAACGTCCCCGGAGCAAGAATCCTTGCCGATGCCGGGCAGTTGCTTTTCGGAACCGTAGAGACGTGGCTTATATGGAATCTCACCGGAGGTCAGGTCCATGTTACGGACTATTCCAATGCGTCAAGAACAATGCTTTTTGACGTTGATAAGCTTGAGTGGGACCCTTATCTCTGCGAAAAGCTTGACATTCCGATGTCAATTTTGCCGGAGGTTAAGCCGTCGAGCGAGGTGTACGGAACGGTAGCTTCCGGGCTTCTCGGCTTTGAGGATATAGTCGGAACTCCGATTTCCGGCGCAATAGGCGATCAGCCTGCCGCTCTGTTCGGCCAGGGCTGCTTTAAGACGGGTCAGGCAAAAAATACATACGGCACAGGCTGCTTTTTGCTTATGAATACGGGCGAAAACAGGGTGAAGTCCAAAAACAACCTCGTAACCGGCGTGGCGTGGGGCCTTGACGGTAAAGTCAATTATGCGATTGAAGGCTCGGCATTTAATGCGGGCTCGGTTATTAAATGGCTGAGAGACGATTTGCGTCTTATTGACTCGGCACGCCGTTGCGATGAGCTTGCGGAGAGTGTTGACGATGCAAACGGTATTTATTTTGTTCCGGCGTTTACGGGACTCGGCGCTCCGTATTGGGATATGTATGCGCGCGGCACGATTGTGGGGCTTACAAGAGGCGTTAAGGCGGAGCATATTGCAAGAAGCGTTCTTGAGGCAATAGCTTTTCAGATGACAGACCTGCTCGAAGCCATGAAGGCGGATTCGGGAATTAAGCTGTCCGAGCTTCGCGTTGACGGCGGCGCGTCTGTCAGCAATATAATGATGCAGATACAGGCAAACCTGATAAGAACAAAGGTCAACAGGCCTAAGGTCGTTGAGACTACGGCTCTCGGAGCGGCATATCTTGCCGGACTCGCGGTAGGCTTTTGGAAGGATCTCGACGAAATTGAGGCCATAAGAGAGGTAGACAAAATATTTGAGCCTCAGATGCCGCTTGTAAAACGTGACGAGATTTATCACGGATGGCTCAGAGCCGTAGAGCGCTCCAGAGATTGGATAGAGCACTGAATCTAAAATCAAGCAAATAAAAAAGGCTGCATTGCAGCCTTTTTTGTTTGTTTCTTTTTTATAGTTTCAGCACCGCTTCCGCCACGTTGAAGTAGATGAGAAGTGACAGGGCATCAACTATTGTGGTTATAAACGGACTTGCCATTACCGCCGGGTCAAAGCCTATTTTTTTAGCGAGTATAGGTAGTGTGCAGCCTACGAATTTTGCGAGCATTATTGTAAATATAAGCGTTAAGCAAACCGTGAGGGCTACAAGCACCGTTACTCTGTCTATAATCATCATCTTTATGAAATTGGCAGTGGCAAGTGTAAGACCGCAGAGTATCGATACGCGAAATTCCTTCCAGATAACCTTGAAAATATCTTTGAATTCAATGTCGCCGAGCGAGAGCCCGCGGATTATCGTTACCGACGCCTGACTTCCGCCGTTTCCGCCTGTATCCATAAGCATCGGGATAAACGCCGTGAGTATGACGCAGGACTGAAGCGAGTCCTCGAAATGCGTTATTATTTTTCCGGTGAAGGTTGCGGATACCATCAAAAGCAAGAGCCACGGGAAACGCTTTTTCCAAATCTCAAAGACGTTCATTTTAAGATACGGCTTGTCCGTGGGGGTTATAGCCGCCATCTTTTCAATATCCTCTGTGTTCTCGTCCTGAAGAACATCCATGGCGTCGTCGATGGTGATTATACCTACGAGACGGTTTTCCTGATCGACAACCGGCATTGCCAAAAGGTCATATTTACGGAACTTTTCGGCAACTATTTCCTGGTCCGCTAATGTGTTTGTGGATATAATGTTTGTTTCCATTATATCCGCTATTTTTTCACTCTTTTCGGAAAGCAGCAGCTTCTTTGCGGTTACAACGCCGAGCAGTTTGCGGTTTTCATCGGTTACATAGCAGTTGTAAATGGTTTCCTTGTCTACGCCTGTGCGCCTGATTCTCGTAAAAGCGTCGTCAACCGTCATGTATGTTTTGAGGTCAACATACTCAATAGTCATTATGCTGCCGGCAGAGTCCTCCGGATATTTGAGTATTTCATTTATGCTTTTGCGGATATTCGGATCGGTGTGCTGCAGTATTCTCTTGACCACCGTTGCAGGCATTTCTTCAATGATGTCAACGGCATCGTCTACATACAGCTCGTCGAGAACCTCTTTAAGCTCGGTATCGCTGAAGGCTCTTATGAGTATCTCCTGCGCGTCCGAATCCATATTTACAAACACGTCTGCCGCAAGCTCCTTCGGTAATATACGGTATAAAAGCGGCAGCGTTTCCTCCGGTACGTCGGTGAGTATTGATGCGATATCCGCCTCGTTCATATCGGAGAGGAGCTTTTTGAGCTCGGAATAATTTTTTTCTTTTAATAATTCAAGGACCTTATCGTACACCTTGCTTCCTCCTTTTACATTTTTGTCTTATCATAGGAAACAAAGCGCAAAGCTCTTATGTGAATAAAACAATGAACGCCAAAGACGTTATGCTATTCACGCAGCCGCTAGATCGCGGCTTGGGCTTTGCACTTTTTGCGCTTCCTGCGTCCATTATTTTTCACCTCACAATATAAAACGCTCATATCGATAGGCGATATGAGCGGAATTGATAAAAATATTTCGTTCAAGCTTTAGCTTCAGAGGGCGATGAAACTGCGTTAGAACACACCTTACTTTTCGATGTGGCCTGTTGACCTGCTTACAGTGTCTCCACTTTTCGCGGCAGCAGCCCGTATCCCTGTGGGAGCCTTACCTACCGATATTTATTTATTTGCTTTAAGCCTTATTATTATCGGCTCATTTCGGCTGTTTGTCAACCCTTTTAAGCACTTTTTTGAATATAAAATCAATGTTTTAAAAAACGGTGAAATATAGTGCGTCTTACAAGGCAAAATTCATTGAAAATTACTTGAAAAGTTAATATAATACAATAAAAAAGGAAATACGGCAAAGGAGCGGAAAAATGACGAATACGGAAAAACTTCAAAAAATGTATGACGAGAGCGACTACGTGGTGTTTTTCGGCGGAGCGGGCGTCTCTACCGAGAGCGGAATACCTGATTTCCGCTCGGCCGACGGGCTTTACAATATGCATTACAGTGTGCCGCCGGAGGTTATCCTCAGTCACTCGTATTTTATGTCTCATCCCGAGGAGTTTTACAGGTTTTACAGAGATAAGCTGTTAAATCCCGATGTAAAACCGAATATCGCGCATCTGAAGCTTGCCGAGATGGAGCAAAAGGGTAAATTAAAAGCGGTAATAACGCAAAATATAGACGGACTTCACGAAAAAGCCGGAAGCAAAAACGTTTATAACCTGCATGGCAGCGTTTATTATAACCATTGTATGAAATGCGGCAAGGCTTATGCCTTTACAGATATGCTGTCGTGTAAAGGCGTTCCCCATTGCACCTGCGGAGGCATCATAAAGCCCGACGTTGTGCTTTATGAGGAACCGCTCAACGAAAGCACGGTTAACGGCGCCGTAAGGCATATTATGAACGCCGATATGCTGATTGTTGCCGGAACGTCGCTTACCGTTTATCCTGCGGCAGGGCTTATAAGATATTTTCGCGGCAGGAATTCGGTACTCATAAACCGCGATGCAAATGTAGGAGATGACGAGTTTTCCCTTGTTATTCACGGTAAGGTAGGCGAAGTTCTCGGCAGCCTTGTCGTATAGCTGCAAATCAAAGCGGCTGTAAGACTGTTTTGTGCGCGAAACGGCGATATATACAGTCTTTTTATTGACATTTATCGACAACGGATATAAAATATATTTTAAATTTATTTATCGGCAGGAGAAAAAGATGAAGCTTAACGGATCGGATATAATCGCTGAGGTGCTTATAGAGCAGGGGGTAGACACAATTTTCGGCTATCCCGGCGGAGCGGTACTCAATATCTATGATGCACTTTATAAATACAGAGATAAAATTCATCATATCCTGACAGCTCACGAGCAGGGCGCGTCCCATGCTGCTGACGGCTATGCAAGGGCAACCGGCAAAACGGGGGTTGTAATTGCGACAAGCGGTCCCGGCGCCACAAACCTTGTTACGGGAATTGCCACGGCATATATGGACAGCATACCTATGGTAGCCATAACAGGCAACGTCGGAACATCTTATATAGGTAAGGACGCTTTCCAAGAAGTATACATTACAGGCATTACAATGCCTATTACAAAGCATAATTTTTTTGTCAGCGACATAAAGGAACTTGCTCCGACGCTCAGAGAGGCTTTTAAAATAGCAAATTCCGGAAGGAAAGGTCCCGTCCTTGTTGATATACCCAAGGACGTTACGGCGGCGATTACCGAATACGAAAAAGCTGCTCCCGAGGTTATAATTGACAATACAGTAATAAATGAGGACGAGGTCAAAAAGGCTGCGGCCCTTATAAACAAGGCGAAAAGACCGGTTATAGAAATAGGCGGCGGCGTGGTGTCGTCGGAAGCCTCGGACCTTGTGCGTATGCTCGTAAACAAAACGGGCGCGCCGTGCTGTCATACGCTTATGGCGGCGGGAGTTCTCGGGTACAGCGAAAGGCTGAATTACGGCCTTGTCGGTATGCACGGCAGCTTTGTTACCAATAAAGCTATTGACGAAGCAGACGTGCTTGTTGCGATAGGCACGAGATTTTCCGACAGAGTCGCTCTCAATACAAATCGTTTTGCTCATAAAGCAAAGGTAATACAGATTGATATTGACTTGAGTGAGATCGATAAAAACGTCAAAGTCGATCACGCTTTGGTGGGCGATGTTAAGACTATCGTTATGGACCTTTTACATTATGTAAAGCAAAGCGACCGGACCGATTGGCTTAAAACCCTTGACGAATACAAAAAGAGCGATTATCACCCGGTAGATTCCGACAAATTTATTACGCCGCATCAGCTTATAAGGGCGATTTGCGAAAATGTACCGAAGGATACTGTTTATGTTACCGATGTCGGCCAGCACCAGATGTGGGCGGCTCAGTATTTGGAGCATACCGATCCGCGTTCGTTCTTGACAAGCGGCGGTCTCGGCACTATGGGCTACGGCTACGGAGCGGCAATAGGCGCCAAGGTCGCGTTCCCCGATAGGAGAGTTATACATATCACTGGCGACGGCTCTTTCCATATGAATATGAATGAGGCGTGCACCGCAGTCAGCTATAATTTGCCGATAATAACCGTGATTTTTGACAACGAGGTTCTCGGTATGGTTCGTCAGTGGCAGACCGCATTCTACGGCAAACGCTATTCGCAGACCGATCCGCACCGCAAAACCGATTATGTTAAGGTAATAGAGGGCTTCGGCGGAAAGGGCTACAGAGCGCATACTTTAGCCGAGTTTAACGACGTATTCCAAAAGGCACTTAAGGAGGATAAGTGCCCCGTTTGGATTGACTGCGCTATACCCAAAGACGAAAAGGTGCTTCCTCTTATACCGGCAGGCAAAACGATAGATGATATGATTATTGAGGATTGCGACAAATAGTTAAAGTGTCCGTATAAATAAAGAGTCAGTAGTCTCTTGACTATTGACTCTTTTTGTTTATACAATAAAAGCTCCGCACAGAGAATTTTCTTTGGTGGAGCTTTGTTTTGTTTGCTTAGAATTTCATAACGGCGCCGTCCTTGGCGGAGGAAACAAGCGACGCGTATCTTGCGAGCCAGCCTGTTTTGACGTTAGGCTCATGAGGAACATAGTGCTTTTTACGCTCTGCAAGCTCCTCGTCGGATACTCTGACATTTACCTTTGCGGCAGGAATGTCAATGTCAATGATGTCGCCCTCTTCTATAAGGCCGATTTCACCGCCTGCGGCTGCTTCGGGAGCAACGTGGCCTATCGAAGCACCCCTTGAAGCTCCGCTGAATCTTCCGTCCGTGATAAGGGCAACCGTTTTGTCAAGCTTCATACCGGCAAGTGCCGAGGTGGGGTTGAGCATCTCTCGCATACCGGGGCCGCCTACGGGTCCTTCGTAACGGATTACAACAACATCTCCGTCCTTGATTTCGCCGTTGTAAATTGCTTTAATTGCTGTATCCTCGCTGTCAAATACACGCGCCGGGCCTGTGTGAACAAGCATTTCGGGTGCTACCGCACTGCGTTTTACGACACAGCCGTCCTTTGCTATATTGCCCCAAAGAATCGCTATGCCGCCGGTTTTTGAATAAGGATTGTCTATCGGACGTATCGCGTTTGTGTTCTTTATGTACGCTCCCTCTATGTTTTCACCTACGGTTTTTCCGGTAACGGTCATAAGCGAGAGGTCAAGCAGTCCTTTCTTAGCAAGCTCCGCCTGAACCGCTCTTACGCCGCCTGCGTTGTTGAGGTCGTGCATATGTGTGGGGCCTGCGGGTGCCAAGTGACATAAATTCGGCACCTTTGCACTCATTTCGTTAAATACCTTGAGGTCCATGGGACAGCCTGCCTCTTTTGCGATTGCAAGCAGATGCAAAACGCTGTTTGAGGAGCAGCCGAGAGCCATATCGCAGGCGAGCGCGTTGCGGAGCGCCTTTTCATTTATAATATCGCGGGCTTTAATGTCTTTTTTCACAAGCTCCATAATCGCCATTCCGGCGTGCTTTGCAAGCTGGGTGCGGCCTGCGTGAACGGCGGGTATGGTGCCGTTTCCGGGAAGCGCGATTCCGAGTGATTCGCAAAGGCAGTTCATACTGTTTGCGGTATACATTCCGGAGCATGAGCCGCAGCCGGGGCATGTGTTATTTTCAAATTCACAGAGCTTTTCTTCGTCTATAATGCCTGCTTTGCACGCGCCGACTGCCTCGAACATCTTAGAGAGCGAGGTTTCAACGCCGTCAACAAGACCCGACATCATAGGTCCGCCGGAGCAGACTACCGTGGGAATATTTATCCTGAGTGCGCCGAGAAGCATTCCGGGGACTATCTTGTCGCAGTTCGGAACCAAAACAAGACCGTCGAAGCCGTGAGCCATAGCCATGGTTTCAACGCTGTCGGCAATAAGCTCGCGTGACGGCAGAGAGTATTTCATACCGATATGACCCATCGCTATACCGTCGCATACGCCGATTGACGGAATCATAACGGGTGTGCCGCCTGCCATTCTCACGCCGGCTTTAACTGCTTCTGTAAGCTTGTCAAGGTGAAAATGACCCGGAACTATTTCGCTGTGTGCCGAAACAACGCCGATGAGCGGTCTTTCAAGCTCTTCCTTTGTATATCCCATGGCGTAGAAAAGGCTTCTGTTCGGAGCACGCTCTACACCCTGTGTTACATTTTTGCTTCGTAAATCCATAATTTTTCCTCCGAAGAAATAAATCTGATAAAATTATATCGTCTTTTATAACTGTTTTCAAGTGCTAAGTAAATTCGGTTGCTTTTTTTTCGCGGATGATGTAGTATTAAAATGTAAATTTCCAACAGGAGATTGGGGACCGTTATGCAAAAAGAAAACCTGTCGCAGAGAACTGCCGAAACGCTGCAAAAGATGATACTTAAGGAGCATATCTACAAATACGGCGAAAAGCTCCCCAACGAAAACGAGCTTTCCGCAAAGCTCGGCATAAGCCGTACAACCCTGCGTGAGGCAATACGCATACTTGCGTCCGACGGGTTGCTTGAAGTCAGGCGCGGGCTCGGTACTTTTGTGGCACAGCCGCTCAATCAATATGCCGAGGGAAGCATAGACTTTCAGGAGTTTTCAAAGCTCAAAATAACGCTGAGAGACCTGTATGAGACGCGTATGATTTTTGAACCGGAGGCGGCGGCTCTTGCCGGCCGCAGAGCTACCGAGGACGAGATAAAGGAGATACTGCGTCTCGGTGACATTTGCCAACAAGAGCTTTTGCGCGACCCGCAGGGCAAGCGAAGAATAGACTCCGAGGCGGCTTTCCACGGCGCAATATTAAAGGCGTCGCATAATGACTTTTTAAGTCAGTTTATGCCGATACTTACCGAGACCATAGAGCAAACCTTTGCCCTCAATTTCAATCTTGATATGATAGCCGAACAGGCGTACAAAGATCATATACTTATAATGGACTTCCTCGAAAAGCGTGACGCGGTGGCTCTTAAAAGCGCCGTTACCATACATTTGCACCATGCGTTGCTCACGGAGCAAATATCTCTGGAAGAAAATGAAAAAAAGTATTGACAACCGTTGTTTTCGCGTTATAATGGTTGTATGACAACGACTTACAGATGTCGTACAACTAAAATATAAATATTTGTTAATGTTCAGGAGGAAAAATTATGGCAGAAGCAAGAATGTTTTATGAGAAAGACTGTAACCTGTCCTTACTCGACGGTAAGACCATCGCCGTAATCGGCTACGGCAGCCAGGGTCACGCTCACGCTCTTAACGCAAAGGAGTCGGGTTGCAATGTTATCATCGGCCTTTATGAGGGCAGTAAATCATGGGCTAAGGCAGAGCAGCAGGGCTTTGAGGTTTATACCGCTGCCGAGGCTGCAAAAAAAGCCGACATTATTATGATCCTCATCAACGATGAGCTTCAGGCAGATATGTATAAGAAGGATATCGAGCCCAACCTTAAAGAGGGCGATATGCTTATGTTCGCTCACGGCTTCAACATTCATTTCGGATGCATCAAGCCGCCGAAGTTTGTCGATGTTACAATGATAGCTCCCAAGGCTCCCGGTCACACCGTCAGAAGCGAATATCAGGCAGGCAAGGGTACTCCGTGCCTTGTAGCTGTTGAGCAGGATTACACCGGCAAGGCTCTTGATATGGCACTTGCTTACGGTCTTGCAATAGGCGGTGCAAGAGCAGGCCTTCTTGAGACCACGTTCCGCACCGAGACCGAAACCGACCTCTTCGGTGAGCAGGCTGTTCTTTGCGGCGGCGTTTGCGCTCTTATGCAGGCAGGATTCGAGACTCTTTGTGAGGCAGGCTATGACCCGAGAAACGCTTACTTCGAGTGCATCCATGAGATGAAGCTCATAGTTGACCTTATTTATCAGAGCGGCTTTGCAGGTATGAGATATTCAATCTCCAACACCGCTGAGTACGGCGATTACATCACCGGACCCAAGATTGTTACCGAAGACACCAAAAAGGCTATGAAGAAGATCCTTTCCGATATTCAGGACGGTTCTTTTGCCAAGGAATTCCTCCTCGATATGTCACCGGCAGGCCGTCAGGTTCACTTCAAGGCTATGAGAAAGCTCGCTGCGGAGCATCCGTCGGAAAAAGTAGGCGCAGAGGTAAGAAAGCTCTACACCTGGAACAACGAAGACAAGCTTATCAACAACTGATAAGGCGTATACATACTTCGTTTATCGAAAAATACAGCAAAGGGAATGTAAAAGCTTTTTTACATTCCCTTTTTTCGGCTTTCTTCATACCGAATTTCTGCACATGGCAGAGCTTTGTTTTTGTCGAATTTGCACAGCAATATAGTTAGCACACTCTAACTCATATTGCGTTTTGCCGAAATTAAAATATATGGTTGATTTTTCCGAAAAAAGCATTGACTTTTTAGTTAGCCGGTGCTAATATTTATACGGTTAGCGAGAGCTAACCAAATTAAAAAGCATTCGGTTAGTTTTAACTAACTTAATTTTATGCAGTGATGAGGGATGTTAAATGATGCCTTTAACACTTGCCGATATCGGCGAGAAAAATATTATAAAGCATATCGGAGGCAGTCCCGAGGTGAAAAAACACCTTGAAAATCTCGGCTTTGTGGTAGGCGGCGAGGCTACGCTGATAACCTCCATGGCAGGTAACGTAATTGTTAATGTCAAGGAGACAAGAGTTGCAGTAAGCAGGGAAATGGCACAAAAAATCATGGTTTGATTTTTTGTTTCGTATCATATTCAATATGGCAGAAGGAGGAATAGCTATGGAAACTTTGCGTAATGCAAAAGTCGGTCAAACCGTTAAGGTTGTTAAGCTTCACGGTGAGGGCGCCGTTAAACGCAGACTTATGGATATGGGTCTTACAAGGGGAACCGAGGTTTATATCCGTAAGGTTGCACCGCTCGGTGATCCGGTTGAAGTTACGGTTCGCAATTACGAGCTTTCGATTCGTAAGGCGGATGCCGAAATGATTGAAATCGAAGCAGAATAAAAGGGAGAACATTTCTCCCGTTTTTTCAGAACAGTTGGTTAGCAAATGCTAATCATGAAAGAAAGGAACATACTAATGGATTTGCGAATTGCCCTTGCGGGAAATCCTAACAGCGGTAAAACAACGCTGTTCAACGCACTTACCGGCTCCAATCAGTTCGTAGGTAACTGGCCGGGCGTTACCGTTGAAAAAAAAGAAGGTAAGCTTAAAAAACACGACGGCATAACAGTAACCGACTTGCCCGGTATATATTCACTGTCTCCCTACACCTTGGAAGAAGTCGTCGCAAGAAACTATCTTATCGGTGAAAGACCCGACGCGATACTCAATATCGTAGACGGTACCAACCTTGAGAGAAACCTTTACTTGACCACTCAGCTCACAGAGCTCGGTATTCCGGTAGTTATCGCCATCAATATGATGGACGTTGTTAAGAAAAACGGCGATAAGATAAATGTTCCGGAGCTTTCAAGAGAGCTCGGCTGCAAGGTTGTTGAAATATCGGCTCTTAAAGGCGACGGAGTTATGGAGGCGGCAGAGGCTGCAATCGACGCTGCCAAGAATTCCAAGACTGTACCCATGCACACTTTTTCGGGTGTTGTTGAGCACGCGATAGCTCATATCGAAGAGGCTGCCGTTCACAATATGCCCGAGGAGCAGCAGAGATGGTACGCTATCAAAATATTCGAGCGCGATGACGAGGTCTTAAAGCAGTTAAATCTCGACCCGAAGGTTCTCGCTCATATTGAGGACGATATAAAAGCGGCCGAGAAAGAGCTCGACGATGACTCGGAGAGCATCATCACAAACGAGCGTTATATTTATATAGCTTCCATTCTCAAGGCGAGCTATAAGAAAAAATCGGCCGGCAAGCTTTCCGCTTCGGATAAAATCGACCGCGTAGTTACAAACCGCTGGCTCGGTCTTCCGATATTCGCGGTAATAATGTTCCTCGTTTATTACCTCTCAATGGTAACCGTAGGCTCCGCAGCTACCGACTGGATGAATGACGGCGTGTTCGGCGACGGCTGGCATCTCTTCGGAATAGGCTCCGCAAAATATGAAGAGGCTGCCGAAAACTACGGCGACAGTGATCAGATAATCGACGCATTCATAGCCGAGTACGGCACAGATGAAATGAAAGACACTATTGACATCGGCGCCGATGAATATGATGAATCTGCCGCAAAGGACGCTCTCGCTTCTCTTGTTGCAGAGACTCCCGATAACGCAAAAGTAACTTACGAGACCGAAGACGAAGAGACGCTCGAAGTTACCGAGCATCCGGGCGCAACAAAAGCCGATCTTAAGACCGCTGTTGACAATTATCTCGACACGGATTATAAAGAGTCCTTTGGTGCTCCCGATACTTCAACATACGGCGTATGGGTCCCGGGTATTCCGGTGCTTATTGGAAACGGACTTGATAAAGCAGGTGCCGCAGATTGGCTCAGCGGTCTTATTCTTGACGGTATTGTAGCCGGTGTCGGCGCGGTTCTCGGATTCGTTCCTCAGATGCTCGTTTTGTTCCTCCTGCTTGCTATCCTTGAGGCTTGCGGTTATATGGCACGTATAGCATTTGTGCTTGACCGTATATTCCGTAAATTCGGTCTTTCCGGTAAATCGTTCATACCTATGCTTATAGGCACAGGTTGCGGTGTTCCCGGTATTATGGCTTCGAGAACGATAGAAAACGAACGAGACCGTCGTATGACGATTATGACGACAACATTTATCCCCTGCGGAGCTAAGGTTCCGTTCATAGGAATGATCGCAGGTGCTATCTTCGGCGGCTCGGCTTGGGTTGCAACATCCGCATATTTCGTAGGTATGGCGGCAATCATAGTCTCGGGCATTATGCTTAAAAAGACAAAGATGTTTGCCGGCGATCCCGCTCCCTTCGTTATGGAGCTTCCCGCTTACCACTGGCCCACTCTTAAAAACGTACTCCGCTCAATGTGGGAGCGCGGTTGGTCCTTCATTAAAAAGGCCGGTACAATCATTCTTCTTTCAACAATATTTGTTTGGTTCACAACCTACTTCGGCGTAGTAGACGGTTCGTTCCGTATGCTTTCGGAGGACGAAATAGACAGCTCAATATTGGCTGCTATCGGCAGCGCGATTTGCTGGATATTCAAGCCTCTCGGTTGGGGCGAATGGCAGGCTGCAGTTGCTTCTATCACAGGTCTTGTTGCAAAGGAAAACATCGTTGGTACTATGGGTATTCTTTACGGCGGAGAAGGCAATGTATATGCTACTCTCGCAAAGGTGTTCACAGGTCTCAGCGGTTATTCGTTCCTTGTATTCAATCTTCTTTGTGCTCCCTGCTTCGCGGCAATCGGTGCTATCAAGCGTGAAATGAACAGCGCTAAATGGACTTGGTTCGCTATAGGCTATCAAACATTGTTTGCCTATGCGGTATCGCTTATGGTATATCAGTTTGGTTCTGCTTTCACAGGCAACGTTCACGTAGTAGGCCTCATCGCTGCGATACTTGTTCTTGCACTTATCGTTTATATGCTCTTCTTCAAGAAGTACAAAGAATCCACCGTTCTTACGGAAAAAGTCAGAGTTAAATAATTTTAACCGGTATTAAGGAGGAATACGAAATGCTTTCGTGGCTTTCACAAAATCTCGCAACGATTTTGATAACGCTTTTACTTGTTGCGATAGTTGCGGCCATAATTATAGGTATGGTCAGAAAAAGTAAAAAAATTAAATCCTCCTGCAGCGGCGGATGCGCCACTTGCCCGTACAGCAGTTGCGGTTGTAACAATCACAAAAAGAAGTAACATTGAAAAAGCGGGGGATGACAAGCTTCGTCTCCCGCTTTTGTACTCGGAGGTATAATTTTGGTAAGCCAAAAGTCTACACTTTCAGCCTCTAATATCAAATATCTTTTGGCAATGAGAGAGCTTAATATGGAACCGCGCGGGGTACGCAGTACAGATCTTGCACGCTCCATAGGCGTTACTAAGCCGAGCGTTTACACAATGGCAAAATCACTTTGCTCTCTCGGCCTTGTAGAGAAAGACAGATACGGCGCAATTCGTTTCACACAGGACGGAGAGGACGTAGCAAAGCGGTATGAACGATATTACAATACGCTGTGCTCGTGCCTTTGCACCGTGTTCCCGAAAGAAGCGGATATACGTTCGGCGGCGTGCGCAATGCTTGCCGAAATGCCCGAAAATAACATAGAGGAAATGTGTAATACAATATCGGAAAGAACCCAAAAGTTGTAGCTTTCCGAAAAGATATTTAACAGAAAATAAATCACCGCGGAAGAATATTCTTCCGCGGTGATTTTTTGCATTTATTTGTTTATTTCTTCGGAGACAAAATTGAAAATTCCTTATTTAACAACAAATATCGCTTTATTTCCGCTCCAATAGTTCGTTTCGTATTCAACATCTATCGAGTTTGCGTTCTGCGGAACTTCAAAATAAACACTTCCGGTAGCCTTTCTGCCGGCCGAAAGAGTTGTTGTTGATAATCCGTCGTCGCCGTAGTAATACGCAGATGAAGCAACGTCATCTGAATAACATTTAAAATCGTAAACGCTTACTATTTGGTCGGTTGATGAAATGTTCTCTATTTCAAATGTAAGCTTGATTATTTTATTTCCGCTTGCAGCCGGGAAGTATTCCGCTCCCTTGTCATCGGCACTTGACTTATATGTTATTTTAAGAGTGTTTGTTGTGAGCGTTTCGCCCCACTCAACCGATTATATTTTGGGCTTGACCGACAAAAGGTAAGCTCAATTTTAAAAATTACAACAAAAAACGGATACCGTATTAAATACGGTATCCGTTTTGTTTTAAGTCAGAACCTTAATTACTTGTTGTCGGGTTCAAACATTTCCTTGAGCTTGAGAAGGTGAGCATATCTGTTTGTAGCAGTCTCCTCAGCCTTTTCGAAGAGCGCTTCTGCTCTCTCGGGGAACTCACGTGTAAGACGTGAATAACGAGCCTCGTTCATTATAAAGTCACGATAGCTTGCCGAAGCGGGCTTGGAATCAAGAGTGAACGGATTCTTGCCGGCTTTCTTGAGGTCGGGGTTGAAGCGGAACATATTCCAGTAGCCTGCGTCAACAGCCTTCTTCATTTCATCCTGGCAATGAGTCATACCGCCCTTGATGGAGTGCATTTCGCACGGAGCGTAGCAGATAACGAGTGACGGACCGTCATAAGCCTCAGCCTCTGTAAGAGCTTTGATTGTCTGATTCTGGTCTGCACCCATAGCTACCTGTGCTACGTAGATGTAGCCGTAGCTCATAGCTATCTCGGCAAGGCTCTTCTTAGCGGTTTCCTTACCAGCGGCAGCAAACTGTGCAACCTGACCGATGTTGGAAGCCTTGGAAGCCTGTCCGCCGGTGTTGGAGTAAACCTCGGTATCGAAGACGAAGATGTTCACATCGTTGCCGGAGGCCAGGACGTGGTCCACGCCGCCGAAGCCGATGTCGTAGGCCCAGCCGTCGCCGCCCAGAATCCACACGCTCTTGCGGACAAGTTTATCCGCAAGGGTCAGGAGGCGCGCGTATTCCGGCTTGCCGGCGATTTTCTTCTTGAGTTCTTCAATGTTTTCACGCTGCTGGGCGATGTCTGCTTCATCCTTCTGCGGATTAGCCAATATCCGGTCCACCAGTTCCTGGCCCACGGCGCCGGCAGCTTCATGAAGAAGCTCAATGGCGTGTTCCATCTGCTTGTCCAGGGAGACGCGGAAGCCAAGGCCGAATTCGGCGTTGTCTTCAAACAGGGAGTTGGCCCAAGCGGGGCCGCGCCCTTCAGAGTCATGGGACCACGGGGTGGTGGGCAGGTTACCGCCGTAAATGGAGGAGCAGCCCGTAGCATTGGCGACCACCAGGCGGTTGCCGAAGAGCTGGGAGAGCATTTTTACATACGGGGTTTCACCGCAGCCGGCACAGGCGCCGGAGAATTCGAACAGCGGGCGCAGCACCTGCATGGAGCGGATGTTGTCCGTTCTTACCTTGGTGCGGTCCACGTCCGGAAGGCTCAGGAAGAAATTCCAATTGGCTTCTTCCTTGTCGTGAATCTTCCCGGCCGGGACCATGGTCAGGGCCTTGTGCGTCGGATCCGTCTTGCTCTTGGCCGGGCAGACGTCCGCGCAGAGCGTACAGCCCGTACAGTCGTTCGGGGAAATCTGGATGACGAATTTCTCTCCCTTCCAGTCCGGATGCTTGGCATCCAGGCATTCAAACCCTTCCGGAGCGTTTGCAAGAGCATCAGGAGAGAAGAATTTGCTGCGGATAACCGCATGCGGGCAGACAGCGGTACACTTGCCGCACTGGATGCAGAGGGTCGGATCCCATTCCGGCAGATCCAGGGCCAGATTGCGCTTTTCGTACTGGGACGTTCCGTTCGGGAATGTGCCGTCCACGGGCATTTGGCTGACCGGGATGCTGTCGCCTTCACCGCACATCATCTTGCCAAGGACGTTTTGTACGTAGTCCGGAGCGTCCGGGGACATGGCGGGCGGAATGGCGTGTCCGTTTACAGTTTTTCCGGTTGTGTCCACCTGGTGCAGGTTTTCCAGCGTGGCGTCCACGGCGGCGATGTTTTTGTCCACCACTTCCTGGCCCTTCTTGGCGTAGGTTTTGGCAATGGCCTTCTTGATGTAGCCGATGGCTTCATCCGCGGGAATCACGCTGGCCAGCTTGAAGAAGCAGGTCTGCATAATCATATTGATGCGGCCGCCCATGCCCGTTTTGCGGGCCACGGCAAAAGCGTCAATCGTGTAGAGCTTGATGTTCTTGTCCAGAATCTGCTGCTGCATGCGGGCGGGCAGCGTGTCCCAGAGTTTGTCCGCCGGGTGCGGGCTGTTCATCAGGAAAGTGGCGCCGTTGGCGGCATTCTTCAGGAAGTCGAACAGATCCAGCAGGGAAGGCTGGTGCAGGGCCAGGAAGTTTGCCTTGGTGATCAGGTATGTGGATTTGATCGGACGGGGACCGAAGCGCAGGTGGGAAATGGTGGAGGAACCCGATTTCTTGGAGTCATACACGAAGTAGCCCTGCACATACAGGTTCGTATGCTGGCCGATGATCTTGATGGCGTCCTTATTGGCGCCTACGGTGCCGTCGGAACCGAGGCCGAAGAACATGGCCCGCGTCACGTCGTCCGCTTCCGTGGAATAATCTTCATCATACGGGAGGCTGGTGCCCAGTACGTCGTCGTTGATGCCGATGGTGAAATGATTCTTGGGAGTGTCCAGAGCCAGGTTGTCATAGACGCCCTTGACCATGGCGGGGGTGAATTCCTTGGAGGAGAGGCCGTAGCGTCCGCCTACCACCTTGGGCATGCCGTTGGTGAAGGGCAGCGTGCCGTTGGCCTGGGCGTCGAAGAGGGCCTGGATGATGTCCTGGTGGAGCGGTTCTCCCTGGGAGCCGGGTTCCTTGGTGCGGTCCAGCACGGCGATTTTCCTGACCGTAGCGGGGAGGGCCTTGACGAGTTCGGCGGCGGGGAAGGGGCGGAACAGGCGCACCTTCAGCACGCCTACCTTGGCGTTTTCCCGGGTCATCATGGCTTCTACCGTTTCTTCCACAGCTTCAGCGCCGGATCCCATCAGGATAATGACGCGTTCGGCGTCCGGAGCGCCGGTGTAATCCACCAGATGGTAGGAACGGCCGGTAAGTTCCGCGAATTTGTCCATGGCGTTCTGGACAATAGCCGGAGTGGCTTCATAAAAACGGTTGACCGTTTCACGTCCTTGGAAGTAAACGTCCGGGTTCTGGGCAGTGCCGCGCAGAACGGGAGCATCAGGGGTCAGGGCTCGTTCCCGGAAGGAATCCAGCCATTCCTGCTTAATCATGCCGTTCAGGGTATCGTCCGTGATGCCTGCAATCTTGCCGATTTCGTGGGACGTGCGGAACCCGTCAAAGAAATTGATGAAAGGAATGCGGGATTCCAGTGTAGCGGCGTGGGAAATAGCGGCGAAGTCCGCAGCTTCCTGAGTGGAGGAGCCGCACAGCATGGCCCATCCGCAGGAGCGGGCGCTCATCACGTCGCTGTGGTCGCCAAAAATGGAAAGGGCCTGGTAAGCCAGGGACCGGGCGGCTACGTGGAACACGGCGGGAGTCAGTTCCCCTGCGATTTTGAACATGTTCGGGATCATCAGCAGGAGCCCCTGGGATGCGGTGAACGTAGTTGCAAGCGCTCCGGTCTGGAGGGCGCCGTGAACGGTGCCTGCCGCGCCGCCTTCACTCTGCATTTCCACTACGGAGGGAACGGTGCCCCACAGGTTCTTCCTGTTGACAGCGGCCCAGCTTTCAGCTGATTCACCCATCGGAGAAGATGGTGTAATGGGGTAAATGGCAATGACTTCAGAAAAACGATAGGCTACGGAGGCTACGGCTTCGTTAGCGTCAATCGTGCTGTAAGTTACGGTTGTCTGATCACTCATAAGTCTGCACGGATAGTATATAATTGATAAATAAGGTGCGTCTTAACGGGAACATTTATAACATGTCTGGTGCCAAAGGTAAAAGCAATTATGCGTATGTGGGGATTTGCCGGCCATTTTTTAATAATAAGACCAGTTTTGTTTCAATTCCTTTGAATATCGTGCTTTATGTGGTTCTGTCCAGGCTTTTTGCAAAACGGCCGGAATACTGGGGCATGTTCCGGCATCCGGCTTCCGAAAAAGGGGGGAAGGAACCTTCGGGTCAAAACCGGCCGCCAAAAATGTCCCCTCTGCCTGACAATGCGCTAGCCAAAACGGAAGCAAGCCTTTAGAATCCCCGCACTATGTCCGAACAACAGCAGGCACATTCGACTACGACGGAATCCGAACTTATTGCCGTGCGCCGCGACAAGCTCGCCAAAATCCGTGAGCTGGGAATTGACCCCTACGGCGCAAGATTTGACGTGACCACCACTCCCGCCGGATTGAAAGCCGATTTCCAGGAAGACAAACAGGTAGCCGTCGCCGGCCGCCTTCTGGCTATTCGCGACATGGGCAAATCCCAGTTTTTCGTCATTGGGGACGTACGGGGAAAAATCCAGGGGTTCCTGCATAAAAATGAGGTGGATGAAACCACCTGGAAGCTTTGGAAGCTCCTGGACCGCGGGGACTGGGTCGGCATCAGGGGAACCACGTTCCTGACCCGTACCGGAGAACCTACCGTAAAGGTATCCGGACTGACCATTCTTTCCAAAAGCCTCCGCCCCCTGCCGGACAAGTGGCACGGGCTGGCGGACAAGGAGGTGACCTACCGCAAGCGCCACCTGGACCTCATTTCCAATGAGGAAAGCGCCTCCCTGTTCGTTACGCGCTCCCTCATGATTGCGGAAATCCGCCGCTTTCTCCAGGAACGCGGTTATCTGGAAGTGGAAACCCCCATGCTTCAGGATGTGGCCGGTGGGGCCGCCGCCAAGCCGTTTGAAACGTACCATAACGCGCTGGATATGCCGTTGACGCTGCGCATTGCCCCGGAGCTTTTCCTCAAACGCCTGATGGTGGGCGGCTTCACGAAAATTTTCGAACTCAACCGCAGCTTCCGCAATGAAGGAATTGACCGCCGCCACAACCCGGAATTCACCATGCTGGAAGCCTATTGCGCCTGCGGTGATTTTGAGACCATGGCGAATATGGTGGAGGAGCTCATCTGCCATCTGGCGGAAAAATTCTGCGGTGGCCTTCAGATTGACCACAAGGACGCGGAAGGCAACGTTCTTTACACAATCGACCTCAGCCGGCCCTGGAGACGCGCCGACTACCAGGACCTGATCCGGGGCGTGGCGGGGGAAGACTGGTTTGACATCTCCCCCGAAGCGCGCCGCGCCCGCTGTGAAGAGCTGGGAGTGGAAATCAGCCCGGATATGAAAGATGTGGATGTTTCCCAGCAGGTGTATGAAAAACTGGTGGAGGAAAAGACCATGAACCCCTGCTTTGTTACCCACGTGGCCAAGGACCTGGTTCCCCTGGCCAAGCTGAACCGGGAAAATCCGGACGTAGTGGACGTATATGAACTGGTGATCAACGGGCAGGAAATTTCCCCCGGCTATTCGGAATTGAACGATCCCGACGTGCAAAAGGAACGCCTGGAGCACCAGGCTGCCGGGGAGACCCAGCGCGTGGACTATGATTTCATTGAAACGCTGGAATACGGAATGCCCTCCGCAGGCGGCATCGGTATCGGCATCGACCGCGTCGTCATGATGCTGACGGGGGCCTCTTCCATCCGTGACGTGCTGCTCTTCCCGCAGTTGAAACGTAAGGACAGTTAATCCGAACCACCGGCCGCATGGTTCCCCGCACCCCGGATATTCTGGACTGCGCTTCCGCCCAATGGATTGGCAAACGCCGCGAGCAGGAAGACGTGGTTAAAAGTCTTCCCGCCGCCGGCGGGATGCTGGGCATCGTGTGCGACGGCATGGGAGGGCATCTTCGCGGAGATTGCGCCTCCTGTGTGGTGGCGCAGGAATTTGCCGCGGTATTTGCGGAAAGCGGCATCGAGGATATCCCGGAACGTTTAACGGCGGCTTTGCATGCTGCCAACAGGGCATTGTCCGCCATTCAGAAGGAACCGGAGGAATCCGGAACCACATTGCTGGCCGTCTTCATCCGCGACCATTTCCTGTGGTGGATCAGCGTGGGAGACTCCCCCCTGTATTTATGGAGCGGGGCGGACAGCTTTCGCATGGACCGGCTGAATGAAGACCATTCCATGAGGCCGATTGCGGATAGCCTTTACCGGAAGGGGAAAATGTCACTTCAGGGTGCGCTCCGGCAGCGTTGCATTCTCCGTTCCGCCGTTATGGGCGGTCCCATGGAACTGGTGGACATCAGCGCCATGCCCCTGCTCTTGCATCCGGGAGATGCGGTGCTGGCCTGCTCGGATGGCTTGCAGGTTTGGAGCGAGCTGTTGAGAGAACCTTCTTTCCTGGCTCTTCAAAAGGCCAGGGATTGTTCCAGCAGGGAGCTGGTGGGAATCATCATGGAACAGGTGAAGGATATGCTGGAGCCCCAGCAGGATAATGCCTCCGTCTGGGCTGCCGTCATGCGGAAACCCTGCGAGGGCGGTAAATAAGCTTATTCCGGCGAAGGAAGTGCGGGAGCATGGTTCTGGGCGGGCGGGAAGATGTTCGCGCTGTTCTTATTGCGCCTTAAACAGGGCTTTTCCGCAGACCGGGGCACGGAGAGTCTTGAAAATGAGGATCTGGAGGAGGCTGTCAGGTATGGTGTTCTTTTACGGGAGCAACCCCTCCGGAAAGAACCGGGCCGGAGGTGATTTCCCCATTGTCATTTGACCGGCGGGGGATTAAAATGCACTCCGCACAACATGATTGCCTGGATAGTTTTCTATTACCTGATCGGAGCGATTCCGTTCGGCTACCTTGCCGGCAGAATCAGAGGGATTGACCTGAGGCAGCAGGGTTCCCGCAACATAGGCGCTACCAATGCGTGGCGCGTACTGGGCTGGAAGTGGGGCCTTTCCGTTTTCATTCTGGACTTCTTAAAGGGGTTCATCCCTGTGTTCGGCGCCTTGAACTGGCTGCCGTTCCTGACGGGGGATGCGGGCGGCTGGGATTTCAATGTCTTGGTAGTTCTCTCCTGTTTCGCTGTTATACTAGGTCATACTTACACCTGTTTCCTGGGATTCAGGGGAGGAAAAGGCGTAGCGACAACCGCGGGGGTTTTATTTGCCCTCAATCCGGTGGTGGCTTGCGTAGCTCTGGCTTCTTGGCTGGTGGTTATGGGAATCTCCGGCATCGTGTCCCTGGCCAGCCTGGTGGCCGCTGTGGTGATGATCGCCGCCGGATGGTGGATTTATCCGCTTTGCCAGGACGGGGATGTCTCCCCCCAGATACTTTACGTCGCCTTTTTCACGGTGGTAGGCGCACTGGTGATTCTCAAGCACCGTTCCAATATCGCAAGGCTTCTCAACGGAACGGAGCACTCCTTCTATTCCAAAAAGTCCAAGTAAGATGATGAATCGGTTACATAAAATAGCAGTCATTGGAGCCGGTTCCTGGGGCACGGCCCTCTCCATGGTTCTGGCGACCCGGGAATGTGAAGTCGTCCTGTGGACGCCGGAAGAGGCTCAGGCCAGGCAGCTTGCCGAAACAAGACGCAGCCCCGTCCTTTCGAAAACTGCCCTTCCCCTGGCCCCCAATATCCATCCTACTTGCGATCTGGGCCAGGTGAAGGATGCGGAACTCATTGTAGTAGTGGTACCTTCCGTGGCCATGCGTTCCGTGGCCCAGCGGCTGCGCAGCCTGCCGGTGCAGCCGGATGCCGTCATTGTCTCCTGCACCAAGGGCATTGAACAGGGAACCCATAAAAGAATGACGGAAATCCTTCAGGAATATCTGCCCTCCAACCCCATAGGCGTGCTTTCCGGTCCCAATCATGCGGAAGATATCTGCCTGGGCCTTCCGTCCGCCTCCCTGATTGGATTTGAAGATCCGAAGTATGCGGATTGGGTGCAGCAGATATTTGCATCCAAAACCTTCCGTGTTTATTCCGCTACGGACATTATCGGCATGCAGCTGGGCGGAACCATTAAGAACGTCTTTGCCATCGGGGCCGGCTTATGCGAAGGGCTGAACCTGGGGGATAACGCCCAGGCCGCTTTGCTGACCCGCGGCCTGGCGGAAATGACGCGCATCGGCGTGGCCAGCGGAGGCCGCAGGGAAACCTTCATGGGCCTTTCCGGAGTAGGCGATTTGATTGTTACCTGCTATTCCCGCCACTCCCGCAACCAGACGGTGGGGCGGAGACTGGCGGAAGGGAAGAGTCTCCAGGAAATCCTGGATACCCTGGGCATGGTGGCGGAAGGGGTGCCCAACACGCTATCCGTCTATGAAATTGCGCGGAAGCTGGAGGTGAGGACGCCCCTGATTGACGCCGTTTATTCCGTTCTTTATGAATCCAAGCCGCCGATGGAAGCGCTTGCGGAACTCATGACGCGGGACCCCCGGCCGGAATTAGATTGATTTTTTGTTTTTTTGAGTTGCTTTCCCTCGACAAATTATACTATATAAACAATCAGTATGAAACGTGCCATCATCTCAGCTCTTTTTGCCGCCGGCGTCGTTGGTGTCGCCAGTGCGGACATTCAGGCTCCCCCTGCTTCCGAATATACCCCCACCCGCAAGCTGGGCCGCGCCATCGCCAACCTTATTTATTCCGTTGAAGAAATTCCGCTGGGAATCATCAACTGGACGAGCCGCGAGGGAGATTATGCCGGTTTTTCCGTAGGCATTGTTGATGGCACCGCTACCATGTTTGAACGCATGGGCTACGGAATTTATGAACTTGTCACCTTCTGGGCTCCTACTTACAAATGCACGTACAAGCCCCCTTATCAGGGGCGTTGCGGCATGAGCGGCCTCAAGGAATACAATCCCAATGGCGGCCTGAGCGAATTCCCTGCGGAACTCAGCTTCCAGAGCTACTACAAGTATTCACGCCAGCAGCGCGACTAAGGCCGGGCTGTTAAGATTTCAAAAGGGCTGTCCGCAAACAAGCGGACAGCCCTTTTTTCATATAGTGGTCTTGACAATAGCCGCCATTGACGGGGAAAGGAGGAAAACGTATTCTTCCATACCGGAAAGGCTTCCGTATCATGAATAAAATTGTTGCTTCCATCAGCCTGGGTACTGCCGTTTGCATAACAGCCTCCGCATTTGCCCAGGATTCCCATCTTTCCCTGACCAGGCAGAGCGTTGCCAGCATGCATGAAATCGCAGCGGCTCTGGACAAGGTAACGGATGAACCTGGGGCGGCCGCTGCTGTGGAAACGGTTAAAAAGGTTCATAAAAAGCTGCTGGACATTGGGAAAAGACAGCTGGAGCTTCCTGGTGCCACGCTTCAGGAGCAGGCTCAGGTTTCCGCCCAGATAACGGAAGCACAGAAAATTTCAGGTGAATTGATAAAATCTCTGTCCCGTTTGAAGAAGGAAGGTCTGCTTACGCCCGATTTGCAAAAAGCCCTGGCGGATTTACAGTCTGTTCAGAAGGAGCTGGCGCAGGCTTCCCGGGATAAGGCTGAGCAGGCGGAGCCGTTCCCGGAGGATGCGGAGGGCAACACGCATGAAACCCTGCTAACCAAAACTGTGGAGGAAGTAAAAAAGCTTAACGACTCTCTGGCCAGGGTAAGGGATGAAGAAACCGGCAAGGCTGCTGTGGAACAGATAGGTCGCTACCGGGCGGCTATGCTGGACGTTGCCAGGAAACAGGCTGCCCTGCCGCCTCTCACCCGCAATCAGCAGGCCAAGCTGATGGGAGTGCAGCAGCAGCTTGTGGAAATGATGCAGCCCATTGTCAAGCATGTAACGGCCATCATGCTTTCTCCGGATGCTTCCAGGAACCTGAAGGAAGCTCTGAATTCCCTTTCCGAACTGCCTAAGGAAGTTCAAAAAATCCGTGAAGAGGCGGCTAAGTGAACTTTTTAAAGGATGCGTCCTTTTGGGCTGGTCAAAAAATTATAATTGTTCTAAATTGGCTGTCCTGAAAAATGCGCCCGGTTTTTAGTGAAACAGATCTCAATGAACGCCCTTTCCTGGTCTTCTGGGAAGTGACGCGCGCTTGCGCGCTTGCATGCAGACATTGCCGCGCCGTCGCCCAGCCGCGTCCCCACCCGGATGAATTGACTCATGAGGAGGCATTGCGCCTGATTGACCAGTTGGCGGAACTGCGGCCTCCCATGCTGGTGCTGACAGGCGGAGACCCGGTCATGAGGCCGGATATTCTGGAATTGGTCCGTGCGGCTTCCGGCAAGGGGCTGCATGTGGCATTGAGCCCTGCCGCTACCGCCCGGCTGTTGCACACGGATTTCCATGCGTTGAAAGAAGCTGGGGTCCAGAGCATGTCATTGAGCCTGGACGGTGCGCATGAGAGTACCCATGACGCCTTCCGCGGCGTCCCCCACACATATGAACGGACTCTCCGGGCTGCGGAAATGGCGAAGGAAGCCGGCATGCACTTGCAAATCAACACCACCATCACCAGAAGCACGCTGGGAGAATTTGACGACTTTGTGGAGCTGGTGAAAAAAATGAAACCGGGCATGTGGAGCGTGTTTCTTCTGGTGCCCACAGGCCGCGCCGCCATGGATGAGATGCCTGCGGCGGAAGAAGTGGAAGCCGTCTGGAGAAAACTGAGCAGGATAAGCCATGAGGTTTCTTTCGGCGTCAAAACGACGGAAGGGCACCATTATCGCCGCGTGGCGCTTCAGGAAGCCCGTGCTCAGGGAAGCAAGCCTGCTCGCCGCGCCATTCCCACCCGGGACGGCAAGGGCATTATGTTTATTTCTCATACCGGGGAAATACAGCCCTCCGGTTTTCTCCCCATAACGGCAGGAAACGTCCGGACGGATGACCCTGGAGAAATCTACCGCACGCACCCCCTTTTCCTCAAACTCCGGGATGACAATGCGTTGCAGGGTAAATGCGGACGGTGTGAGTACCGTACCATCTGCGGAGGGTCCCGGTCCCGCGCTTATGCCGTTTACGGAGACATGATGGCGGAAGACAACCTCTGCCCCTATCAGCCCAGGCTTTCACAACACCATGATTAATATTACCAGACTTTGGACAGGGGCGGAACAGCCCGCGGACCATTTGAGATACGGACAGGGCCACGGGCACGGTCGTTTTGCAGGGGGCGCCGTGGAATCCTGTGCACCGGCTTCGTCCCGTGTGCGCAAGCCCATTGTGGTCTGGAACATTACGCGTACCTGCAATCTCAAATGCGTGCATTGTTATGCAGACGCCTCTGCCCGGAAATTTAAGGGAGAGCTGGATTGGGACCAGTGTTGCGCGGTCATTGATGATCTGGCGGACTATAAGGTGAATGCCCTCCTTTTTTCCGGAGGGGAACCGCTGGTGCATCCGCGCTTTATGGAACTGCTGGAACGTGCTACCGGAAAAGGGCTGAAGGTGACCATTTCCACAAACGGCACCCGTATTACGCCGGAAGCTGCAGGGCGGTTCAAGGAATTGGGCGTGGCGTACGTAGGCATTTCCCTGGACGGCATTGGCGCCGTTCATGACAAATTCCGCGGTGTGGAAGGTTCTTTTGAGCAGGCGGTGCGCGGATTCAGGCTTTGCAGTGAAGTGGGGCAAAAGACAGGCCTGCGCCTGACGCTGACCCGCAACAATGTGCAGTGCATGGGCCAGATTTTGGATTTTATTGACGCCAACGACATCCAGCGCGTCTGTTTTTACCATCTGGTCCCCACTGGCCGCGGCGTGGAAGTGCAGACCCTGACTCAGGAGGAAGCAAGGAATGCCATGGATACGCTGATTGCCCGTGTGGAGGAATGGAAAGCGGAGGGAAAAAACCGTGAAGTGCTGACTGTAACCCAGCCTGCGGACGGAATTTACCTGCTTCTGCGCCAGCTCCGGGAAGGCTCCCCTCTGGCGAAGGAAACCCTCGGCCTGCTTCAATGGAATGGCGGCGGCGCGAACAGTTCCGGCCGGGGCATCGCCAATATTGACACACAGGGCGCCGTGCATCCGGACCAGTTCTGGCAATCCGTTACTCTGGGCAATGTGAAAAGTGACCGGTTTTCCGATTTATGGGATGCCAGGGCCGGAGCTGCAGCGGAAATGTTGCCTGAGCTGCGCGGTTCCGACGATCCTCTGGAACGGCAGAAGAAGATTGAAGGCCGTTGCGGCCGCTGCGTTCACTTCGCCCTGTGCGGCGGAGGCTTCCGCACCCGTGCCGCGTTTGCCAACGGACACTGGTACGGGTCCGATCCCGGCTGCTATCTGACGGAAGAGGAAATTTCCACCCCCTTGCCGGAAATCAAGTAGTGAGATGCCCGGCTTTATTCACCGGGGAACGGTTGGTTCCGGGAAAGAGGTATCGGAGGAATTGCCGTTTCATTCGATCGTAGGGTATCCCGCGCGCAGGTAAAACGCCCCTGTCCTTGCGGTTGATTTGCCGGGAACAGGGGTTTTATACTGGGAAAAAACCGGGAGTGTGCTTCGGCGGGGGCAGGGGCGAATTTGTCCATACGTCTGGTTTTCCCTGCTTTACAAGGCAGGTGGCATCGCATAGCATGCCCCGCATGATGAATCAGGAATTGAGACCGGAGACCCTGTGCGTGCAGGCGGGCTGGGCGCCTAAAAAGGGCGAACCCCGCGTATTGCCCATTTACCAGAGCACGACGTTCAAGTACGAGACCAGCGAACAAATGGCAAAATTATTTGATCTGGAAGAAGCCGGATTCTTTTATACACGCCTCCAGAACCCCACCAATGAGGCGGTTGCCAGAAAAATTGCCGAACTGGAGGGCGGTGTGGCCGCCATTCTGACGTCTTCCGGCCAGGCGGCTTCCTTCTTTGCCGTTTTCAATATTTGCGAGGCTGGGGATCATATCGTCAGTGCTTCGGCGATTTACGGGGGCACATACAACCTCTTTGCCGTCACATTCCGGAAAATGGGCATTGAAGTTACTTTCGTGGACCAGGACGCTCCGGCGGAGGAAATCGCCAAAGCGTTCCGCCCCAATACGAAAGCTTTCTTTGCGGAGACTATTTCCAATCCCACGCTTTGCGTGCTGGATATCCGTAAAATGGCGGACATTGCCCATGCGCACGGCGTTCCCCTTATTGTGGACAATACCTTTGCCACGCCCATTAATTGCCGTCCTTTTGAATGGGGTGCGGATATCGTCACCCACTCCACCACCAAGTACATGGACGGCCATGCCGCCGCTGTGGGCGGCGTGATTGTGGACAGCGGCAACTTTGACTGGGAAGCGCACAAGGATAAATTCCCGGGTTTGACGGAACCGGACCCCTCTTATCACGGACTCTCCTACAGCAAAAGCTTCGGCAAGGGAGCCTATATTACCAAGGCGACCGTCCAGCTTATGCGAGATCTGGGTTCCATCCAGTCTCCGCAGAATGCCTTTTTGCTCAACTTGGGTTTGGAAACCCTCCACCTGCGTGTGCCGCGGCATTGTGAAAATGCGCAGAAAGTGGCGGAATTCCTGCAAGAGCAGGAAGATGTTGCCTGGATTAATTATCCGGGGCTTTCTTCCAATGAGTATTATGAATTGGCGCAGAAGCAATTCCGAGGTGGACAATCTTGTGGTGTGGTAACCTTCGGCATCAAGGGAGGCCGTGAACGTTCCATCAAGTTCATGGACAGTCTGAAGCTGGCCGCCATCGTGACCCATGTGGCGGATTCCCGTACCTGCGTTCTCCATCCCGCCAGCCATACGCACCGCCAGTTGACGGATGAGCAGCTCATGGAGGCGGGCGTACGGCCTGACCTCATCCGGTTTTCCGTAGGGACGGAAGCTGCGGAAGACATTATTGCGGACCTCAAACAGGCTTTGGAAGCTATTCGTTAAAAAGTCTTCTTGGAAAAAGCCGCCTCACTTTGCTGAGGCGGCTTTTTCTTTATCATTAAGGATTGGATAAAGGGGACAGCGGATTGTTAATCCGCTCTTTTTCTTTCCTTAACATCATGGGGAAAAATCTGGACCTATTTTCTTCATGAATGGTTTATGATAACGTTCGATTCATAATAATGAATGATTTATGAAATAACATGCAGCTGTTAGAATGGAAGAGGCGCAAGGATTAGTCTCTATAAAGCCCTTGCATCAAAAAAGAAGTCCACTGCCGGAATACCGCTCTTTCAGCTTTTTATGTTGACAACGGATTAACAATCCTCTAATCAATGCAAAGCGTTATGAGAGTTTATCATTATGTTTTGTTAGCCAGTTGCGTATGTATGATGTCCGCCCAGGCGGCTACGATTGTTGCTGAGCTTCCTGAATCGCAAAGCGTATCACAGACCGCCACTATGGCGAGAACATCGGGGCAAGAGCTTCTGGACAAAGTAAAGGGCCTGCAAAATGGAATATATGCCGGCGGCAATAACAATTCCATTTCAAATTGGGGAATAAATAGTGAAGGCACTTGGGTGAATGAGAACAATGTAGGAACCATTACATTATGCGGACGCGCCGGAGTTAGCGGGGATTCTTTTGCCATGGTTCTTGGAGGGCCGCAGGAGGGGGATTCCGTTTCTTCCATTACGTTTTCCTGCAATACTCCTTCTTCTGTAATCAACAGTTATTCCATGGTGCTTGCCGTATATGATTCAACCGGCACTCTGGTTGAGGAACTTTCCAGGATACAGGACTTTTCATTTACCTCTACATCGGAAACAACGACAATTTCCCTGGATATGTCGGCGGCTCCCCTTACCTGGGAGGAAGGGTATAAGGTAGTTGCCGGAGTGCGCGGTGGTGCCGGAACCGCTACTTCCGCTTATACAATTACAGGTATACAGGTTTCCTATGAAACGGTTCCCGAGCCTGCCGCAGCGTCTTTGGGCCTGCTGGGCCTGGGAGCCATGTTGCTGCGCCGCAGACGTTCATAGTAAATATCCTCGTTATTCGGGAGGCAGCTGAAAAGCTGCCTCTTTTTTATTTTCGGAACGGGAATATGTCTTTGTTTTTGGGGTAGTTGCGAAAGGAGAGAGATTCATAGTGCTAATCCCTCAGTGATTGCTCGAAAGCGCGGTACTGCACGGCTTCATACAAATGGACATCCTGAATATCAGAAGTTCCTTCCAAATCCGCTATGGTTCGGGCCACCTTTAAAATGCGGTCATAGGCTCTGGCGGAAAGGGCCAGTTCTTCCACGGCGCGGAGCAGGATAGCCCTCCCTTCCGGCAGCAGACGGCAATACTTCTGGAGTGCTTTTCCGGAAAGGGCCGCATTATTGCGGAAAGGCGTTCCTGCGTATCTGCTGGACTGGAGCCGCCGTGCGGCCGCCACGCGTTCCCGGATACTGGCGGAACATTCTCCGGCAGGCGCGGAAGCCAGAATGGAGGGATCCACGGCGGGAACTTCCATCAGCAGGTCAAACCGGTCCAGCAGCGGGCCTGAAATCTTACGGCGGTAGCGTGCGATCTGCGCCGGGGGGCAGGTGCAGGCTCTTCTTCTGTCTCCCAGATAACCGCAGGGACACGGATTCATGGCGGCTGCCAACATGAAACGACACGGAAATGTCATGGTGCCGGAAGCGCGGGAAATAACTACCTGGCCGGTTTCCAGCGGCTGCCGCAGGGTTTCCAGAGCGGCACGGCGGAATTCCGGCAATTCATCCAAAAAGAGGACGCCGTTGTGAGCCAGGGATACTTCTCCCGGCGTGATATTCGCACCTCCCCCCATCAGCCCGGCATCGGAAATGGTGTGGTGGGGAGCCCGGAACGGACGCTGGTCCACCAGGCCGTTCCCCCGTTTCAGCAGACCGCATACGGAGTGGATTTTACTGGTCTCCAGCGCTTCCTCCGGACTCAGAGGCGGAAGAATGGTCGGGAGCCTTTGCGCCAGCATGGATTTGCCGGACCCCGGAGAGCCGCAAAGCAGGATATTATGGCCTCCTGCCGCTGCAATCTCCATGGCGCGGCGTGCATAAGGCTGCCCTTTGATTTCGTCAAAATCCACAGCGGCGTCTTTGTCCCGTGGAGCATGGGCCTCTCGCCCTGAACCTGTAAATGGAGGCGGCAGGGCGTCGGAAGTAAGCAAATGCCAGGCTTCTCTCAGGGAAGAAACGGGATAAATTTCCACACCCTGTACGGGCGTCCCTTCATAGGCATTGGCTTGCGGCAGCATGATGCGCTTCCTGCCCATGCGCCGCGCTTCCATGATTTGCGGCAGAATGCCTTGCACGGGGCGTACGGTTCCGTCCAGGGCCAGTTCTCCCACAATGCACCAGGCAGAAGCGTCCATCTCCTTTTCAGCCGCTCCCGCAACCATTCCCAGGGCGATGGGAAGGTCGAATCCGGGGCCCTGCTTCCTTAAATCCGCCGGAGCCAGATTAACGACGAAGATACCCTGCTGAAAGGGAAGGCCGCTGTTTTGTATGGCCGTGTCCACGCGCTGCCCGCTTTCTTTCACGGCCGCATCCGGAAGGCCGACAATAAAGGTGCGTTTTTCCGCCATGGGGCGGAAATCCACTTCCACCTCCACTTCTACGCCATCTACGCCCAGGACGGTGGAGGAATACAGTCGCGTCATCATTCATCCATGCTAGGAAATGGATGGCAAAAAGGAAGGAAAATAACGAAAAATATAAAAATATCTAACAAATAGTTCAGCGCCGGGAAGCGCGCCGGAGAATTTCCCGTTCCTCCTCCGTCAGGCTGGACAGGCCGGACCTGGATATTTTTTCCATGATTTCATCCACCTCCTTTTCAGAGGGGTAAGCCTGTGCCGGGCGGCGGCTGGAAGGCTCAGGGGAATAGTGGGAAGAAGAGGCGGCTTTCCGTCTTGGGGAAGACATCTTTTCCTTCCATAAAATCAGCAATGTCAGAATAAATCCGGCGAACATGCCGCCCAGATGGCCGGCTTCCCCGCCCGCATTGTTCCATTGGAAGATAATGACGGCTGCGGCGACTCCGAGAACGGCCAGGGCAAACTGGCGCACGCTCAAATTAACCGGAGGAAACAGAAGCTGTACCCGGGCATGGGGAAAGAGCACCGCGCATGCGGCCATGATGCCGTAAATGGAACCTGAGGCCCCCACCATGGGAATGAAGCGCCATTCCGGATCAAAAAATCCCATGTACCCCAGCAGGGAGGAAAACAGGGCTGCAGCCACGCCGCAAAACAGGTAATACAGCAGGAAGCGCCAATGGCCGAAACGTTCTTCTACAACCGGGCCGAAAAACCACAGGGCAATCATGTTGAACATGATGTGCCCCAGATTGGCGTGAAGAAACTGATAGGTAAGCAACCGCCATAATTCCCCCTCGTGAAAGCACGTATATTCGCTGTAAGCTCCGTAAAGCTGGATCAAGTCCAAATGGACAGGCGGGTAAATATTCCTTGGGATGTCCACTTGGAAGAAGAATCCCAGGATAAAGATGACTACATTGAGCAGAATCAGCCAGTGCACCATGACGGCGCTGCGCTGGTCAAACAGATGATTCCGTACCGTATCTCCCCAGTTCTCGTTCTCCGCTCGCATATTAGGCCGCATGTAATCGCGTTCAGAACCTTTTGACAAGGAAAATAGCTGTTCCGTTCAAGGAAGGACGGCTGATGTTCCGCATCATTTCCAGAGCGCGGCAGGCAGCAGATCCGGCGGCAGATCCGTTCCGCACACGAGATGTCCGGCAAGCTGGGCGGCGGACCAGGGGGAAGTGGTCACCCCCTTGCTGCCCAGCCCGGAGAAGACGAACTGGCCGTCCAGCCCGGGAATGGGGCCGGCGACCGGCTGGCTGCGGCGGATGATGGGGCGGACGGCGGCACGGGCGCGGATGACGTCCATGTTCCCGGAATAGCGTTTAACAAGGTCCAGCATCAATTCCTGGACGGCGGGGGCTTCCGGAATGCCGGGAGCATCCCACGCCCACGCGTAGGTGGCCCCGAAGCGCCAGAAAGAACCGTTATGAACCAGCCAGTGTCCGAAATGCAGGATGCCGGCGTGCCAGTCCAGCTCTTTCAAGTCCAAATCCAGAATGGTTCCTTTGGAGGGGCGCCCCTTCAGCGGAGACATGTCCGGATGAAGCCCGGCTTCCCAGCCGGTACACCAGACTATGTGGGAAAACGTGCGGCCGTTCCAATGGAAAAGACCGTCTGCATCCGGCCGGATATCTGCGGGGGATACATCCGCTTCCACAAAACGGCCCTGTTCCATAAAAAAACGCCGCATGGCAGTGACCATGTTTTCCACGTGCAGCACGGCGGAACCTCGCGTATAGGCGGCTTTCCCGCGGCCTTCCCAGTGTTCCGGCCATGGAAAAAGAGGTCCGGCATAGGCGCAGGATTCCGGAGCCGTCTGGCGTTCCTGCCAGATTTCAAACTGGTCATCCGTCTCCACTTCCCGGAAAATCGGAGTTTTCTGCCACCAGGACCCGCCTAATTCCCGTTCCGTCTCCGGGTAAAAGGCCTCTGCCGCCGCCAGGCATTCTTCCTGCCTCCATCCGGGGCGGAAGGCGCGGCCCGTCAGGGGGTTTACCAATCCGGCCGCCACCCGGGAGGCCGTTTCCGCTACGGGGCGGTCTGCAACCGTAAACTCCGCGCCGCGGCGTTTCAATTCCCACGCCAGACAACTTCCGGCAATTCCCTGGCCGATGATAAGGATGTTCATGATAGATAGATAAAGAACCGGAAAATCCCGGAAATGAAAGAGGAAAGCGGAGGGGAGGCGGTACTGCTCCCCCCGGAGGAAAGGCGTGCCGCAGGTGTCCCTTCCCCTGCGGCGCCGGAAGAACGGCCCTGTTTACAGGGCGGCGATGATGGCGTCACCCATTTCCGCCGTATTCACGCGGATTTCTCCGGGAGCTCCCGTAACCAGGTCGCCCGTGCGGCAGCCCTGGTCAATCACGCGGCGAACGGCGGAGTCAATGGCGTCTGCCGCTGTTTTTTCTCCCAGAGAGTAGCGCAACAGCATGGAAAGGGAAAGAATCTGGGCGATCGGGTTTGCAATGCCCTTGCCGGCAATATCCGGGGCAGAGCCTCCGGAGGGTTCGTAAAGGCCGAAGAACAGGCCGTTGTCCTGCGCGCCCTGGCACAGGCTGGCGCTGGGCAGCATGCCCAGGGAGCCGCAAATCATGGCCATTTCATCGGAAAGAATGTCCCCGAACAGGTTTTCCGTCACCAGCACGTCGAACTGGCGGGGATTGCGCACCAGCTGCATGGCTGCATTGTCCACGTACATATGCAGCAATTCCACGTCGGGATAATCCTTGGAAACTTCAATCATTGTCTCGCGCCACAGCAGGGAATTGGTCAGCACATTGGCCTTGTCCACGCTGGTGACGCGCTTGCGGCGGCCGCGCGCAGCCTCGAACGCCACTTTGGCGATGCGCACCATCTCGCTTTTATGGTAGCGCATGGTATCCACGACGACTTCGTCGTCTCCCTCCTGTTCGCGGAAACGGGGCTGGCCGAAATACAGGCCGCCAGTCAATTCCCGGACGCATAAAATATCGAATCCGCCTTCAATCAGTTCATTCTTGATGGGGGAGGCATGGGTCAAGGCCGGAAGGCATACGCCCGGACGCAGGTTGGCATACAAGCCGAAATGTTTTCTCAGAGGCAGCAGGGCTCCGCGTTCCGGTTGTTCATTGGCGGGGAGATGCTCCCATTTGGGACCGCCCACGGAGCCGAACAGAACGGCGTCCGCCTCTTCGCAGGCGCGAATGGTTTCTTCGGGAAGAGCCTTGCCGCAGTGGTCAATGCCCGCACCCCCTACAAATGCCTCCTTGCGGCTTACGGTAAAGCCAAACTTGCCGCTTACGGCATCCAGAACCTTCAGAGCCTGTGCCATGACCTCGGGCCCGATGCCGTCGCCGGCCAAGACAGCAATATGATGGTGATGTTCACTCATGTCGCTGAAAGTCTGGTCATTCTCCCTTCAAAGGTCAAGAAAACACCGTTGCCATGACCGCGCCGCGGAAGCCTTTTTGCGTCAAAAAGCCTGCAAGAGTAAAAAAGTACTTGCCAAACGCCCGTACCTCCAGTAAAAATCCCTCCGCGTTCCATGGAATGCAAACTCCCCTGTAGCTCAGCGGTAGAGCGGGTGACTGTTAATCACTAGGTCGTTGGTTCGAGCCCAACCGGGGGAGCCACTAATTTTCTAAGCCCTGTAATTTTAATGGATTACAGGGCTTCTTTTTTGTCTGTTTTGAGGCTGGGAAGGTGAAAAACCATGAAAAAACAGCCACAAATGATAACAAAATATCATTTTTTGATTCCGTTCTGGCGTAAAATTGGCGTACTGTGAGACGTTATGAAACGCCTGAAAATAACTCCGGTGAAACATACTCAAAGCGGGCGCTGGCAGGTTCGTATTCCGGCCAAACTTTCCGGATCCGGAAAGAGAGAAACAAAATATTTTCCGACCAAAGCGGAAGCAATGGGATATATCTCCAACCTGGAAGACGTTGCTGCAGGGTTGCATTTGGGGGAAACGTTGATGACAAGATCAGAATATGATGCCATCATCGAAGAACTTGCCCGTTTAGCACCGTTCAACGTGACGCTTAAGGATGTTATTGACTATTACATCGCACGGCATCGGGCCAGTGATGCACGCAAAATATCTATTCTTGAGCCTCTTTACCGTGATACGTTGCAAGATGCCTCTTCTCATTACCGGAGCCGTGTAAAACAGGTTTTAGGTGCTTTTGCCTCTGTATTTGGGGATTGCCTGATTGACGACGTGACGCCGGATGAATTTGAAAAATGGCTGTCCGGATGGAAAACGACGCCGCCTTCATACAATTCCGCGTTGCGCCACATTAAGCCGTTTTTTACGTGGGCCATCAGCAAAAAATATGCTGTTCAATCACCCGCTGAAGGAATCAAACAACGCAAGCACCAGAGGGCGCCTATTTCCATTCTTACGCCCGCGCAGGCACATTCCCTGCTGGCCGCTTGTCGGGATTATTCAGGAGACGGAGAGATGCCGGAAAATCTACGCGTAAACGCGGTGGATATGAAAATAGCAGTAGCCGTTTTGCTTTTTGCTGGTGTCCGGCCTGAGGAAGTTACCGCGCTGACGTGGGAACATGTTAAGTTGGCTCATGGCTATATCAGAGTTGAACCGGAAGTCAGTAAAACCAACTCTGTACGTCTGGTGCAAATAGAGCCGAACCTAAAGGCATGGCTGGAAACCGTGCCGGAAGAAAAACGCACAGGAAAGCTCTCTCCGAAGAACTGGCAGCGCAAATGGCAGGCGGTACGTCGGAGAGCCGGCATCAGCCATTTAAACGATGTTTGCCGTCATTCCTACGCCTCTTACTGGCTGGCCGCCCATCGGGATACGCACGGACTACTGGAAAATATGGGTCACACCACCAGCAAGACGACGATTAAATATTACCTGACAGCCTGTAATCCTGAAGATGTACCTGTATATTGGGAGATTTTACCAGATGAGCACTAGTTTATTTCTCTTAGTGTAGTAATACTGTTTGGAAGCTGATCGAGAATATAAAAAGAATCCTTTCCTGTTTAGTATCAGTGCGAGGAGAAAAGATAAATAAGAAAAAAATACTATGAATATTCAATATTGCCTAAATGATTGGTCCACAGCTTATTAAGATTTTTATTTTCGAATACTGCTCTAAAAGAATGGAATATTCCCATAACGAGATTTTGCATTTCTTGATTTTCTTCCAATTCTTCTACTAAAAATCCTTTTTTCTTTAAAATTTCATAAGTGAATGGTCTCCCATGAGATTTATGTTCTGCTCCATTAGCCAGCCATTCAGAAAGATTTTGTGCCAAGGACTCTTTATTTTCATTATCATGAAACATATATGTAGTCAGCCAATTTTGTACTACTTCTTGAGAATAAGACATTGCATCTCGGCAAATTTGATAAATACCAGGAGGTAAACCTTCAAGCTTCTTGTTCCAAAAAAGAGCTGCCGATTGATTGTTTTCGATATCACGAAGAGCTTCTTCTTTCTCAGCTAAAATAGTACTTGCCGGAATTCCGCCAGCAAATTGCGGATCGATAGGCCCCAACGAAGCCAATTTGGAAAGTATGATATTGTCGCATCCCATACACATCATAGTTGCCGCAGACATAGCCTTATGGGGAACAACAGCAGTTATTTTCTTTTCCGCATATTTCTTTCTGATATATTCAATGATTTGAGCAGCGGCATCACCACTTCCGCCAGGGCTATGAATAATAAACAATAAATCGTTATTTCCCATTTTCTCCATCACTGTTGTCATCTTGGGAATATCCTGATCAGAAACAACAACTTTTTCTGCCTCTCGGCGAGAAGGATTTTCTGTTATATAAGAAGCCGCATATAGAAGTACATCGCACGATGTCAATTGGTGCAATTTATTTAGTAATTGCGTCAATATTTGAAAATCATAGCATTGTGACTCTCTTTTCAGTCTCTCAAAAAATGATCTATCATACCGAATACTCTCACTCATATTATTAAAATATCAATATATGAATAATTATTTATCAGATTTTTCAATTTTATTAGAATCATCCATATAACATTCTTCTAATATTTCTTCTTTTTTGTTTATAATGTTTATCTGCGCATATTTTAAAAAATAGCTATTATTAGATTCTTTAGCAATTTTTTGTATATCAGCCTTGTCTAACTTAATATCAGAATTTTCATCTCTACTTTGTACAGGAGATGATGGAATCTCTTCATCTTGGAAGAAATGGTATAGCAGAGGAAGTGTCATAAACAAAAAATTTAGGAGTGAAAACAATATACCTAGACGTTGGCGGGGTTACAAGCGATTTTCTCATCAGTTCCTTTTGGCTTTGTAATCAATCCCGTCGCGCTGTTGGAATTGTTCTACTCAGTTTTATAGTACGAGTCACCACGCTTAACATGTTATGGTGTTATGTTCTGATCTGACCTCTTTGTTTTTCTCTTAGCTTATGTGCTCCGTCATGAACGTCTATTCTTTCCCCTCCCTGTTCTACCTGGACTCTTTGCGCCGTGTTTGTCTGGCTGTCCGTCAGAAGGATGTGGGCTGGAAACCTCTCTTCGTATGTTTGTGGTTACCCAGCCCTCCGATGCCTCAAGAAGTAGGATGGCAACAAAAACCGCCCGCGTTTCCCAACGTGGACGGCTAACGGAAAATAAAAAAGAGGATTTACCTATAGCACATTTACCCGGTGCGTCAAGCTTTCTCCCACCTGTCCAGCGTTTCCACATAGATGCCGGAGATTTTGCCGCCGTTTATGAGGTATAAAGTATATAATCTTTTGAGCGTCAAAAAATTACAGATAAAAATATCTTGCAAAAATCCTGTTTTTCTGTATATTGCCTCTGCCGGTTGATCCGGAGCGGATGGAAATGAGTTCATTCGTAGTAGAAAGGAATTAACAATGACTTGATCAAGTACGGTGAAATGGTACAACGGCTGATTGAACTTCTGATAGTTCTGTTCAGCTGACAAAAAGGCCCCGGCTGTTACCGCAGCCGGGGCCGATTGTTAGAAAGGAATGACATGATTCCTAGTGAATTGGTACATCCCTACTATGCCCTTTCTTCCGGATTTGTCAAGCGGGCGTTTGTCATGCCTTCTCCCAGCGTTCCAAGGTTTCCACGTGCACTGCGGAGAACTCGTCCGTATTTTTACAGATGCTGTGAAGAAAATACAGAAGGATCTAGTTCTGTTGTATTAGTGTTTTTAGTATCGGGTTATGAAGTAAGGATTTATACTAAGAATAAGTTGTTGTGATGAAAGACATCTAGGAAGAATTGCCTCTGGATTTTGTTCGAATCCAAGCTTCTTTACATCATTTCGCGCTTCAATATGTGCTGTTCCAACTGTTTTGTATTCCTCTGTTATATTTTTGGCAGCCCTAAGCAGGCAAGATGAGTATGCTCCTCCTTCACTGGTGTCGGAACTGGTCTCCCTCCATGCGCATGCATATAGCTTTGTATGATATTCTAATGAAGACATAATCTTTTCATCATATTTTTTTCTAATAACTTCAACGAAATTTTCCTTACGATTAGCCAAAAGAGTGGCACGAGAGGCTTTAATCATATCTATTTCTTCAGAAATGATAGAACGGCAACAATCAAAGATGGAAAGTTGTCTATTTGAAATGTCATTAAAAACCCTTTCATCGACATCATTATTTTCACTTAATTCAAGAACTGTTCTCATTTTATATGAACCGCCATGACCTGAAAATATAGTAATAAAATAATCTAATTTTTCTTTTTTGAATTTATTTAAGAATCTATTAAGATGATCTGTAGTGGTGTTATTTAGCGTTGTTATTTCGTCTTCATGCCAACATCCTCCAATATAGCTCATAAAGAATTTACGATAATTTTCGCAATCGATATTTACTCCTGGCAATCCGTTGTTATTTCCTATGATTAGTATGTGTTTTCTCATTGTTTTTATTTAATGTATTTATTAATGAAATCTCTGAAATCCGAATCATATCCATCAATATTTTCATTTGGATCAACAGGATTTTTCCAGTTGTATTGATGCAATCGAATCCATGATTTTATGTCCACAAAATCTTCTATTTTGGATTTGTCTTTGTCAAAGTGTTCATATGTTTTGTGTAAAAAGTTATATACTCTGTTGCAAAATATATCATATCTTGCATATTTTTCATCAGTTGAAACTTTTTCAGGAGTCCATGCCTTGGTAAAATACTGTTGTTCAAGGTATGGATATTGGACGGCTATATTTAATATATGTTCTAAATCCCTATCCAGTTCAGAACGTTCGTCTCTACGTTTAAAGTTTTTAATAGTACAAAGATTAACAATCGAAACGATAACACTTGATATTGCTATCACAATACTTACAATAGAGTATATTGTTGGTGATCCCATTTTATTCAGCGATAAAGTTAACGAGTTTGTTGACAGTATTGCCCAGAGTCTGGATGTCTCCGCCTAGGCCGTTAAGGAGGGATTTGAGTTGAGCTAGTTTTTTTTCTGCTAGCAGAGCTCTGTCTTGCCATTCAGAAGAGCTGACTGGCACGGATGATTGGCATGGTGTTTGGCTTTCCGAACGCCCCCAAAGGTAATCCATAGAGACACCGAAGAAGTCAGCGAGACGGCTTAATTCTCCGGATTTGGGGGCGGTTCTCCCTTTCAAATAGCTGGAGATAGTAGCTTGAGATATATTTGTCATTCTACCTAACTCATTCTGACTAAGACCTGTTGTTTTCAACAATTCATACGTTCGAGAAATAAATATTGGGTTTGCAATAATTTCTTGTTGCATTCGTTCGGTTTTGTTGTATTTGTTTTCCTGTAGCCGGTATTTGACATCCGACAAAGGACGTTAAAACCACCGCATGTGTAACAGTAGCAACATATCATATTATGAGTAAGACTCAACAGGAAACCGATAATGATACCGGGTTTGTGTTAACCCGGCAGTACCTTTACGACAAAGGCTACAATTATTCCTCCGTCACTAGGGCTTTGCTAGTGAGAGAAGGGATTGAGGTGTCAGACCAAACGATCCGCCAGATTTGCAAGGGGACGCGGACACCGAGGCCGGGATTAATTGAGGCCATCAAAAGGCTGCCGAAGGTTGTTGTGTGCTAATGAAAAGAACTCCGACCCCAAGAAGCCGGCAGCCTAATGGAAGAAGCCCTGATTGACGAATTTATCCGGCTCGGCTGGCACGAACTGTAACCCGCCCCCTGAACAACAATGAAAAAAATGACGAACGAACAATACTGGTTGCGCCGCGACCGCGCCGAGAAAATGGA
>ERZ825159.473-NODE-473-length-51263-cov-7.116251_pt1 | contig 51263 bp, 63 predicted proteins | sample MGYA00519932_ERZ825159 | MGnify/ENA primary metagenome ERZ825159 (study PRJEB31778, sample SAMEA3449191) | human gut metagenome | biome: human gut; feature: human-associated habitat; material: faeces | place: United Kingdom | collected 2010/2012 ... | reverse complement strand
CATTTTATTTACTGCCAGAGCCGCTTAGGCTTGGCGAATTTTTAACGAACTATTGGGTAATGCAAAATTTAATTTTCTAAAATCTATAAAGCTGTGTATGAATCTACTTCATATTAGATAGTCAAAAAATAATCAAAACAAGTCATGAAAAGTATAGTATTAACACTTTTGGGAATTATCAGCTTTAGTTTCTCGTTAGGAGCACAGAAACAAAGTGTAAACAGTGATGTGCAGTCAGGCAAAAAAATTTTAGTGGCCTATTTCTCATGTACGGGAACAACTGAAAAGGTTGCAAATGCCATTGTTGAAGTGACAGGTGGAAAACCCTATAAAATAACTCCTGCTGATCCTTATACCTCAGCCGATCTTAATTGGAAGGATAAGAATAGTCGAAGTTCTAGAGAAATGTCAGATGAACAATCGCGTCCTGTATTGAGTGGAGATGTTCTTAATGTGAAAGATTATGATATTGTATTTCTGGGTTATCCTATATGGTGGAATTTATGTCCGCGTCCGATTAATACATTTATTGAGAAATATGATTTCTCTGGTAAGACCATCATTCCATTTGCTACTTCGGGAAGTAGTTCGATAACCAATAGCATAAAGTATCTCAAGAAACTTTATCCTCAGATAAAATGGGGAGAGGGTAAATTGTTGAATAACGGAACTGGACAGGCTAAAGACTGGGCGAAACAGATAATTAAGTAAATATGGAAGAATTAAGAATTGACTGCTTACATCAAACAGCTGAAGAGTTAGATAAAGCGAAAGTATTGAAACAGCATATTTTTCGTCTGAATCATACGATGCCAGACACGGAAGAATACTATGAATTATTACATAAGGTTTTTCCAAATCTGGGAGAAAATTGTCGTATCGAAATACCTTTTGCTGGTGTCAGAACTGGTAATGTGAAATTCGGGCGTAATGTGATTATCATGCCTGGCTGTCTGATGATGTCAGCAGGAGGAATAACAATTGATGATGATGTTCAGATTGCTGCTAATGTTCAGCTTATATCCAATAACCATGATTTGAAATACCGTCATATAATAACCTGTAAACCGATACATATTTGTAGAGGAGCATGGATTGGAGCTGGTGCAACTATTCTTCCGGGTGTTACAGTAGGAGAAAATGCTGTAGTTGGAGCGGCTAGCGTTGTCACCCATGATGTTGAATCGAATACTATAGTTGCAGGAAATCCAGCAAAGTTGCTTCGACGGATTTGACCTTCTGTTATTGTAAAGTAAAATTTATTTTAAACTGATTTTGAGCCCTGTAACAAAGTTGTTGCGGGGCTTTATTATGAAAATCTGTCGTCGTATTTCTAAAAATAACAGCAGGAGTTGTATAGGTTATATATAAAGCGATGATGTTGCGGCAGAAGGATATTTTAAAAGGACAGTCTGATTTTAATGAATATTATGAGGAGTGTCTGTACAAGTTGACAGATTTAGATTACTTTTGTACACGAAACTAAATTATACTTGTTAAAACATTATTTCCTATGAAAAAACACCTTATTCCATTTATTGCATGCAGTTCGTTTATTCCGGTATCTATTTATTCACAAATATCTCAGCATCCTAACATTATTATGTTTCTGGTTGATGATATGGGGTGGCAGGACACTTCTGTTCCTTTTTATAATAACGAACTCACGTCACTGAATAGACGATTTATTACACCCAATATGGAACGAATGGCACAAATGGGTGTCCGTTTTACGGATGCATATGCATGTGCTATTTCTTCACCTACGCGATGTAGTCTGATGTCGGGAATGAATGCGTCACGGCATAGAGTAACAAACTGGACATTGGAACTCGATCAGAAGACCGATGCAAAGAGTGATGTGATTGATCTTCCTGAATGGAATTATAATGGTATTCAGCCTGCATCAGAGGAAAAGGAAATAAATAATTCTACGGCTATTACTTCACTTCCTCAAGTGCTCAAGGAAAACGGATACAGAACCATTCATTGTGGAAAAGCTCATTTTGGTGCATGAACTACGCCGGGAGCAGACCCTATAAATATGGGTTTTGATGTAAATATAGCAGGAGGAGCAAACGGTGCTCCGGGAAGTTATCTGGGGACAAAAAATTTTGGTGAGGGATCCCGCTTTGCAGTGCAAGGACTGGAAAAGTATTACGGACAAGATATATTCATTACCGAGGCACTGACAAGAGAAGCTATAACAGAAATGGAAAAGTCTGTGAAAATGGATAAACCTTTTTATCTGTATATGTCGCACTATGCAGTTCATACTCCATATGACGATGATAAACGTTTCAGTCAGAAATATCGCGGACGTTACGATGAACAGCTCAAGACTGGATTGAATGAAAATGAAGCCAAATATGCAGCATTGGTAGAGGGTATGGATAAAAGTCTGGGAGATATTCTGGACTATTTGCAGAAGAATCCGGAAGTTGCTCAGAATACGATTTTACTGTTTATGTCCGACAATGGAGGACAGGGATTGAATAATGTCCGTCAGGGAGTAGCAAACAGAGACCAGAATTACCCTGCACGCGGTGGAAAAGGATCTGCATTTATGGGAGGAGTTCGTGAACCTATGATGGTGTACTGGCCGGGAGTTACCAAGCCAAATACTGAATGCAGCCAGCGAGTTATTATCGAAGACTTTTATCCTACAATACTCGATATGGCAGGAGTAAAGAAATATACCACTCATCAGGTTATAGACGGTGTGAGTTTTGCAGATGTGCTTAAATCTCCGGAAAAAACAAAAGACAGAGTATTGATATGGCATTTCCCTAACTTATGGGGCGAATCTCAGAATAAAGAAGAAGGATACGGTGCTTATTCTGCTATTTTGAAAGGAGACTATCACCTCATTTATACATGGGAAACACGCCAGATTCGGTTGTATAATGTAAAGAAGGATATAAGCGAGCAGAATGATCTGTCACAAACCATGCCTGATAAAGTAAAGGAACTGACTGCTGAACTGTCTGATTATTTGAGGGAAAGAGATGCGCAAAGACCGTCGTTAAAGGCAACGGGAGAAGTGATTCCATTCCCGGATGAGCAATAACTGTGTATATTGGCTTAATATCGTTTGGAAAGATCTCTCTATTGCAGGTGTTTGTCATATTAGGATACAAGACTGAAATAGAGAGATTTTTTCATATAAAGGATTTAACTTGTAAGAGTTTTAGGACTGTTAAGTTCAGTATCGGCTCTTCAATCTGTCTGAATGGAATTTACTCAGCTATGCTTGGAGCTGTGTTTGGTGAGAAATATGATAGTTTCTCGTATCTCAGGAAATATGTTTTTTAAGAGGCTGAAAAATGATAAAGCCGAACTGTTTTCCCAACAGCCCGACTTCCATCAAACATCCAATAAAAAAATTAGAGTTCGTTTTTGGTTATTTTATCTTATGAATAACAGCTCTCTATATTTAGGTAGTGTCCACATCTGGTCATCGACAATTAATTCCAGTTTATCAATGTGGTAACGAATCTGTTCCAGCATTGGTGAAATATTGTCGTGGTAAGCGATTGCTTTTTCACGCTCATCGGCAATTTTGTTTGCTACTTTGCGAGCTTCTACCATTGCATCTACATGCTCTTTAATGTAAATGGTATGTTCGGAAATCTTACGGATAATTGCCAGATTTTCCGATGATAGATGTTCAGCTTCTTCGGCAGGGAACAGTCCTTTCATTTTATAAACGTTATCCAACAGTTTGGTCTGATATTCAGTAGCGATAGGTACGATGTGGTTCATGACCAGATCGCCCAATACACGTGCTTCTATCTGGATTTTCTTCGTGTAAGTTTCCCATTTTACCTCATTACGAGCTTCTAGCTCTTTCTGAGTCATGACTCCGGTTGATTCAAACATCTTGATGCTTTCCGGAGTAAGGTAACGGTCGAAGATAAGCGGGCAGCTGGTTTCACAATCCAGTCCGCGGCGGGCTGCTTCTTCTTTCCATTCGTCGCTGTATCCGTTACCGTCGAAGCGGATAGGCTTGCATAGTTTGATGTATTTGCGGATAACCTGAATGATAGCAGAAACTTTCGGCTCTCCTTTTTCCATGAGTTCATCTACGTCTTTCTTGAATTCGATGAGCTGTTCAGCCACCGCAGTATTCAGGGCGATCATTGCACTGGCACAGTTGGCCTCCGAACCTACAGCACGGAACTCGAATCTGTTTCCGGTGAAGGCGAAAGGAGAGGTACGGTTACGGTCTGTATTGTCAATCAGCAATTCCGGAATCTGTGGAATATCGAGTTTCATACCATGCTTTCCGCCCAGTGAAATCAGTTCGTCGGTAGAACTGTCTTCCATATGATCCAGAACCTTACTCAACTGTCTTCCAAGGAATGAAGAAATAATTGCGGGGGGTGCTTCGTTGGCTCCCAGACGGTGAGCGTTGGTTGCACTCATGATAGATGCTTTCAGCAGACCGTTGTGGCGGTATACAGCCATCAGGGTGTTGACTACGAATGTGATAAAGCGCAGGTTTTCTTCAGCTGTTTTTCCCGGAGCCATCAGCAGGATACCGGTATCTGTTCCCAGTGACCAGTTGTTGTGCTTGCCCGAACCGTTTACTCCTTTGAATGGTTTTTCGTGCAATAAGACACGGAACCCGTGTGTACGTGCCACTTTTCTCATAAGCGACATGATAAGCATGTTATGGTCTACTGCCAGGTTACATTCTTCGAATATCGGAGCAAGTTCAAACTGGTTAGGTGCTACCTCATTGTGACGTGTCTTGACCGGAATACCCAATTCCAAAGCCTGAATTTCCAGATCTTTCATGAAAGCAGCCACACGGGTAGGGATAGCACCGAAATAATGGTCTTCCAGCTGCTGGTTTTTAGATGCCTCGTGTCCCATCAGAGTACGACCCGTCAGAAGCAAGTCTGGACGTGCTGCATACAGACCTTCGTCCACCAAGAAGTATTCTTGTTCCCATCCCAGGTAAGCAACTACTTTCTTGACATCCGGGTTGAAATAATGGCAGACATCTACGGCAGCCTTGTTGACTGCTCTCAGTGCTTTCAGCAACGGAGTTTTATAGTCGAGTGATTCTCCGGTGTATGCAATGAATACAGTAGGAATACACAATGTATCATCCACAACAAAAACAGGTGAAGACGGATCCCATGCACTGTAACCACGTGCTTCGAATGTATTTCGGATACCTCCGTTAGGGAATGAAGAGGCGTCCGGTTCTTGCTGAACAAGTAATTTTCCTGAAAATTCTTCCATCATGCCGCCTTTGCCGTCGTGTTCCACGAAAGCATCGTGCTTTTCGGCAGTACCTTCTGTCAATGGCTGAAACCAGTGAGTATAGTGTGTAGCTCCCAGTTCCATAGCCCATCTTTTCATACCTTCTGCTACTTTGTCGGCGATGTCGCGGTCGAGTGCAACACCGTTATCCATGGCATCTACCAGCTTGCTGTAAACAGGAGTAGGCAGATACTTGAACATCTTTTCGCGGTTGAAAACATACTTTGCGAAGTATTCGCTTGGCCGTTCTGACGGAGCCGTTACTTCTAAAGGTTTTGTCTGGAAAGCTTTTTCTACAACTCTAAATCTTAACTTTGACATAATACCTTGATTTTAATTAATTTATTAATAAGATGTTTGATTTATTCATTTTTAATGACTGTAAGCTGATTCTCCGTGTTCGTAAATGTCGAGTCCTTCTTCTTCTACTCTTTTATCTACACGGATACCAACCAGACGGTCAGTTATTTTAAATAATATATAGGTCATTACAGCACTGAATACGATTGATATGACTGTTGCTATGATTTGTATCCACAACTGATGCCAGTCACCGTACAAGGCTCCTTTTACTCCACCTTCTCCGGAGATGAACTGAGTGGCAAATACACCGGTAAGAATGGATCCTACTATACCTCCGATGCCATGTACTCCGAAAGCATCCAGTGTGTCATCATATTTGAATCTGGGTTTGATGACTGCTACCATGTAGAAACAGATAAGCGGGGTAATTAAGCCGATAAAGAAAGCTCCGATGATATCTACAGTTCCGGCTGCCGGAGTGATTGCTACCAGACCTGATACAGCACCGGTACATGCCCCTACGGTTGTCGGCTTTTTATTGTGTATCCAGTCGACTGTCATCCATGTAAGTGCTGCTACGCAAGTGGCCAGATGGGTAACAAGGAATGCGTTAGCTGCTATACCGTCGGCATTCAGTCCACTTCCAGCATTGAATCCGAACCATCCCAGCCATAGAAAAGCTGTTCCTAGGAATACAAATGTGATGTTGTGTGGAGTCATAGGGTGTCCAATCTTGTAGTCGCTTCTTTTTCCTGCCATAATGGCCATGACAAGAGCTGAAATACCTGCGTTGATGTGTACTACCGTTCCTCCTGCAAAATCTATTGCACCCATCTGCTGGAGAAATCCTCCTCCCCATACCCAATGTGCCATAGGTATATATACCAGTATGCTCCATAATACGGTGAACAGCAGGAAGCCCGAAAATTTAATGCGCTCGGCAAAAGCTCCTAAAATAAGGGCAGGGGTGATAATTGCGAACATGCACTGGAACAGGACAAATATCAGTTCCGGAATGTTACCGGCGGAAAGACTACCTGTTGTGATGCCATTTAGCAGAACTTTGTCGAATCCTCCTATCAGGAATCCCCAGCAACTGCCGCTTTCCATCAGATCTGTTCCAAAAACAAAACTGTAACCAAAGGCGATCCATATGATAGTGACGGCACATACGATAAGCATACATTGCATAATAATGCTTAGTACATTTTTCTGTCGAACCAATCCTCCGTAAAATAAAGCAATACCGGGAATTGTCATTAACAGTACGAGCAAGGTGGCAACAATCATCCATGCTGTGTTTCCTGTGTCGAGTATAATGTTTGTATCCATAATTATTCTTGTTTAGTTTTGTATTTTGTATCGTTTCGTTTGTTTATTTCTCCTGTTCTGCATTGTATAATGCTATGTCACCACGCTCTCCGGTTCGGATCCGGATAGAATCTTCTACAGGGATGATAAAAATACGTCCGTCTCCGATTTCTCCCGTGCGGGCAGCTTGCATGACAGCTTGTACTGTCTTTTCTACATTCTTATCGCGTACGACAATTGATATAAGTATTCTTTCTATCGAACTGGTGTCGTATACGATTCCTCGGTAAATGCGACCTTCGCGTGTCTTACCTACTCCTCTTACATCGTAGTAAGAGAACCATTCGATATCAGCTGCCAATAAAGCCTCTTTGACATCTTCAAACCGTGTTCTGCGAATAATTGCCTCAATTTTTTTCATAAGCGTTGTATTTGTATTTTGTAATGTATAAACGTTATCCTGTCTTTTTAACCTTAATATCAAAACTATACCTAAATTTTCTCTCTCTCTTAGAAATTAATGCCAAATACAAAGTAAGCTCCTTCTGTTGCCGGATTCCATATGGCTTTAGCCGATACCGGTAATGAATACGATTCTGTTATATCTAGTGTTTTTGTTGCTGCCAGACTTATATTTGCTATTTCAAAGCCATTAGCTCCAAAGTCATCGCTTCCGGATTTGTTGTAGAAGCTTGTAGCCCATGGAGTAGCTCCCACTTCAGCGCACCAGTCCAAACCTCCCAGCTTGAAAGGAGCGGCTAGGGAAAAATAAGATGAATAAGCTCGTTCTCCTTTCTTGTTAAGTCCGTCATTTCCGGCAAAGTTGGTGTACCAGTTGACTGCTATGAAGTCGAAATCATATCCTATTTGTGCTTCGAACACATGCGATGTATTTCTTGCGCCATAGTGGAAATAACCGGCTCCTCCGTCAAACCAATAATCTGTGATTGAAGCGCTAAAGCCTTTAATGCTATATCCTACTGTCAAATCGAACTCTTTGGTATCATCTTTATCAAATCCTACCGTTCCCCATCCTGATAACCATATTCCTTTGTAGCTGATGGAAGCGGAGGGCTGAATACTGATATTTCCCAAATCCTGTCCTCGCCAAATATATCCACTGACGATGTCGGCTCCGATATCAGCTTCGATATGTTCTTGTGCCGATAAGGCTGCAGGTAGCATTGCTATTATTGCTGCTGCTAGTTTGTGTTGAATCGTTGTTTTCATTGCTTTTGCTTTTTAAATTAGTGTATTTGTATCTATTTGTATTGCGTTTTGTTTATTTTGTGTTTAAATTATATATAATATTTTGTATTTGTTTCTTTTTGTTTTTCTGTATTGCAAAATTATATCTTTTTGCTTTTGTGTGGAACATTGAAAGAGCAAATTGTTTCTTATAAAATCATATATGTTTTATTTTGAAACTAAAATCTTGTATTGTATTTTAAATTGAAACTTAAATTGTTTTATATATGATAAATTGATACAAATATCGTTCTTTATGAATCTTTTTGTATTCGATTTGGATGAAGAGATAACTTAACATTGCTTTTTTCCAGGTATAGATAACTTATTGTTTACAAATAACGTCAGCAGAGGGCATATAATTTTTGTACAAAAATTTTAGAAACATCGAGAAGTTTCTTGTAAAATATCAGCATATTTTTTTAAAACATCAGCATATTTTCGGAGAGAGGTGAGAATACTATTTATAAGCAGGTTTATAGCCATAAAAAAGGCCGTCGTTACTACTTGATAAACAAGAAGTAATCGACGGCCTCCCTTTTTATTTTATTATATTTTATATCCAGTTCTGTAAGCGCTGCATGGCTTCCTGACATTCTTCACGTTGTCCGAAGGCTGTGAGTCGTAAATAACCTTCACCGCTTGGACCGAAACCAACTCCCGGAGTACTTACGATGTTTACCTCGTATAGTAACTGGTCGAAGAATTTCCATGAAGTCATACCTTCCGGAACTTTCAGCCAGATATATGGAGCATTTATACCTCCGTAAACACTGAATCCTGCTTTTTTCAGACCTTCGCGCATGATACGGGCATTCTCCATGTAATAGTTTATAGTTTCTTTTATCTGTTTCTGCCCGTCGGGGGTATAGATCGCTTCTGCGCCGCGCTGGGTTATGTAGCTTGTTCCATTGAATTTTGTACATTGACGGCGGTTCCATAGCGGATTAAGCGGAATACGCTGTCCGTCCAGGCTGGCTGCTGTTACCTCTTTGGGGATGACAGTATACCCGCAACGTACACCGGTGAATCCAGCTGTTTTCGAGAAACTGCGGATCTCGATTGCCACCTTTTTGGCTCCTCGTATTTCGTAGATGGAGTGGGGCACGTTAGGCTCCTGAATGAAAGCTTCGTATGCTGCATCGAAGATAATCAGTGTATCATTCGAGAGTGCATAATCTACCCATTTCTTTAACTGTTCGTGGGTTAGGGTAGTGCCTGTCGGATTGTTAGGATAGCACAGATATATCAGGTCGACTCTGTGCTTAGGCAGCTCGGGTATGAAATTGTTTTCTTCAGTGCATGGAAGATAAGTTACATTACTCCATTTTCCGTTTTCATCCAGTGTTCCTGAACGTCCGCACATGATGTTGCTGTCTACATAAACAGGATATACCGGATCAGTAATTCCCATGCTGTTGTCCCAGCGAAGCAGTTCACCGATGTTGCCGGTATCACTTTTAGCTCCATCGCTGATGAATATTTCTGATGGGCTGAGGCTGATGCCACGTGAGGCAAAATCATGTTTGATAATTGCTTCTATCAGAAAGTCGTATCCTTGTTCCGGTCCGTATCCGCGGAAAGTCTTGGCGTTTGCCATTTCATCTACGGCACGGTGCATGGCTTCTATGCAGACGGGAGGAAGTGGGCGCGTGACGTCACCTATTCCCAAGCGAATTAAATTTTTTCCAGGATGAGTAACTTTAAATGCATTGACTTTTTTAGCAATGTCCGAGAATAAGTAGCTTCCCGGCAGCTTCAGAAAATGTTCGTTTACTAATGCCATAATGTATAATTATATTTCTATTTTACCATCAAATACTTTAGTAGCAGGTCCTGTCATATAAATATGATTATCGCCTGCCCATTCTATTTCAAGTGTTCCTCCATCCATTACGATGGAATTTTTTCTGCCACATCGGTCTGTAAAAGCTGAGGCTACAGCTGTGGCGCATGCTCCTGTACCGCATGCCTGAGTGATTCCAGAGCCTCGTTCCCATACTCTCATCCGGACTTTGCTGTCGGTAAGAACCTGAACAAATTCTACATTTACCCGGTCGGGGAACAAAGGATGATGCTCTAGGGCAGGGCCTACTTCTTCCAGCTTTATTTTGTTAATCTCGTCAACAAAGATTACCAGATGGGGGTTACCCATTGATACGGCGATGCCTTTGGAGGCGATATAACCTTCACCCAAAGCTACTTCGTGAATATCTGTCGGAATACCCATATCGACCGTTACGCTTTCTACCGTGTTTTTATCGTTGAGATGCAGGTGTAAAATCTTGATGCCCGACAATGTTTCAAGCTGGATGTCTGTCTTGTTGGTAAGACCTTCTTCGTATAAATATTTGCCGATGCAACGGCTGGCGTTGCCGCACATGCGAGCTTCGGAGCCGTCGGCATTGAATATACGCATTTTAAAGTCGGCCTGGTCTGAAGGGCAGATAAGAACCAGTCCGTCGGAACCAATACCTGTATGGTAGCGGCTCCATTCGACTGACAGTTCTTCCGGATTATCTATCGGATAGCGCAGGGTGTTGACATAAATATAGTCATTTCCTGCGCCATGCATTTTTGTAAATTCAATTTCCATATCAGTTTATTGTTGGTTGAATGGCAATGCAGTATTATTGCTTTTTTAGTAAGCAGCCTCGTGTACTCCGGCTACTGCGCGGCCACTCGGATCGTTCAGGTTTTTGAAACTTGCGTCCCATGCCAGTGCTTCGGCTGTAGAACATGCGACACTTGGTACACTCGGTACGCTTTTGGCTGCCGACGCACTGGGGAAGTGTTCTTCGAAAATACAACGGTAGTAATATTCTTCCTTGTTCTGTGGCGGGTTGATCGGGAAACGTTCTGCTGCATGTTGCATTTCCTCGTCGCTGACAGCGGCTGCTGTAATTGCTTTCAGGGTGTCAATCCACGAATATCCCACTCCGTCGGAGAACTGCTCTTTCTGTCGCCATGCTACACTCTCTGGCAGAAGAGAAGCAAAGGCATCACGTACGATACGTTTTTCGATGGTATGTCCCGGGCACATTTTTACAGCCGGGTTCAGGCGCATGGCTACATCCAGAAACTCTTTGTCGAGGAACGGCACACGACCTTCTACACCCCATGCAGAAAGTGATTTGTTGGCACGCAGGCAGTCGTACAAGTGGAGTTTGGAGAGCTTGCGGACAGTTTCTTCGTGGAAGGCTTCCGCTGTAGGAGCTTTATGGAAGTAAAGGTAACCTCCGAATACTTCATCAGCTCCTTCACCACTTAGTACCATTTTGATACCCATCGACTTGATGACTCGAGCCAGCAGATACATCGGAGTAGAGGCACGGACGGTTGTCACGTCGTATGTTTCGATGTAATAAATAACGTCGCGTATGGCATCCAGACCCTCCTGAATCGTATAATTAATCTCATGATGTACAGTACCGATATGTTCGGCTACCAGCCGGGCTTTTTCCAGATCGGGAGCATCTTTCAGACCTACGGCAAAGGAGTGCAGCTGAGGCCACCAGGCAGGAGCTTTCCCATCAGTTTCGATACGTTTGTCGGCGTAAATCTTTGCTATGGCGGAAATAACCGAAGAGTCCAACCCTCCTGACAAAAGCACTCCATAAGGAACATCGCTCATCAGCTGACGGCGTACGGCTGCTTCGAGAGCTGTACGCACCTCGTTTACCTGAGTGGTATATGCTTCTGATTCGGGTAATGAAGTATAACGGTCTTTTACGGCCTGATATTCCATCCAGTCACGTTTGTACCATCGCTCCATTTTACCTTCTCTGCTCCAGTAATAGTGTCCGGGAAGGAACGGTTCATACTCTTCGCAGAATCCTTCCAGAGCTTTCAGTTCACTGGCACAGTATACGGTTCCGTCTGCATCATGTCCTATATATAAAGGTATAACGCCTATCGGGTCACGGGCAATCAGAAATTCATCACGCTCTTCGTCATAGAGGGCAAATGCAAAAATGCCGCTCAAGTCTTCCAGAAAATGTATGCCTTTTTCCTGATAAAGTGCCAGAATCACTTCGCAGTCACTGCCTGTCTGAAAATTATATTTGCCGGCATACTGCGCACGTATGTCGCGGTGATTATAGATTTCGCCGTTTACGGCAAGTACTTTTTTCCCGTCGCTTGAGTAGAGGGGTTGCCCTCCTGATTGCGGATCGACGATGGAAAGACGTTCGTGTGCCAGTATGGCGCTTCCACCGCAGTAAATGCCACTCCAGTCCGGACCGCGGTGGCGTATCTTTTTCGCCATCGACAAGGCTTTCTGCCTGAGTTCTGGCGTTTGTTGTTTGATATTGAAAATGCAGGCTATTCCACACATAATGTTTCTGTTTTTAAATGTTCTTTAATGGCTGCCCTTTTGCAGCATAGCATCAATTTCAGCGGCTGCCCGGCGTCCTGCTGCTATACATTTTACTACCAGGCTCGGACCTGTAGCAGCATCTCCGGCTACTACCGCGTTTTGAGGAAGCTCGGGTAATTGTGGTTTGAGGAATCCCATGGCAAGCAATACTAAATCTGCTTCTATGATTTCTTTTTTGCCAGTAGGACGCATTTGAGGGCGTCCGCCGTCTGCTGCGGGAATCCATTCCACCTCTTCAACTTCTACGCCGCATACACGTCCGTCTTCAGTTCCCAGAAAACGGTTTGAAGTAAGACTCCAACGGCGTGTACATCCTTCCTCATGACTTGAACTGGTCTTCAGAACTACGGGCCATTGTGGCCAGGGGGTTGCGGGATTATGACCAACAGGAGGTTTAGGCATGATTTCTATCTGGCATACACTGATAGCTCCCTGACGATTGGCTGTTCCGATACAATCGCTTCCTGTATCACCTCCTCCGATTACGAGAACTTTCTTGTTCTTTGCCGTGATACGTTCTTCGTCGCTGAATGTCTGTCCGGCTAGAACTCTGTTTTGCTGTGCCAGTATTTCCATGGCAAAATGAATGCCGTGAAGTTCACGTCCGGGGATGTTCAAGTTGCGTGCCTCTGGTGTTCCTGTACAGATAGCGTATGCATCAAATCCTTCGGGTAAATGTTCCAAGTCGATTGTTGAGTTTGTCTTGAAGCAAATACCTTCGTCTTCCATAATCTTCAGACGGCGGTCGATTACTGGTTTATGCAGTTTAAAGTTCGGTATACCGAAACGTAATAAACCTCCTATATATTCGTCTTTTTCGAATACAGTAACCTGATATCCCCGACGGTTTAATTGATTGGCAGCAGCCAGTCCGGCAGGTCCGGAGCCGATGACAGCAACTTTTAATCCGTTTCTTTTGTATTGTTTTGCTGTAATATATCCTTCTCTGAATGCTGCTTCGATGATAGCAGCTTCGTCTTCTCGGATAGTAACCGGTGAGTCAATACTCAGCTTGAGCACACATGACTTCTCGCATAGTGCGGGGCAAACCCTTCCGGTAAACTCCGGAAAATCGTTTGTACGGGTTAATATTTCATAAGCTTCACGCCATTTACCATTACTTAATGCGTCCTGAAATTCGGGAGGACGGTTGCCCAGCGGGCATGCCCAGTGACAGAAAGGTACACCGCAGTCCATGCAGCGTGATGCCTGCAACTTGCGTTCGCTTGAGTTCAGTGTTTGTTCTACTTCTCCAAAGTCAGAGATGCGTTCGTGGATGGGGCGATAGCCTGCCTCCTGGCGAGGTATATTTAGAAATGCTTTAGGATTTCCCATGTCAATAGTTTTATTAGTTGTTCTTTAGTAATCTCTTTGTACTTCTGCTATTTTCTGCTGAAGCTTTTTCATTTGTTCTTCTGCCAGCACGCGCTTGTATTCGATAGGAGTGACTTGAATAAACTCGTCTACATGTTGCTGCCAGCTATCGAGCAGTGTACGTGCTAACTTAGAACCTGTATATTTCCAGTGAGATTCTATCAGTTCGCGAAGTTCTTTACGTGCAGCAGAGTCTTCCAACAGGCTGAGTTCCACCATTTCCATATTGCAGAAATAATCGAATGTGCGTTCCGGATTCCATACATATGCGATACCGCCACTCATTCCGGCAGCGAAATTTCGTCCGGTATGTCCTAAGACAACAACTCGTCCGCCTGTCATATACTCGCAGCAGTGGTCGCCTACGCCTTCTACTACAGCAATGGCTCCTGAGTTTCTGACAGCAAAGCGCTCACCTACACATCCGTTTATATATACTTCTCCGGTTGTAGCTCCATACATTAGGGTGTTGCCGGCAATTGTATTTTTTGAAGCATCAAAGCAAGATCCCATTGGAGGAAGTACAGCTATACGTCCGCCGCTTAAACCTTTACCGACATAATCGTTTGCTTCACCTTCCAGACGGAAACTGATACCCCGTGTAAGGAATGCGCCGAAACTTTGACCTGCGGAGCCTTTGAATTTGACATTAATAGTTCCATCGGGTAGTCCTTTGTGTCCATATCTGGTGGCAACTTCTCCTGCAAGCATAGTTCCTACTGAACGGTCTGTATTCGAAATGGTATATTCCAACTCTACCTGTTTCCCTTTTTCCAGCGCTTCGTGTGCCGCAGCAATGATTGAGCGGTCTTTTACCTCAGAAAGATCGGTAGGATGGTCGGCCGTATGGTGGATATCTGTTCCGTTATCTACCTGATGGAGAATACGGCTGAAGTCTAATCCTCCTATTTTTCCAGCATTATCATGCGGAATAATCTCGATAAGGTCTGTTCTGCCAATAATGTCTTCCAGACGTGTGAAGCCCATATCAGCCAGATACTCTCGTACTTCCTGAGCAAGGAATTCGAAGTAATTGATCAGGTAGCGATAGTGTCCGCGGAAATGTTCACGCAATTTTTCGTCTTGGGTAGCGACTCCTACCGGACATAAGTTGGTGTGGCATTTACGCATCATTACACATCCCAACACAATCAGAGCAGCTGTACCAAAAGCGTATTCATCGGCTCCCAGCAATGCCATGCTGATGATGTCACGACCCGTTTTTAATTGTCCGTCTGTTTGCAGGCGAACTTGTCCGCGCAGTCCGTTAAGTACGAGTGTTTGCTGTGTTTCACTCAATCCTATTTCAGGTGGAATACCCGCATATCTCATCGAAGAAGCTGGTGATGCACCTGTTCCTCCTTCTGCTCCAGAGATAACAATTAAATCAGCTTTGGCTTTCGCTACTCCGGCTGCAATTGTTCCTACACCGCTTTCTGCTACCAGTTTCACGCTGATAGTTGCACGTGGATTTACATTTTTCAGATCGAAAATAAGTTGTGCCAAATCTTCGATACTGTAAATGTCGTGATGAGGTGGAGGAGAAATGAGGGAAATGCCAGGGATGGAGTGACGTGTACGTGCTATCACTTCATTGACCTTGAATCCTGGTAACTGACCGCCTTCTCCCGGTTTTGCTCCCTGGGCTACTTTGATTTGGATTTCTTCTGCATTGACCAGATATTCAGTTGTGACTCCAAAGCGTCCTGAAGCGATCTGCTTGGTCTTACTGCATAGACTGATGTCTTCATTGTCACTGTCGGAATGATATACGGCGCTGAATCGTGCACTGTCTTCTCCACCTTCTCCGGTATTGCTTCGTGCACCCAGTTTGTTCATGGCAAGCGCCATGGCTTCATGAGCTTCTTTACTGATGGCGCCGAATGACATTGCACCGGTTACGAAATGTCTGACAATGTTTTCTACCGGTTCGACAGAGTTTATGTCTATCGGATTACTCCGGAAACTGAAAAAGTCACGAAGGAATACAGGAGCTGACTTCTCGTTTGCTTTTTGTGTGAACTCCTTAAATTTCTTGTAGCTTCCGGTACGAGTGGCCAGTTGTAGCAAACTAATGGTATCAGGGTTCCATGCATGTATTTCACCATCCTTGCGGAAAGAGAATTGTCCGATATTATCGAGCATTGCTTCTGCGTCATCATCGGTGATGGAAACTCCAGCGGTGTGGAATTTCAGATAATCGTTTGCAATGTCTTTCAGACCGGCTCCGCCGATAGTAGAAATACAAGTACCGAAGTATCTTTTCATCATTTCCGAATTCAATCCTACAGCTTCAAAAAGTTTTGCGCCACGATATGATCGGATGGTGCTGATACCCATCTTGCTCATTACCTTATATAGTCCTTTACACAAGGCCTTTATATAGTTTTTTTCGGCTGTATTGTAATCCAGTTGTACGTCGCCTCTCTTTACTAATCCGTCTATTACTGCAAATGCCATATACGGACAAATTGCACTTGCGCCGTAGCCTAATAATAAGGCAGCGTGCATTACTTCGCGTGCTTCACCACTTTCAACTATCAGAGCAGTCTGTACACGTTTTTGTACTGATATCAGATGATGGTGTACGGCACTTACAGCAAGTAAGGAGGGAACTGGTGCGTGGCTCTCGTCTATATCCCGATCTGAAAGTACAATGTAATTAGCTCCTCCATCGACTGCTTCTTCTGCTTTCTTACATAGGTTGTCAATAGCGGCACGCAATCCGTCTTCTCCAGTTTGGGCGTCAAAGACCATTTTTAGCTTTACAGTACTGAAGCCCTTGTATCTGATGTTGCACAATATATCAAGTTGTGTATTTGTCAGTATCGGATGAGGCAGACGTACCATCTTACAATGCAGGGCATCTGGGGTAAGAATGTTCTTTCCTACCGCACCAATGTATTCAGTCAGTGACATTACCAGTTCTTCACGAATTGGATCAATCGCTGGATTGGTAACTTGGGCAAACTGCTGTCTGAAATAGTTGAAAAGCAGCTGAGGCTTTTCTGATAAGACGGCAAGCGGGGTGTCATTTCCCATTGACGCTGTTGGTTCAGCCCCTGTTTTACACATTGGAGTCAGCGTTCTTTCTACATCTTCACGTGTGAATCCGAAAATACGCAACCGGCGTCCGGCATCTTTTACTGCATTTTCTACTTTACGTCCGCTCCGCAATGTATCGAGCTCGATACGGTTGGCAGAAAGCCATTCTGAGTAAGGTAGGGCAGAAGCCAGGTTTTCTTTTACTTCATTGTCATAATATATTTTTCCCTCTTGTGTGTCGACAAGTAGAATCTTGCCGGGCTGCAATCTTCCTTTTGCTTCAATCTCGTCGGGGTTGAAACTGATTGTTCCTGTCTCGCTTGCCACAACCATTGTGCCACTCTTGGTAACCAGCCAGCGTGCCGGACGGAGTCCGTTACGGTCGAGCATACCTCCGGCATAGCGGCCGTCGCTGAAAAGCAAGGCGGCTGGTCCGTCCCATGGTTCCATTAAGATGGAATGATACTCGTAAAAAGCCTTTAATGCAGGGCTGATAGGGTTTTTGTCATTCGTCGATTCTGGAACCATCATGGCAAGTGCATGAGGTAAACTTAATCCTGACATGACAAAAAATTCCAGTACGTTATCCATCGAAGCACTGTCGCTCATGCCTGGTTGTATGATGGGGCGTATTTGTGAAATATCTCCTAGTGCTTCCGATGACAATACGCTTTCTCTGGCTTCCATCCATGCACGATTTCCCCGGATCGTATTTATCTCACCATTGTGTGCCATCATACGGAATGGTTGTGCCAAGCTCCATGTAGGGAAAGTATTGGTACTGAAACGTGAATGTACCAAGGCTAGGGCACTGGTAAAATAGGGTTGTGTCAGATCGGCATAATACTCTCGCAACTGAGTGGAAGTAAGCATACCTTTGTATACCATGTTCCGGCTGGAGAGTGATACTATATAGAAGTCTTTGTGTTCGATTCTGTTCTCTATCTTTTTCCTTATTATATATAGTTTCTTTTCAAGAAATTGTTCGTCTGCCTCTGCCGTAATAAATATTTGTTTTACATCAGGCTCTGTTGCAAGAGCATCTTTTCCGAGCACATTTGAATTGACAGGAACACTTCGTACGTGCATGAGCGTCATACTTTCGCGTTCTATTTCTTCAATCATTATGCTCATGATAGCTTGTTGAGCCTCTTTATCTTTGGGCATAAAGACTAGTCCGGTTCCATATTTCCCTTTTTCGGGCACAGGGATTCCTTGTAGCAGAATGAATTCATGAGGTATCTGGACCATAATTCCAGCTCCATCCCCCGTTTTATTATCTGCTCCTTCAGCACCGCGATGCTTCATGTTTTCCAATACTCTTAGGGCAGAGTCTATCAAATCGTGCGATTTTGTACCATGTAGGTTGACTATCATACCTACACCACAAGCATCATGTTCATTGGCTGGACTATATAGTCCGCATTGATGTTGCGGTATATTTACGCTGTTATTTGATAAAATGTAACCTTTTTCTTTCATTTGCTTTCTTATTTTGTTTTTATATCCGTTTGTTGTTTCTTTGTGTTTGCAAAAATATATATATGCTTTCAAAAAACAAATAAAGATGAAAGAGAGTTTTGATAAAATATATTTTTCTATTACAGTTTCTTATATATGTATTAATTATTGCTATTTAAAATAACAATATATTACTTTACTGCCGTAAAATATTTTAATTTGATTATTTTGCTTACGGGAAAGTATTTTTTACAACATCCCTTATAAAGTAAGTTTTAAGTTATACAATGATATACTTTTCTACTTTTGAAATATTCACCTGCGTGTTTACAGAACATTTTTTACCTTTGCAGTATGTTTAGACAAAAGGTTATTCAATATATAAATGAGAAACACTTGTTTCATCGTAGCGATAAGATACTTGTGGCATTGAGTGGCGGTGCAGATTCCGTTGCTTTGCTGCGTGTGTTGTTGCTGGAAGGATATAATTGCGTTGCAGCACATTGCAATTTTCACTTACGTGGTGAAGAATCTGACCGGGATGAAGAATTTGTTCAGAATTTGTGTCGAGGACTGGATGTACCACTTCAGGTTATACATTTTGATACGAACGGATATGCTTCCCGAAAAAGAATTTCTATTGAGATGGCTGCACGCGAACTTAGGTATGAATGGTTCGAACAGGTACGTCTACAGGTTGGAGCAAGTGTGATAGCTGTAGCTCATCATCGTGATGATAGTGTAGAAACTTTTCTTTTGAACTTAGTCAGAGGGACAGGTATTAATGGACTTAAGGGAATTGCTGCTGTCAATGGTAAAGTGGTGCGTCCGCTGCTTGACGTCAGCCGTGATGACATATTGGCTTTTCTTGCCGATTTGAAACAAGATTATGTGACCGACAGTACAAATCTGGAAGATGAATATCTGCGTAATAAGCTTCGTCTTAATGTTATCCCGTTATTAAAAGAGATAAATCCTTCTGTCTGTGAATCAATAACTGAAACTGCACGCAGACTATCTGATGTGGAGGCTGTGTATCGTAGGTCGATACAAACAGTATGTACAGAAGTAACAGAGAGGGAAGGTAAATTCAGTATTTCCCGAATAATGAAAGCTGTAGCTCCCCTTGCCGTTTTGTTTGAATTACTACATCCTTATGGCTTCAATGCTGTTCAACTGAAGAATATATATCGAAGTTTAGGTACAGAATCAGGTAAATTGTTTTATTCAGAAAACTATGTTTTGCTGCGTGACCGCGATTATTTATTTCTGAAAAGAAGAGAAGAATCGAAGGAGGATCAATCTTACACTTTACATCAGGAAATTTGTCAAATAGAAGATGGTTTTGAGGTTTCCCGAAATCCTGAACTTGCCTGTTTGGATGCCGATATTGTAAAAGAACCACTTGTATTGCGCCGGTGGCAGTCGGGGGATAAGTTTGTTCCTTTCGGTATGCATAGTTTCAAAAAAGTGCGTGACTATCTGCGCGATCGTAAATACTCTTTGTTTGAGAAAGAGAACCAGTATGTAGTCTGTTCGGGAGAGAATATTGTATGGCTGGTAAATGAACGTACTGATAATCGTTTTCGTGTAACCGAAAAGACGCAAAGAGTTTTGAAACTTTGGATAGACTAAGGGACAGCCGAACTTAATAAATACCTATAAATAGGGATTGCGTACCCTGTATAGATTGTCTTACTTTGTAAACGAAAATAATGTATGAATTCTATTTTTAATATGTGCGGAACCAAAATATATAAGCCAACCGATAAGATGAGTGACTTGATTTGCGAAAACTATGCTTTGTTGCAAGTCTTAAGTCGTTTTGGTGTATCACTGGGATTCGGAGATAAGTCAGTACAGGAGGTATGCAGCATGAATGGAGTAGATTGTACCACTTTTCTTGCTGTCGTAAATTTTCTTGAAGAAAATAATCGTATGCAGGATCACGTGACCGGGCTTTCTGTACCTGCTTTGATGGATTATCTACAGCGGGCCCATTCGTATTTTCTGGATTTTCAGTTGCCTACCATACGCCGTAAGTTGATTAAGGCTATAGACTTTTCATCTCAAAATGAAGTATCGTTTCTGATACTCCAGTTTTTCGATGACTATGTAGGTGAGGTCAGAAAACACATGGAGTATGAAAATGAGAAGGTCTTTACCTACGTACGCGGCTTATTGAACGGTGAACGTTCCGCCCAATATAATATAGGAGTCTTTGCGCGTCATCACGATCAGGTAAATGCAAAGCTGACCGAATTGAAAAATATCATCATTAAGTATTATCCGGCCAACGGCGATAATCAGTTGTTGAACGCAACATTGTTCGATATATTTAGTTGTGAAGAAGATTTGGCATCGCATAATCGGGTAGAAGATTACTTGTTTGTCCCTGCCATAATGGAATTGGAAAAGGGGGAAAAATGAAATCTCAGGAAATAATCTTGATAGCTGTGGCAGAAACTTCGGTGATAGTCCGGAGCGGACTGGTTGCGGTACTGAAGCGCCTGCCTGACATGAATATACAGACTATTGAAGTGACATCGAAAGAAGGACTTCAGCATTGTATGGAAGCACATACACCGAATATTCTGATTGTGAATCCTCAGTTCGAAGGGTGGTTCGATGTGGATGCTTTCAAAGGACATTATCCTCATCTGGAAACAAAGATTGTATCATTAATCTGCACTTTTGTAGATGCCAATCAGTTGAAGGGATACGAAGAAAGCATTAATCTGTTTGATGATGTTGAATCTTTGGAGAAGAAAATCTCTGTACTTATGAATTTTGCAGAAGAAGATGATTCCGATCAGGATACACTAAGTCAGAGAGAAAAAGAAATTATCGGTTGCGTAGTACGGGGGATGACCAATAAGGAAATAGCCGAAAAACTCTATATTTCTGTTCATACCGTAATCACCCACCGACGGAATATTACGCGCAAGCTGCAAATTCATTCGGCGGCCGGACTTACTATTTATGCTATTGTAAATAAGCTGGTGGAACTAAGCGAGGTTAAAATGAAAATATAGCGTTCTTATCTGGAATGCTTCTAAAATACCTACAAATAGGTATTGCTGAGATAGGCAAATGACCGTATCTTTGCAGTGTTAGTCATATGAAATTACGTAAAACCACAAAGTAAAAAGTTAGTTATTAGTTGGGTGCACCCTGCGAAGTGATTCGCGGGGTGCACGCGCTTTATCCCTTTGGCTCAATTTTGATACAGTATAGACCGGACATCGCTTACTTTTTTCTTAAAAACCGCATATTTCTTAAACTTTTTCATTTTTCTTTTTTTGTTTATTCAATGATAACGCATACCTTTGTTTATACAGAAACAAAATAGGTAAAATGATGAAAGTAGGATTATTTATTCCCTGCTATATCAATGCCGTTTATCCCGAAGTTGGAGTTGCTTCATATAAGCTCCTTAAAAGTTTGGGGGTAGATGTAGACTATCCGTTAGACCAAACCTGTTGCGGACAGCCTATGGCGAATGCAGGGTTCGAAAATGAATCGAAAGAATTAGCAAAGCGATTCGACCGGTTATTCGAGAGTTATGATTATATAGTTGGACCTTCTGCCAGTTGTGTAGTATTCGTGCGCGATCATTATGGCAATCTGCTGGAAGGAGAAAAACATCGTTGTGCCAGCGAAGGCAAGATATACGATATCTGCGAGTTTATCCACGATGTGGTGAAGCCGTCTTCTTTTCAGGCTTCGTTTCCTCATAAAGTAAGTATTCAGAACAGTTGTCATGGAGTGCGTCTGATGAAACTTTCTTCTCCCAGTGAACTGAACATACCTTATTATAATAAGCTACGCGATTTGCTGTCGTTGGTAAAGGATATCGAGATCGTAGAACCCGAACGTCCAGACGAATGTTGTGGCTTTGGCGGTATGTTTGCCGTAGAAGAACATGATGTTTCAGGGCAAATGGGTCGTGATAAAGTAAAGCGTCACATGGCGACTGGAGCCGAATATATTGTAGGAGCCGATGGCTCTTGCCTGATGCACCAAAACGGTATTATCTCGCGTGAAAAGCTTCCTATAAAGACCATTCATATTGTTCAAGTATTAGCTGCAGGATTATGAGTACGAAACATTCAAAAGCTGCCGGAAAGTTTCTGGAGAATAAAGAACTGGCAGCATGGCACGATGAAACATTGTGGATGGTTCGTGCCAAGCGTGATAAAGTGAGCAAAGAGGTTCCTGAATGGGAACATTTACGTGATATGGCATCTGCCATAAAGATGTATAGCAACAGCCACCTGGATCAGTTGCTGTTGGAGTTTGAAAAAAATGCCTTGGCCAACGGAACTTATGTATATTGGGCGAAAGATGCCGATGAATATTGTTCCATTGTCTATAATATATTGAACGGACATCAGGTGAAGCATTTTATCAAAAGCAAATCAATGCTGGCAGAGGAATGTGGACTGAATGAATTTCTTGAGAAGAAAGGTATAGAGGTCGTAGAAAGTGATTTGGGAGAGCGTATTCTTCAGCTGATGCATAAACGTCCGAGTCATATCGTACTTCCTGCTATCCATGTTAAGAAAGAAGAAATCGGAGAGTTGTTCGTCCGCGAGATGGGAACAGAGCCTGGCAATAATGACCAGACCTATCTTACTCATGCTGCCCGTAAAAACCTGCGTCGTAAGTTTATCGAAGCTGAAGCTGCTATGACGGGTGCGAATTTTGCTATCGCTTCAACCGGAGAATGTGTCGTTTGTACAAACGAAGGCAATGCTGATATGGGAACATCACAGCCCAAGCTTCAGATAACGGCGTTCGGCATGGAGAAGATTGTGCCGGACCGTGATGCACTGGGAGTATTTACCCGTCTGCTTGCTCGTTCAGGTACAGGACAGCCTATTACGACTTATACATCTCATTATCGGAAACCTCGTAAAGGAGGAGAGTTGCATATCATCATTGTAGACAATGGCCGAAGCCGTATTTTGGCCGATCAGGAACATGTAAAAGCCTTGAACTGTCTTCGTTGTGGAGCGTGTATGAATACCTGTCCGGTCTATCGTCGTTCGGGAGGTTATTCATATACTTACTTTATCCCTGGTCCTATCGGTATCAATTTGGGTATGCTGAAGGCACCTCTTCATTACTATGACAACGTATCGGCATGTTCGTTGTGCCATTCATGTCAGAATGTGTGTCCTGCAAAGGTAGATTTGGCCGATCAGATTTATCACTGGAGACAGCAGTTGCATACACTGGGGGTAGCCAGCTCTTCCAAGAAACTGATGTCAGGTGGAATGAAATTCCTTATGTCGCGTCCGGCATTGTTCAACTTCGCTTTAAAAAATGCTCCGATTGTAAACTCATTGCCTCGAGGCATGATATACAATGACTTGAATGATTGGGGTAAAGAACGTGAAATACCTGAATTTGCCAAAGAGAGCTTCAATGAAATGTGGAAAAAGAATAAAGTGAAATGAGTATGAGTAGCAGAGAAGACATATTGCAAAGCATACGCCGCAATACCAGAGTGCGTTATGAAAAGCCCGATTTGTCCGCCTTGGAGCATGAAGCTCTTACATACGAAGACAAACTTTCGAAGTTTTGCGAGGTTATAAAACAAGTAGGCGGACAGGCTGTAATACTGAAAGATAAGGAAAATGTCAATGACGTGATAAAGGCTGCATATCCTGATGCCAAACGCATTGCTTCAACAATAAAGGAAATAAAGACAGGAAATACAATACAACCCATTACTTGCAGTACTTTTCACCCGGACGATGTAGAGGAATCGGGAGATCTGGATGGTACTGATGTAGCAATCGTCGATGGACGTATAGGAGTCTGTGAGAATGGAGCAGTATGGTTGACACAAGATGTGGAACAACGTGCCGTATATTTTATATCCGAAGCGCTGGTGATTATACTCGACAGAAACAATCTGGTAAATAACATGCACGAGGCTTATAAGCGAATCGATACAGGCGAATATGGCTATGGCGTATTCATTTCTGGTCCTTCGAAGACAGCCGATATCGAACAGGCGCTTGTTATGGGGGCACACGGAGCCCGCAGTGTTACGGTAATTCTGGTTTGACAGTTCTCTTTTTGACCTGAATAAAAGCTTGCCCTATTCACATAGAGCAAGCTTTTTTATCATATAGGAAGAAAGTTTATAAAGAGATTATTTTGAGTGTTTCTGCATTATATGTTTAGCGTATACATAATATAGCAATCCACCACAGGAGATTCAGTACAATGATTCCTCCGATAATGGCACATATGGTTCTTGCTGTATTTTTCTTGTTTACTGTGGTACTTTCCATAATATGTTCCTCGCTATATTTATGTTCGATTTGCTGTATCATCATAATTATTTTTGTTAGTCATCTTTAAAATGAATGATACAGGCAAATACTGCACTGGGCGGAAACGATTTTTCTTATTTTAAGCCTTGTTAATTATCGGGAAGCTAAAATCCTTTATTTGTTCTTAAACAGTTGCACTTTTGCACCGAAAGAAAAGCGAAGTACATCTCTCATGGTCAGACTCCGGTTGGTCGCTTTGCTGATGATATACAGCTCGCAGGTACTGACCTCGTAAAATAGAGAGATATGTTGTACTATACTGTTTTTCAGATTGAAGTTCATACGTTGCCCGATAAAGATATACGGGCGAATTTTCGTACTGAAATTATAATATCGGTTAGGATAGCGTCCGGGTTCCTTCTCCCAAAACTCTTCTCCGGCAATGGTGGTAAGATACATTCCGCAGTAAAAAGGCTCCAGTGCCCAATGCTTGTCGAAACTCATGCTCCACGGTATGTAGTTTTGCTTTACTGTCAGTGTAAGAAGGAAATCGCTGGCATATTTAGCAGGCAGATATCCGAGCAGAACATCTGTTTTCCATTGCCTGCGTTTACCATAGTCCCAACCTACACCGGTAGACAGTACTCCCATACCACCGGCATATTGCATTTTTACGTGAGTAGGTTTCATTCGTTCCCATCCTTCATATCTTAAGTGTATACGTTTGTCCCATCTTTTAGTATCGGAAACCTCTTGAGGTTCATCTGTTATAGCAAGCAGACTGACTGGGAAAGCCAGCAGGAGAGTCAGTAAATATTTAAAAATTGACCAGTTCATAATCGTAACCGTTTGGGGTGATAGAAAAATAAATATAGCTCCGCTTGTTTATGGAAGGAGCAGAATAGTACATAATGCCGTCATCGAAAAACTCATTTTCATTAAAGCTGTGTACATGTCCGTACACGCAGAATTGCAAGGACGGGAACTGAGTAATGTAATACTGGAATACTTTTGCTATATTGTTATTGAACTGTTCAGAGTAAGGAGGTGCATGCATTGCCACTACTGTCTTTTTTGTTTGAGACGGAACGTGTTTCAGTTCATCTTCTAGAAACAAAAGGTTGGGAACAGCTTCCGAATAATCAAATTCCAACGCATTCGTATTCAGGCATATAAAATGAGTATCTCCAGCTGTAAACGAAAAATTCTCATTGCCGAAGATCGTATTGAACACTTCTTTTCCGGTAGCAAGACAGTCGTGATTACCTAGTAAGCATACATAAGGAACGTTCAGTCGGTTCAAACGGTCACGTTGTTCTTCGAATTCCATTTTCATACCGAAATCGGATAAGTCGCCACAGTGTATTACGAAATCGATATCATTTCGTCCGTTGATTGCATTTACTGCATCTTCCGTTTCGTCATACCAGCGCTGGGTATCGCTGATAAGTGCAAACGAGATACTTTGCTTCCCGGCTGTACTGGCTTCTATCGACTGAATGTTCCTTTCATTAATATTAGTTTCTCCCTCTATGTTTAAATCGTAGGGGTGATATTCTATCATGTCGCATCCTGTCTGGACTATGATTGTACTTCCAAGTAAAAAGCAGCCCAACAGGCTATGCAAGACATGGATATATTGCTTTTTTTTGAACATATATTTTTGTTTTTCTGTTTGTTATGCAAATGTTGCCATAAAATATCACATTGCGATAACTGTTTATACAGAAAAACTGTTCCAATTTGCTGAATATCACCCAAAGACCTGTTATTTTTCTATAACGAACTTGTACATGGTATGGCTTTGGAATATTTCTCCCGGAGCCAATGCTGTAGAAGGAAACTGCGGGTTGTTCGGGCTGTCCTGAAAATGACATGTTTCGAAACATACGGCTCCTCGGAACGGATAATAGATGCCGTTCTTACCTTCGACCTTGCCTTTCAGTCCGTTTCCTGTATATATGTGGACTGCTGGTTCGGTAGTATAAATTTCCATTTTACGTCCACTTTTTTCATCATATATCCATGCTGCCGGGCGAGTATCATCTCCTGGATGGTTAAGTGCCCAGGCATGATCGTAACCGTTCACTACATGCAACTGTCCATAGTTGTCGTTTATATGTTCACCTATTGCATGAGGTTGTTTGAAATTCAGTGGAGTGCTTTCTACGGGCCAGAATTCTCCTGTTACGCATTTCTTGCTGTCGTAAGGAGTGAAATAGTCGGCATCTACCCACATGGTCTGATTTTCTACGCTGCTGTTCAGGTTTCCCGATATATTAAAGAATGAATGGTTACACAAGTTAAGAACGGTAGGTTTATCCGTGGTAGCCTTGTAGGATATATCTAACGCATCATCTTCAGTGACTGTATAAGTCAGCTCTATATGCAGATTCCCTGGAAATCCGTTTTCTCCATCGGGAGAGAGATAAGTCAGTGTAACAGACGAGGGAGAGGTTTGTCTGGCTTTCCACATTCGTGCACCAAAATTCGGATTGCCTCCATGAGCGGTATGTCCGTCAGCGTGATTGGCTTGCAAGTGGTATTCCTTACCATTCATTGTATATCTAGCATGCAGGATACGTCCGATGTATCGCCCCACGGTAGCACCATAGTTTTGTGACTGGCTGATGTAGCTGTTTATATCAGAAAAGCCGCATACTACATCTTCCATTTTTCCGTTACGGTCGGGAACCATGAGGGATACTACCCGTGCACCATAGTTGGTAATACATGCTTCAACACCATTTTTGTTGTAGATCCTATACAAACAGGTTTTTTCTCCGTCTACCTTTTGTTGGAAATGAGCAGAGTGTAATCCTGACGAGGAGATAAATTTGTTTCCGCCACAGGAGTTGAACATGCAGGCAAAAGCCATACAGGCAAGGATATATACAGATTGTTTCATACGTGTTTATATTGGTTTGATATAATGTTAAGCAATGCTAATAAAAAATATGCTGATATTTTCCTGAAAAGAAGGTGATATTTTGAAAAAAATTGTACAAATTTTTATTGAAAGATTACCTTCTTTTGTTAGATATTTTATGAATAGGGATAAATCGGTTTATCAGAAGCTTAAAACAAATCGCTTATTTGGAGTAATTTGTTTATTATCAGATTAGTAAGGCGGCTGCAAATCCTAAAAGAAGGATTAACGGAATTAAGTCTACCAAGCTGATGCACAATCCGGCAATGGCTAGTCCGCGGGGAGATTTGAATATGCCGATAAACGAAAAAATAAATCCCAGCAACCACAATATCCAGTTGAGTACAGGTACCCAGCATCCTAAAAGCGCCAGCAGAGCCAGTACAAATCCGGCAGTTCCCAGACCGTTCGATTTTCTGGATTCTTCCCGAATGATAATTGTTTGGTGTACGGGATTGCCCGACATCTTTTCTTGATTTTCCATAATATTAAGTACAGTCCTTCAGTCCCGAAAAGACATTTAAGTAATACAAAAAGCGTGGAACTGCAATCTCTTTATTTACCGGAGGTTATAACGCTTTTAAAAGTTATTCCTTGATACCGCCGGAGCGATACAGAATTCAAAAATACGAAAATATAATCAATTTATGCTTTATCCTGCGAATTTATTAATAGAAGAGAAATATTGTAAAAAAAGACACTCCTGATGAACACTTTCAGCAGGAGTATCACAACACAAAAACTAAACTAGACATATTGTTTCAAATGTTGTTATACTCGCTGATAATTAGTATGTTATAATTGTATGTTTTACCCTGACTGGAATAAAAATGGAATAGGGTTATGAGGTATCAGTATTTTTCATTTCCTGTCTATGGATATGATTGTTGAATAGAATTAGTGCATGTATTTTCTTAAAGCCTCAGGGACGTCTTTATTGTTAGCATTGTTTGGGGTTGTTGTATTCGCAGACTGTTCTGATTTAACTGCTTTATTCAACTCTTCTTCAGTGACCGCCTTTTTCATAAGCCAGTGATATACATTTTGGCTCTGAGTTGTGACGACATACGCCTGCACGAATTCCCACCCTTGTTTACCGAAGAAATTCATAGCGTCCACCATTGAATTGAATTGTCTTTTATTTCCATTCTCATCTTTAATGTAGTCTATTCCTTTCCAGAAGCTTGTTTCCTGACCGTAATCTACCTGTACATTTACTTTATTACTAAATAGCTTACCAGTTCCGACTAATTCGCAATAGACGTAGTTTGTTGCTGATGCACAAATTGTGATAAGTGATATCGTAAGAATCAATAATAATTTTCTCATAAGGCCTTTAATTAGTTTGTTGTTGTTCTATTATTATTTACTTGTATCTTGTCAGTATTTTTATGTCGTTGAATTTTGTTTTTTACTCTCAGTATTTAATGTGGTATTTGGAATGGATGGGGAATAGAGGGTAATTTTTTCTCTTATTCACTATTCTCTTTGATGAATATCCAAGTTTCTTTAGGAAGCCAGCCTTGTCTGTTATTACCTATTTCCGTGATGAAAAATCTTAAGTGTGGAATTTTATTTATTATTATATCAGCAATATATTGAGCATTTCTATTACTTGATATAAAGAAAGAGAAATCCATATCCTTTTTGAAATCACCTATTGTTGTGAATATTTCTTTTAATAGACTGTCAAGGTCATCGTTGGTGATTTCATAATGATTATTATATGAAAATATATATGTTTTCATATTAATTTTTATATAATAAGTTTTTACAATATATTATTTTGGAAATCAAGTCAAAGCGTTTATTACTTCGCTGAATAAGCATATCTATTGCTCTGTCAACTAATTGTTGTAAGTTGTTGTCAATTTTGTTTTTTCTTATATCTTTTATTTCTATAATAGAGTTTGATAGTTGATCAAGGGCATCTGAAGCTTCATTAAAAGCTTTGTCATCATCACCTTCGGAAGATAAAATAAGTCCTATTATTAGATGAAAAATATTATTCATTTTATCTGTAATATTTGAAAGAAGTTTATCTTCTATATCATCATTCTCTTCTTTTCCATCTTGATTAACAAAACTTATGTATCTCAATATTTTACTATTATTATGGTTTAAAAGTCGCAATTTTTCGACATTTATATCCATTAATAGTATAGAAATCTTCAGTACGTAATTTAGTGTATTATTTGAACACATAATGTATATTATTTGGTTTCTTTGTCAAAATTAGGGTTAATCAAGTATACTAATTTCATAAATAAGCTTTGATTTTCATCAGCAGCTTTATTTATTTTTTTTATCGTTTCTTCTGTTGTCTTATTAAACTCTGCTGTTTTGTTATTAACTTCTTCCTGAAAAGAAGAACTAAGTTGGCTTATTTTTTTATTGATTTCAGATAAACTTGCTTCAGTACTATTCTTTACTTTCGTTAATTCTTCATTTGTTTGTGCATTCAATTCTTTTACTTTTTTATTATATAATTCCTCGATTTGGTGGGATGTGTCTTTTGCTTTTGAAGATATATCTCCAATTTGGTTTAAATATTCTCTACCTTGTTTCTGCATTTCATCAACTTTGAATATAGAGTATATTGAAAAAATCAAAAAAACGATGGTTAGAAGTCCAGCCCACAACGAAAGCAATGAAAAATCATTTTGTATTTTATTATACTGCATTTCTAACATTGCTGTTATGGCATTGTTTCTTTCATTTATTTTGTAAATAATGCTTTCATGTATAAGATTAATAGAATCGTTCTCATTTGATAACGATTTTAAATAGCATTCAGTCTCTTTGCAGAACTCAGAGTGAGTTTTTATTATTTCATTTTGACTATTATTATAGCTATTACTAAAAAGGCAAAATAAAATGATGGTGATAATAGTACAAGTAATTATTGAAATAAGAAATTTTATTTTGTAAAATTGGGTTTTTGATTTATCTATGAAATGTGCGCAATTCCTTTCATTGCATTCATTGTTTGTCTCCATGGTTACGTTTTGTATTTAGTTTATGCAATTTTATTTTTTGCAATAATAAGTTCTGCTTCAAGTTCCTTAATTCTTGCCTGCAAATTCTTGATTGTGTCCTGCTGGAATGTGATGGTGTCGATGAGCTTGCCCATTCTGTCGCTTTCTTTGTCAGTTGGCTGTTCAGATGTCAGTAGCATTTCACCTTTGCCGCGCATCAGCCATTCGGCGGAAATATTCTCATTTGAGTGTAGTATGGACATAATAGTGTTTAGACTGAGTTCTCTAATTCCATTAAGTTGGTTTGAAAACGTATTATCTTTCAAACCACATTTTAAAGCGAATGCTCTAGTACTTAATGATGAGCTTTGAATAATTTCTTTTATCCTTTCAATCATAGTTTACTTAGTTAAATGTTAAATACTCTCAAATGAGAGTAAATAAAAAGTCTATTGCTTGCAAATACTCTCAAATGAGATTATATTTGCATCATCAATCAATCAACAAACAAATATAAATAAAAAATATCACTAATCAAATATGAACGCGAAAGAAAGATACTATGAAAATGAGATTATTAGCATTACATCCGACATAGAAATGGCGGAAAATATGACAGAAGAGGAATTGCAGGAATACTTCAATACGGATGACTCCAAAGAGGATTTTATTGCTTTCCTGATGCAGGAAAAACAAGATGCAGAGAAACATCTTATGGATGAAGGAGAAAACGAATGGCAGACTGTCGATGCCGGATTCTCCAGTGAGGATGATTACCTGAGATACAAGTTTGGATAATTAATCACTAAATAAAAGTCAAAAAATATGATTCAAGTTGTTTCACCAAAATTCGATATCAACCAGAAGGTCTGGATGATTTCTGATGGCAAAGCCGTTGAAAGGAAGATTAAGGATATTACAATCTTCATCAAGGGAGAAAATAAACAGCGTAATATGTATTGCCTCATTGATGCTAATGATGACGTTAAGGAGGATTCATATGGGTATAACCTCTTTAATGAAGAAATATTGTTCCCCTCCAAGGAAGATCTGCAAAAGTATGTCTTCGGTTAATTTGGCAATTTATCCCGGTGTGGCTTGACCGCCTATCCGGGAACACAGAGAAGAGTTCCTTGACATACTTAGGCTTCTGGCGGGTGAGAAATCATCCAGTTACTATGGATAATAGGCAGCCAGTTGAGTACATAGAATTATAGACAATTCGGTCCACTATGTGGATTTTATGATAGGATAGCCGGAATGGTTCAATGGTAGAACGGTGCAGAAACATACATATCTAATCTAAGGGCAATACGATGTACAAGTCGTGGTTCGAATCCACGTTCCGGCACTGATAATTTAAATTTACTTATTTATGGAGATTTTTAATATGGTTGAAAAAGCAGAGTCATTACAAATGTTTTTTACGTTTTTGTGGCTTATTTCCTCATGGGCGTTTTACATGAGTTCCCCATTTCTTATTTATGAGATATGGAAATCGCGTAAAGAAGAACGACCTTTTGATTTTTACGGGTGTAATTACTGGTGTCCTATTGCAATAATATCATTGGTTGTTTCTTCCGTATTGTTTATGATAGCTTTTCTTTTTTTACTTGCTAAGAACTTTTTGGGATTCCTTGATTGATTTTGTCAGACAATCTTCCGTAATATTGTCAAACTCGGTGAATGCCTCTTCATATTTGCTGATTTTCTCAGGAAGTGACAAATCTTTTCTGTATATGATGTTTTTGAGCTCATCATAAAGCCGTGAGGAATTTTGTATGAGAGTATCGTATTTTTCATAAAGTGTTTTGTCCAGATAAAAATACATTTTCAGATTCTTTTTTTTCATGTCAATAAGTGGCTCAAAAATAGTCTTGTTCAATTCAAGGATATCCGTTTTTTCATTGAGAATATTACCCAGATTTATGTTTCTCATAGCTGTCTTGTATGTAAGAAAGGAATCAAGAAATTCTGAGATAGCATTGATTGAATTGGAATAAAAAGTTTTGTATCTGAGTTCTTTTTTCTTGATGCTCAAACTGTATAATTCTCTAATAAAGAAAAAGATAATTCCTGAAAGTAGTGAAATAAGTTCACCGTTTTTACTGATCCAGTCAAGGATTATTTCAAAAGACTTATTCATGATTCTTAATTTTTAGTTTGCAATACAAAATTAAGAAATCCCTCCGAAAAGCGTGCAGCAGCGGATGGAATCTGCCGGAGGGAGCATCTTAAAATCATACAATTATGAATATCATGTCATTTATAATGTCCTGCATAATAACTCTTGGAGTTTCAGGATTGTTCTGGGGAGCTGTTGCTTCTTATGGTTCTGTGAATTGGGCTTGGGCTATAGCCTGCTTTGCCGCCCTTGTATTGTGTGTTTGTTCTAACGTCATAACATGGAAGGAAATATGGAAAAAAAACCGATAGTTGAAACGCTCAGGAATATGCCTGTTTCCGGACAGGAAAGATTTCCTCTGTCTCAGAAACGGTCTGTGGAGAATACGATGTATAACAGACTCGCAGAAGAAAGGGTTAAGGGCTTTCGATGGAGCATCAAGACCGATATGCAGTCTGGCGTTATAGTTGTAACTCGAGTTAGTTAATATGGTGTATACTCTTAATGGCAGACTTATGATAGTGGTCAGTTCAGATGTGTTGCTCGAGAATATATTGCTGGCGATGGAAGAAATTCCGCTAAGCAAGACTCAGGCAGCCCGTATTGTAGGCAGTGAAAAGAAACTTGAAACACTTGTTGATCGTGGAGATATCCGTGCCGATAAACCTACTGCACGGCAGAACGGTAAATGGTTCTGCAACGGTGGTGATGTATTAAGGCATTGTGCCAACCACAGGAGGAAGAGAAAGAAAAAGTGATGTACTTTTTTGTGTGTTCATACTTTTAATTGGATTCCATGAAGATAGCCTTCCGTGTCCGAGAGAGGACATGTCCGGGTGAGCTTACCGGAATGGGAGCTATAGCCTGTGAAGGTTAGGTTTACTTAGTTAGTTCTTTAAATTGATTAGTGATTAGTGCAGACCACTTGTGAAAGTCGTCTGCACTTTTTTACTGGGTGTTTAGTTCAGGGGAAGAACATCCTGCATTGCAGGAAGGTCACGGGTTCGAGTCCCGTAGCATCCGCTGTGTTTCTTGTGTGAAAAGTGTGTAATGTACCTGACCTCTTGTGAAAGCCGTCAGGTTGCTTTCAAATTGGTATCGTGGCGGAACGGTAGACGCTGACAACTCTCAGTAGACTTGGTTATGATGTTATGGAAACGGTGCATCAATGTAAAACGACAAATCCGTTCTACGCATAAGACGTGAAGATTGCCAAGCATTGCAGGTTCGAATCCTGCCGATACCACAAACTAAAAATACAATTATATGGAAAAGATTTTTGATAATGATTTTAGAAATGAATTATTCCGCTGTTTGAAAGAGTCTGGAATGAAAGATAAAGAAGTAAGTGGGATAATTAATAAACGTTACAAGGAGGCATTAAAGAAGGCAGTTATTGAACGATTAAATGCTGTGGCAAAGGCTATTAAGGAGGATAATCTTGAAGCAATAAACGCTATGATAGAATATAGTCCTTCAGGAGATGGTTATGGTTGTGATAACAATTACATTTCTTTTAAAGATATTACTGATTGCGAGGATATTGGAGATGTTATAAATGCTTTGAAACATGAATGATATACTTACAGGTAAGGTCTGTCCTTATTGTGGCAAAGCAACTGAATTTGTGGATAGTTCAGTAATATATGGTCGTTCATACGGTATGATTTATTTATGTCGTGATTGTAAAGCGTATGTAGGAGTACACAAGGGAACAGCTCAAGCATTAGGGAGATTGGCAAATGCAGAACTAAGAGAAGCAAAGAAAGAAGCTCACTTCTATTTTGACCAAATAGCCAAGACCAATCTTATCAATAAGATTTGGAAGAAACATATCCCTAATACATCTAATAGAAACAAGGCTTATTTGTGGTTATCAATTCAATTAGGGATACCACATGAAGTTTGCCACATAGGTATGTTCGATGTGAATGATTGCAGAAGAGTTGTTGAACTATGCAAACCCATTATAGAAACAAACGTTAAGGCGTAAAAATGGCGAAGTTTCGGATTGCAAAACTTGACAATCTGATTTAACTTTACTGATGTAATGAACTAAAAGTCAAACTATTAATATTGAAAATATGGCTGAAAGAAAAGCTAAGACAGAAGCTCCTGTAGAAGAAAATCAGGAAGCTAAAAAAGAGGAAGTGCAGCAGACACTTTTCGAACGAGTCGTTAACATTAGAACCCTGAAGGCAAACGAGATTGAATGCCGCATCGGTACTATCAACGAGAAAGGATGTACATTATTACTGTACAAGGATGCCCGAGTAGACATGAGGCTGCTTGATGAAGTTTTCGGTCCAATGAACTGGAAGAGAGATCACGAGGTTGTGAACGGGAATCTGTTCTGCACCATATCCATCTACGATGAGCGGAAAAAGGAATGGGTGAGCAAACAGGATGTCGGAACAGAATCCAATACCGAAAAGGAAAAGGGGCAGGCTTCGGATGCTTTCAAGCGTGCCGGATTCAACTGGGGGATTGGTCGCGAACTTTATTCTGCTCCTTTCATCTGGGTTAAACTTGAATCCAATGAGATATTCAAAAGTCAATCAGGAAAGTGTTCTACATACACCAAGTTCTCTGTAAGTGAGATTGAATATGATGAGAACAGAGAGGTGAGCAAGTGTATCATTGTAGACAACAACGGTGTGATAAGATACCAGTTCCCTAAGGAGCAGCAAAAGTCAAAGTCGGAACAGCCTCAGCAAAATTCAAGTGTCTTTTCTGGGAAACAGCTTCAGGAAGCTATTAATGAAGTCCGCGCATGTAGAAGTCTAGCTGAAGTCAATGCTGTATGGAAAAAACATGCTGCCATGCAGAATAACCTTGAGTTTAAGAATGAGATTCAAATGATTTGTAAAAAGTTTCCAAAATGATAGAATTGGTTAAGTCAAGTGTGGTTTTCAATGAAGAGAGCCACACTTATTTCCTGGGAGAAAAGCAACTGTCGGGAATAACTGGAATGATTAAAAGACAATTATTTCCGGATAAGTATAAGGAAGTACCTCAGTATATACTTGAACGTGCAGCAGAGAGAGGTACAAAGGTTCATCATGAATGCCAGTTTGCTGACGTAACAGGATTCGAGCCTGAATGTCAGGAGGCAATAAATTACCTTATGATACGGATTGGTGCTGGTTATACAGCGCTGGAAAATGAATACACCGTATCTGATGAAGAGCATTTTGCATCCAATATTGACTGCGTTTGGGAAAAGGATGGTAAGATAGCTCTTGCTGACATCAAAACGACATATAAGGCAGATATAGATTATCTCGAGTGGCAGTTGTCTATCTATGCTTATCTTTTCGAATTACAGAATCCCGGCCTTAAAGTTGATTGCCTCTATGGAGTATGGCTGTACAACGAGAAGTATGAGCTTATCCCTCTGAAAAGAAAATCTGACGATGAGGTGAAGAAGCTCATGCAGTGTGAGGTTGAGGGTATAAGTTACCTTGAGACCGAAACCGGAATTGAACACAAGAAAGATGAAGTACAGCTATTGCCAAAGGATGTAATTAACAAATATCTTGAAGCTGTAGCGGAAGTTGAGAGAATACAGCCGTTCATTGATGGTTTCAAAGATTCGTTGAAACGTGCAATGGTTGAACACGATGTCAAGTCGTGGGACACAGGGATATTGAAGGCTACCATAACACCAGCCGGAATAAAGAAGTCGTTCGACACTAAGAGGTTTCAATCGGATCATCCTGAATTGTATAAACAATACATCAAGGAAACCGAAACAGCAGCATCTATAAGAATTACATTAAGAAAGGAGGAATAAATGCTTAACAAAGTACAATTAATCGGAAATCTCGGAAAAGATCCGGATGTGAGAACACTCGATGGCGGCTCCAAGGTCTGCCAGTTCACACTGGCAACGACGGAAAAGGGGTATACATTGCAGAATGGTACTCAGGTTCCAGACAGGACTGAATGGCATAACATAGTCATGTGGAAAGGTCTTGCGGAAGTTGCTGAAAAATATCTGCATAAGGGTGACAAGATTTACGTTGAGGGAAAAATCAGAACACGTAGTTACGAGGACAATAACAAGGTAAAGCGATATCTGACTGAGATTTTTGCTGATAATATGGAAATGCTCGTGGTAAAACAGCAACAGCCTCAACAGTTCCCTCCAACTTCAGGTGCTGATGATTTACCTTTCCCACCACCATATAGATAATCATGGAGGCTACAATTATAAAGAAAGACGGGAAGGCTACCATGGACAAGGATTTCAACTTCATGTTGAGCCTTCTCCGTAATGGTGAATACACTCTAACCATCAAGAGAAAGACCAAGCCCAGAACACTCGATCAGAACGCACTGATGTGGATGTGGTTCAGGTGTGTGGGATGTGCCTTGCGTGAGTTCACCGGTGAAGCATATTGGAGTACAAAGGAAGGAGTGGAAACAATACATGACCTGTACTGCAAGAAGTTCCTGACAAAAATGGTCATAACGCCGAAAGGTGAGAGAACGGAACTTGCAAGAGGTACTAAGGGGTTGAGTACAATGGAAATGTCACATTTCCTGGATGCTGTAAAGGCTGATATAATGACAGAATACGGAATACAGCTACCATTACCGACAGACCAATATTATTCGGCATTTGCAGCCGAGTACGAAAACAAATATTAATGTGGCAATAATTAAAGATTACGAACCGGCAGAATTGAAATTCGTTCTTCCGGAAGCAGTTCGGGAACAATTTCCTCTGAAGCTGCAATTTGAGAAAGCAGAAAGTGAAAAAGACATTCTGAAGGCTGTTAATGAGCACTTCAATGCGTTGTTTCCTGAAAATGAGAGAACGCTTCGTTACATGGATGACGTGGAGAAATCGGACCTTCGTGGGAAATACTGCAAGCTTGTAGAGCAGGAGCTTCCTGAAGCTGAGAATGCTTTGTTGAACGCTAAGGAGGAAGCCAAACGTATCAAGACGGATGCAGAGGAAAGACTAAATTCACTGAGTAAGCAGATTAAGGACTATGCCGCCAAAGTTCAGGAAGGTACAGAGGAAAAGCAGCTGCCTGCTACCAAGACATTCCGTATAGCCTTGAATGGATATTTCCTGTATTATTCCATTCTCAACGGTGAGGTTGTACTTGCAAAAGCTGATAAAATTCCTTCCTATGACAAATCATCATTATGGGCACAAGAGGATAAAAACAGAGTTGCAATGATGGAACTGTTTGGCTTGGATTTTCCTGCTCCTGAAAAACCTTCAGATGAAGAGTTTGATAAGGAACACGATTTGATTCCTGATGATGAAAGTGATGTCATGGGAGAAGAAGAATTCAACGAAGCTGTAGGAGATGAGTAGATTACAGCATAAGCGTGGCCGCAAGTCCAATTATGTGCATTCTCTTAACAGTCCATATTGGGAAAAGGTTGCAAGGAATGTTAGGTTAAGAGATAATCATAAATGCAGGATATGCGGCTCGCGCTATCCTTTGGAAGTTCATCACAAACGATATAATGTCAATGGTGTTTCAATTGTTGGAAAGGAACTTGAGCATCTTGATTGCCTTGTTACATTGTGCGCTTCCTGTCACGAAAAAGTTCATAAAGGAATAATCAGTATATGAAATTTCAATTAAGAGATTATCAGCAGAATGCCAGTAACGCCGCAATAGCTCATTATCGGCTGAAAGGAGGTAAGAATTATCTTATGATATTGCCTACTGGTGCAGGGAAAAGCCTCATCATTGCTGACATCGCAGCAAGGCTCAATGAACCTTTACTGGTTTTTCAGCCTAATAAGGAAATTTTGGAACAGAACTTCGCAAAGTTGCAGACATACGGAATCATTGATGCTGGGTGCTATTCTGCTTCTGTTGGAAGAAAAGACATAAACAGGATAACATTCGCAACGATTGGTAGTGTATACAATCATATGTCTGATTTCAGGCATTTCAAATATGTGCTTATTGATGAATGTCACTTGGTAAATGCCAAGGAGGGTATGTATGCTGACTTCTTCGCTGATGCGGAAAGGCGTGTTATAGGTCTTACGGCTACTCCGTACAGATTGTGCAATACGATGAATGGAGCCATGCTGAAGTTTCTTACACGTACACGTCCGAGGGTTTTCAGTGACGTAATCTACTATTGTCAGGTCAGTGATTTGCTTGCCAGGGGATTTCTTACCAAGTTGAAATATTACGACTTGACAAAGATAGAGCTTGTGAATGTCAGTAGAAATTCTACCGGTGCTGACTTTGACGATAAGAGTCTTTCCAAAGAGTTTGAAAGGGTTGATCTTTATGGTTATCTAATCAGTATGGTAAGAAGGCTTCTGAGACCGAAAAGCGGAATACCAAGGCGTGGAATACTTGTATTCACAAGGTTTGTGAAGGAAGCTGAAATGCTGACGCATGAAATCCCTGATAGTGCAGTCGTAAGTGGAACAACTCCTAAAAAAGAACGTGAGAAAATATTATCCGACTTCAAGGCAGGTAAGATAAAAGTTGTTGCCAATTGTGGGGTACTTACTACCGGATTTGATTATCCTGAACTTGACACGATTGTTCTTTGCCGTCCTACAATGTCCTTGTCGCTCTATTATCAGATGATAGGACGTGTAATCAGACCATATCCAGGGAAAGAGGGATGGGTTATTGACCTGTGCGGTAACTTAAAGACATTCGGCAAAGTTGAAGAACTTAGAGTCGAGCAGCCAAAGAAAGGTGAGTGGATGATTAAGACAAACGGAAAACAATTAACCAACGTAATACTATAGCTTATGTATGTGATAAGAGGACAGATACCAAGTAAGAGTAACTGTTATAAGATAGTTAATGTCGGCGGTCATGCAAAGCTGGCCAAACAGAAGGTTCTTACTGAATATGAAAAGAATTTCTATATCCAGTGTCCGGAACGTGGTAGGATGGTCAAGGGATATTTCAAGCTGAAAGCAAAGATATATTATTCAAGTAACCGACCGGATCTGGACAATTCTCTTAAGATTCTTCTTGATTGCCTGCAGCAGACCAAGACGATTGATAATGACAGATATTGTGTTCAAATAGACATTCAGAAGTTCATCGACAAGAAGGAACCACGTATCGAATATGAGGTAACTCCGATTGAGTTCTGAAAGTAGGAGGTACTTATGGCCAGACCAGTCAAACAGGGAATTGATTACTTCCCTTTCGATGTTGATTTTTTCTCAGATATAAAAATCAGAAAGATTGCAAGAGCCTGCGGTTCGCAGGCTACTTCCATACTAATCTGCCTGCTGTGTAATATCTATAAAGATAATGGGTATTACATCTTGTGGGATGAAGATTTGCCTTTTGTTATTGCTGACACTGTTGGGGTTTCCGAGGGCGCAGTAAAGGAAGTCATATATAAGGCTCTGCAAGTCGATTTTTTCGACCAGAACATATATAACAAATATCAGGTACTTACCTCGTATGGTATTCAGAAGAGATTTAAATCCGCAGTCTATAAAAGAGAAAGCATTGAATACATTGAAGAATACATGGTTTCGGATATCAGAAACAATGTTTCGGATGTCAAAAACAAAGTTACTGATGTCAGGAGTACACAAAGTAAAGTAAAGAAGAGTAAAGTAAAGAAAAGTAAAGAAAAAAAGAAAGAAATATCTCCTGAAGGAGATTCAAAGAAAGCCGAACTTTCTTCGCAGCCTCATCCACAGGTTGAACATGTTGATTTTGTCAAACTGCAGGAATACTTTAATGCAACATTTCGTGGTAAATTGTCAATGGTAGTGAGCATGACCGAAGCAAGACGAAAGGCTGTCAAAGCCAGAATAGCCCAGTACAATAAAGAAACTGTGTTCATCGTATTGAAGAAAGTAGCTGCAAGCTCTTTCCTGTTAGGGGGTAATGACAGAAACTGGAAGTGTGATTTCGACTGGATATTCAAGGCTGCAAACTTTACAAAAATTCTGGAGGGTAATTATGACGAAAAACGAAATAGCAATACTGCAAGCGGCAGAAAAGAATCAGTTAGCCGTCTTACAGACCTCGCCGCAGCAATACTTGCAGGCACTGAGACCTAAGAGTGTTGATGATGTCTTTGCCTCATCTGAACCGGCGTTAGGTATGATCGCCAAAGAACTTGGAGAAAACCAAGCACGTGCAGTTGTGGTCATTCTGATTTCAGAGATTGTAGATTTCTTCAATTCTTCTAACACGATGAACGGCTCACAGGTTGCTACGACTACAGACCTTATCATTGAGGAATATCCGTACTTCAAGATTGACGATTTGAAGCTGTGTTTCCGAAACGCGATGAAAGGTCGCTATGGAGAGATATACAACAGGCTGGACGGCTCCGTAATTATGAACTGGCTGAAGCAGTACAATCAGGAACGATGTGCCAAAGCTGATATTGCATCCTACAATGAGTATAAAGAACATATCGGAGAAGAAAATACAGGTCTATTCTACGATGATTACCGTAATCAACTGAAAGAATTGGCTTCACAAGGAAATACAGACGCTCAGGAAGCACTTCGCAGGTCAAATGAAGTATTACACTTCATGAAGAAGAGAAGTCTGGAAAAACAAAAGAAACAGCTTGAGGAATATGAACGAAAACTTGCTGGCAAAAGAGTTTGAGATAAAATTCAACAAGAAAGGTATGCAAAGGAAGGAATACATCTGCGAAAAATTCGGATGGAAGTACGTGCATCTTACTGTTAATGGTCATTGCCTCGTCCGAGTCAAATATACAGACTTAGAAGTATTCGAAGAAACAGCAAAAAGGCATTTTTTCTCAATCATTAAAAGGCTGTAAAATGGTGAAGTTTCTGTTTGCTTAACTTGAATTATTAATTTAATTTTACTGATGTAAAATAATAAAAGTCAAACATTTATGATTGAAGTAATGAATATTCCGGTGACGCAGATATGTCCATCACCGAGAAATCCTCGTAAAACATTCGATGAGTCAGCAATAGAGGAACTGGCAAAAAACATAGAAAAACAGGGGCTTCTACAGCCGATTACTGTAAGATTGAAAAGTAAAGGCTATGAAGAGATTGATGAGGATACCGCAGAAGTTGTCATCATAGAGCCTCAGTATGAAATTGTATGCGGTGAGAGACGTTTCAGGGCGTATAAAAAGATAGGTTCAAGGCTTAATGGATATAATGAGATACCATGTATTATCCGTGACATGAGTGATGATGAAGCATTCGAAGCCATGATTACTGAGAACCTGCAACGTCAGGATGTAGATCCTGTAGAAGAAGCTCTTGCATTTTCCCTGCTTGCCGAAAACGGAAAGAGTGTTGATGATATCGCAGCGAAATTCGGGAAGTCTAATCGATTCGTCCTTGACAGAATCAAGTTGAACGCTCTTATACCTGAATTGAAGGAACTCATTAAGAGTGATGATCTTCCTCTGTCCGGAGCAATGATTCTTTCCAAGTTGAGCGAGAAGGACCAGAAAGGGTATTATAAAAATTACCATAAAGGTTCTTCTGTCAATGAAATTAAGAGATTTGTTGATAATAAATTCGGTATAATAACCTCATGTCAGTTCTTTAATGAAGACGGTTTCAGTTCTTCATATCCAAAATGTGCTGATTGTGTGAATAACACAGCTAATTACAGCTGTCTGTTTTATGAGATGAAGGGCAAGGAGCAGAAATGTACGAACCCTGAATGTCTAAGGAAGAAAGAGAGCGATTATATATTCTACAAGATAATGCAGCAAGCTGACATTCTGGTTAAAGACGGTGAAACATTGGATTTTGGCAAGTCAGTTGTCATATATTCTGCTCCAGAGCCATATTGGAATGACGAGTTGAAGAAAAAGAGCAATGAATTTCTCAAGAGGGTTAAGAATGCTGGTTTTGCTGTTGTTGATCCTCATGATGTATTCGATTCTGAATGTTTCTACAAGGAAAATGACGAAAGAATAACCAAAATGCTTTCGGAAAATAAGATATACAGATGCATATCGTTCAATAACGGATATGGTAAGCCATATTATTCAGTCAAGTTCTATTACGTTAAAAAACATACAGCAACGGGTACATGTGCGGCTGTAGATGTTAGAAGTGCCGAGATTGATAAAATCAAATCCCAGATGAAACGGAATAAGGAGATTGCTGTCGAAAATGCCGCCAAGACAATGAGGGAATGGGCGCAAAACAAGAAGTCGTACCCGGCAAAATCCTCGGAACTTAGCTTGAATGAAAGGGTAGTGTTCGATGTTATGGTTCTTAGAGGATGTAGTAGTGAATATCTTGAAAGTATCGGAATAAAAAAGCATGATGTTAACGATAAAGGCTGGATTGAATACGTGAAGAACAACCAGTCAGAGAGAATGCACTGGTATCGTGAATTCATCCGTGAGAATCTTACAAGTAACGATGTGAATTTCTACGATTATATGAGGAGATGCCAGATCATGATATTCTCTGAGCAATACCCGGATGAATTTTCGAAAATGAACAAGAAAATCCTTGATTCATATTCGAAGAAGGAAACTTCTTTGAAAGGCAAATTGGATGAACTTGAGAAAGCCTGACAGCTTTCTCTTTACATAATATTGCTATGGAAAAAATAAATGCCCCTTAAAGTAATCCTATGTGATTATCAATGTAGTTCGATAACAATAACTTAGAATTATGATTACACTTAACAGACTTGCAAAAAGATGTTTTGATATAGCGTTAAAGCGAAAAAAAATGACAGAAACGACTTCTCCTAAAGCTGTTGTACTGGCCATATCCTCAGAATGGAGGGAACTGGCTGAAGCAGGTAAGGAGCGAAGCAATCATATCCCATCCTGGAGTGAGCGCGAGGAAGAAGCCGCAGATGTTATAATAGCTACGCTTACATACCTCGAAAAGATAGGGTGCAACGACATCGAACAGCTATTGAAGGATAAGGTGGAGTTTAATTCCTATCGTACAGACTAAGTGTGTTACCGGCTATCGTGTGATGTTGATTATGTGTTGTTGATTTATTAATAGTTGGTATATGACAGATTTTGATTTTAAGACAATCCAGATTAGTCTGCTGGATTTCAATAAAGGTCAGCTTGATGGCCTTCCGAAAAATCCTCGGTTCTTCAGGGATTACCGTTATGATGCAATGAAGAAAAGTATCGAGGATAGTCCTGAGATGCTTAACCTTCGGGAACTTATCGTATTTCCGTTGGGAGAAAGATTCATAGTAGTGTGTGGAAATCTACGACTTAGGGCCTGCAAGGAACTCGGATACAAGGAGCTGCCTTGTAAGGTCCTGAGCCCTGATACTCCTGTGAAGAAGTTGCGTGAGTACGCGACTAAGGACAACGTATCATTCGGCGAGAACGATATGGATGTAATGATGAACGACTGGGATAAGTCTGAGCTTCAGGACTGGGGAATAGAGTTTGCTCCGGAGTCTGAAAAGGACGAATTCAAGGAGCGTTTCGAAGCCATAACGGATGAAACCGCCGTCTATCCATTAATTCCCAAGTATGATGAGAAATATGAGCTATTTATCATCATGTCTGCCAATGAGGTGGATAGCAACTGGCTGCGTGAGGCACTAGACATGCAGCACATGCAGAGTTACAAGACCGGGAAAGTTAGCAAGAGCAATGTTGTCGATATAAAGGATGTACGCCATGCAATTGAGAATCGTAATACCAAGTCATAAGAGACATGACAGGGTCTTTGCAAAAAAACTTGTGAACGATCCTATAATCTGCGTTGCAGAGAGTCAGGCGGACCTGTACCGCCAGTTCAATCCAGACTGTGAGATAGTCACCCATCCTGACGATGTTGTTGGTCTTATCCCCAAACGTAACTGGATGGCTAAGCATTTCAGGAACCTGTTCATGCTGGATGATGATGTTCACGCCTGCAAATCTATCTGTGTAGAGAAAGGCGAACCATCAAGGATTAAAGATAAGAACGAGATAACTCGTATCATATTCAACCTTGCCGAAATTGCTGAGATGCTGGATGTTCATCTGTTCGGTTTTACTGCACGCATATCTCCTGTCATGTATGATGAAACCGGCTTTCTGTCACTTTCTAAAATGATTACCGGATGCTCATACGGTGTGTTCTACAACAAGAATACATGGTGGAATGAGGAGCTGAGGCTCAAGGAAGATTTTTGGATTTCCTGTTACATGAAGTACAAGGAAAGAAAGATACTTACTGATCTGAGGTACAATTTTGAGCAGAAATCCACTTTCGTAAATTCAGGAGGTCTTGCTGCATTCCGTAATCAGGCTGAGGAACAACGATCCATCATGTTAATCAAGAAACATTTCGGTGACAGTATCAACTTAAAAGGTTCAACCAATAACGGGAAAGATAAGACAAAACAGCTTGTTCAGTACAATATAACATGCAAGTTTAGGTACTGAAAAAAGGCGTAAAAATGGCGAAGTTTCTGTTTGCTAAACTTGTCATTCTGATTTAACTTTACTGGTGTAAAACAATAAAAGTCAAGTTGTTATGATTATTAGAACCGTTAGAGGATATGATTTTTTTGAAGCATCTTCAGCAATGCAGAAAGCTGTAAGAAGGGCTGATACTGCCGTTGCCGGATACTTTGCTCTCGAGTTGTGGAACAGTGGTTATAAGGATTATGTGTGGAAGCGTCTATATACGATTTCTGCTGAAGATTGCTATGGATTGGTTACGTCTGAGATTGAATCCTTATGGCAGGGACATGAGCTTGTGAGTAAAGGAGGAACTGAGGATAAGGGAAGAATCTTTGTTAGCAAGGCAGTAATACTACTTTGTGAATGCCGAAAGTGCAGGGATGCCGACCACCTGCAGAACTTCATATATGACAGAAATCTGATAGATGTTGAGAGGTGGATTGAGGATGTCCGCAAAAGCCCGATAATGATTCCTCCGTATACTTTTGATGTACATACCCGAAAGGGCAAGAAAATGGGAAGAACAAAGGAACAGTTCTTCAGGGATGAGCTTGAAGCTTTGGAACCCAGAATTCCTGGACTGTTCGATAATCTTGTATAACCGGATGCCACGCATAGTCGTGGTTATAAAAGTCAAACTAAGAAAAATATTGAAGATATGAGTAACAAATGTGATGCTAAGATGCTTATCAAGAATCATCTTGATAAAAAGGCAAAAGAAGATATTGTATTTGCTGAGAAATATAATAATTGTGGGAAAACTATTGATGACTGCTTTAACTATATACTTTCTGAAGCCAAAAAGGAAGGCAGTAATGTGGTGTGTATGACAAGTGAAGAGGTTTTTGGTCTTGCTGTACATTTTTTTGATGAACTTAAAATAAAAGTTCCTGATAATGTCCCGGAGTGTAAAGTTTCTGTCGCTTCTGTATCTGAGGAAACATCTGCTAAAATGGAACAGGCTTCTAAGGCAGAGAGTATAATGGACTTACTTGATGAAATGTAACATGAAACCGAGAAATAAACGTGAAAGGCTGGTAGTTGAACTCAGCAATAAGTTACCAGCGATAACAGAAGCCCAGATACGGTGGGGAAAGAAGCATTGCTTTCTTCATAACGCTTACAAATGTAAGGATGAAATGTGGTGTAGTGAATGTGGAAGAATGTGGGTAGACACTACCGGACAGAAGGAAGGTTACATATACTGTCCTTATTGCGGAGAAAAATTGGAAGTGAAAGTAAGCCGTAAGACTAAGGATTATGCAGCAAGCTATCTGACAGTAGTTACCGCATCAGGAGATTTTCAAGTGCTTCGCCACTTCTACACAGCCAGGTATGTGAGGAAGAACAATTGTGATACTCATTATTTCATTGATGAGGTATGCCAACAGTGGATAACTGCTGATAACAAAGAAACTGTTATAGCTAAAGCCATGAACATGGGGTCTAGAGGTTGGGTTCACACTACAGACATGAGTATCAAGCAGAGCGGAAATATATATTATTCACATTCGTATGACATAGACGGTTATGTATATCCGAAAGTAAAATTGCTCCCTATACTTCGGAGGAACGGATTACGTACTTCGTTTCATGGTGTTACTCCTGGGATGTTGATACGTGCTTTATTAGGTGAAAGCAAGTATGCGGAAATGCTACTGAAGACGAAACAGGATGGTATGCTTGAGTTATACATGTATCGTGGAGGTCTTTCCCATCCGTGGGCGGTCAATATATGCAATCGTAACGGATATATCATCAAGGACGGTTCGATGTATGACGATTATTTGCGTCTACTTGATTATTTCCATTTGGATACCCATAACGCTCACTATGTATGCCCGAAGAACCTGAAGAAAGCACATGATAAGCTACTTGAGAAGAAGAGAAAGATAGAGGCAAGGGAAAGGATGGAACGTGAAAGGATTGAACGCATGAAGAAAGAGAAGGAACTGAAACGAAACATTGCTGTTTTTTGGAAAAGGATACAGCCATTCCTCGGTCTACAGATAAAGGATGAGGGTATAGTTATCAGCCCTTTGGAAAGCGTTACCCAGTATTATCAAGAGTGGAAAACAATGCACCACTGTGTATATAACTGTGCCTATTATGCAAGAAAAGAAAGCCTTGTGTTATCCGCTAAGAAGAATGGAAAACGCTTGGAAACAATCGAGGTAAATCTGAATACATTCAAGATAGTGCAATCTCGTGGTGTATGTAACCAAGATAGTGATTACCATAAACAGATTATCAGGATAGTAGAAAAGAATATGTATGAGATTATGAGGAGGGCTGCATCATGAAAGAATGTATAGAGTGTGGTCGGATTCTTCCTGAGAGCAGATTCCACGCCTATGAAACGAAATCCGGCATCCATTACACCAGCAGGTGCCGGTTATGTGAGAGCAGACACACGTCTGAAAGAAGAAAGCAGGACAGACTTCATGGTCGGCTGGCCAGATACACCAATGATCAGCTGATAGCTGAACTCCGGAAACGTGGAGTTTACATCATTTATGGAAAGGACTTTGATAAATTGATAACGATATGAGCATATTACCTATTCCAATAGCGAGTTGCAAGAGATTCGCTAAATGTGGAGAGCGTTCTTTGCATTGGTGTCGGGCATTTCGGGATAAGGAAAAGCATTGTCAGAATTGCACTCTTATCAAGAATCATGTTCGTCATAATGTTCGTGAGGAAAACGGAGTGACATTAAGACGATGTTCCGTTTGCGGAAAGTTTCTTCCTCTTAGGTGGTTTTACCCTAAGAAAATTATAAGAGGAAATAAGATCTATTATACGTATTCTTCTTATTGCAGGATATGTACCTCAAACAGATACAGAATGATGAAAATGGCGTAAAAATGGTGAAGATTATGTTTGTTTAACTTGCTGAAAATCACTAACTTTATAGTGTAATAAAATAAAAGTCAAACCAAAACAAATTAACATTATGGACAGAGATGAACGTAACCGCGTTCGAGCAGAGAGATACCGCGACCTCTCTGAGAAATCAGCGGAAAAGGCAAGAAATGCCTATGAGAGAAGTTCAAAAATGAGTGAAGCAATCCCATTTGGACAACCGGTACATGGTGCAGCAGACAGGCGATACCGTGAAAAAATATGGAACACCATGGGACAGTCTGTAAAACACACGGAAAAGTCAGAATATTGGGCTGAAAAAGCCTCAGCTGTGGAGAACAACACTTCCATTTACCTTGATGATGATAATGCAGTTGAGAAGCTGGCAAACAAGCTGAAGGAACTTGAAAGAGTTCAGGAACTGATGAAGTCTGCAAACAAGGTTATCCGTTCAAAGAAAATTACCGAATTAGAGAAGCATGACCGGCTTGTTGAACTTGGTTTAACCGAGAGTCAAGTCAGAAAACTGTTTGAACCTAACTGTTTTGGTGAAATTGGATTTGCATCATGCTCTATTACAAATAACGGAGCCAATATTCGAAGGGTTAAGCAACAGCTTGAAAAGGCAAAGATGCTGAAAAACATGCAGAGCAAAGAATATTACATCGGTGATGTAAAAGTGGTTGAGAATTATCCAGAGAACAGGATGCAACTTTTCTTCGATGGTAAACCTGATCAATCAGTTAGGGATGAATTGAAGAAAAACGGTTTCAGATGGTCCGGCTATAATGGATGTTGGCAGTCATATCTTAATTACTCTTCCAGATTGTTTATCAAAAAAATGTCAGAAAAATATGGAGCATAAATTAGTAAAAGTGCCTTTTGACGTGGAATTGGCAAAGAAAATTACAAATAAAGAGTGTGAAGGTAAAATCGTAACACGTAGCGGTAGAAGTGCGAGGATAGTTTGTTTTGATATTGAATGACTATACTATTCCTGAAATAGCGGAATCGTTTCCAGGATATTCATATGAACAGGTATATGATACGATTCTTTGTGATGCGGAATTTAATCCTTTGTATAGAGAACACGGACAAATTAAAATCAAGAAAAGGAGATAAATTATGACAAAAGAAGATATTAAAAAGGCAGCAACCGAATATGCCAATGAAGCTTGTCGCCCACTTTGGAGAACAGGTTAAGAGCAGGTTTGTATGGTTGACTTTATGGAAGGTGCTAAGTGGAGAATAAATACCGTTTGGCATAATTCTACAGAAAAGCCTGTTCCAGGAAAGCTTCTTTTAGTTAACACTATATATGGTGAATATGATTTATGCTACTACGAAGTACACATATGGAATACGGTAATGACTTGGGTATATATGAAAGATTTAATACCAAATACGGAGGAATGAAATATGGATAAGAAAGAAAAAATGCTAAGAGAAGCCGTTCACCAGCACTACCAGTGCAATGGGAAATATGCTTGTGAAGAACGTGCTTACTGTCGATTTTGCGACGGCGAGAACATAGCACATGACTGTGATGAAGATTGCTGTGCAGACGAGTTTAGCGAGGGATTTTTAGCTGGTTGGGATTCCTGCTTAAAATATCTTAGCGAGATTCCCTGGGATGAAGCCATAAATGAGATTTGTAAACAGATAAAAGATAATAGTAAAAAGGCGGAGGATTGAAATATGATGCCAAAACAGTTACCAAATGTAATGAATGATAAAGGGTATCAAAAAGATGCCCATGATTTTGCAAAGAAAATTATGGAGTGCAAGGGAATACTTGGTCCATGTAAGGATATGAACCATTTCCAGGAATGGATGGAAGAAGCTTTGTCAAAGGCTTACTTGTACGGCGCACAAAGTGCTGTAAGAGTAGGTTATCTACTTGCTGACAAGGATTGGGAAGAAACATACAAAGGGTTAAAAAAAGAGATTGCCGAATTGAAGGAAAGAATAAAAGAGGAATGATTATGGCTAGAGAAATAAAATTTAGAGGGAAAGACATCCTATCAGGTGATTGGAGATATGGGTATGCACAATTTAATTATGATAAAACACGTGCCCAAATTATATCACCATTACGTATTGATATTTCAGCATTTCCAGGACAGTTTTTTCATGTAGATAAAGATACAGTAAGCCAGTTTACAGGGTTGCTTGACAAGATTGGTAAAGAAATTTACGAGGGTGATATAGTAAAGACTCCTTTGTTAGACCCTATATTTTGCGACATTATAAAGGATAAATTTTGCAATGCGGAAATAAGATTTAATAAAGGTTCTTTTGTTGTAAGTTATTACAGAGGCGACCATAATATTTACCTTTCAGATTTGAATGATAAGATAAGAGTGCTAGGAAATAAATTTGACAACCCTGAATTATTGGAGGAGTAAATATGAGTAAGAAAGAGGAAAAAGCAAAAGAATATGCCTTGAAAATGGAAACAATGGACAGGGATAATGGAGCACCAGTTAATAAGGCTCAATCTTCCATGCTTATGGCATCTTATGAAGCTGGCTGGGATGAAGCGGTGAAGGAACAACTTCAAGATAACGAAAGCAAAATAATAGAACTTGATACCGTTCTTGAATACAGAAACGGTCAGGTGTTTATCAAAAAGATGAATACAAACGAAATGCCGGCAACACTGACATTTGCTCTTGTTCTATCATTAAATAAAACGATTGTTGAATATTACAAGAAAGATAAATGAAAGCAAAACTAACAAGATCATACGATATTGGTCAGGGTGTAACACTTATGAGTGGAACAGAAGTAGAGATAATTTCAGTAATGCCGATACCTGCCAGTACAGCATGTGTAGTTGAAATTGACGGGTATGGAAAGAGGATAATTGATACAGGCTACCTGAATGTAGATGAGAGTTACCTTGTGCCGGATTGGGAACAGCGTAGATACGAAATCGCAAAGGAATGTGTCGCTGTACTCATGAGTGGTGAAATGACTTTAGAAGATGCTGCAAAATTAAGTGTTGAACAAGCGGATGCACTTATTACTGAACTGAAGAAAAAGAATAAAGTATGAAAGCAATCTCCATTAAACAGCCGTGGGCGAGCCTTATCGCTCACGGTATAAAAGACATCGAGAACCGGACTTGGAAGTGTCCTCAGAAATACTTAGGTCAGAGGGTACTGATTCATGCTTCATCAAGTGGGCAACCAAGTTTGTCAGATTATACACAAGAACAACTGTTAGAAATTGAGCAGAGAAGTAAAGAGTTGTACAAGTGTACCTTTTATGGAGGGTTTCC
>ERZ825159.468-NODE-468-length-51530-cov-4.929150_pt1 | contig 51530 bp, 37 predicted proteins | sample MGYA00519932_ERZ825159 | MGnify/ENA primary metagenome ERZ825159 (study PRJEB31778, sample SAMEA3449191) | human gut metagenome | biome: human gut; feature: human-associated habitat; material: faeces | place: United Kingdom | collected 2010/2012 ... | reverse complement strand
ATTGCGTACATCGAATTCGTTTTCCAGGCGAGTGTATTTAGCAATCAAATCAAGATATTGACCGCTATCACCCTGCCAAGTACCATACAGTCCCAAGCTTGTACCCTTAATGTCGGCACGACCGTTGCCATAGGAAGAATTGCCATCATTGTAGGAAAGAGCCACGCCTGCTTTCCAACCGTTTCCTACTTCCTTATCATAGCCAACCTGATAAGCGTTATATTTCAGATTCAGATCAGTATTTTGCGCATCCATGCTGTATTTGCCACCATAATACTTAGCCCAAATACCGCTTTCGTCCTCGCTCAGGCGCAGGTCGCCCATACGCTTCATAAGATCATTGTTTTCCGCACGCCACAGCAAAGCAGCAGAAGCCATGGCTGTCTTAGCGCCCTTCATCATAGCGGTTTCTTTGTCGCCGTAGATTACTTCAGGGTTCTTTTTGTTTTCCGGAGTAATAATAGAGCCTTCCTTCAGGCTGCCCTTGCCATCTTCCGCAGAGAAGTTGATGTCACCAAGCTTAAGAGCAGCGGAGCTGGCAGTCAAGCCTTCGGCAATCTGTACATAACCATCAAGATTGTTTTCCGCACCATCGATTGCGCCGGTGTAGGTAAGCTTGTTAGCCAGCTTGTTCAGCACCTTGCTTACTTCGCCTGCGTTACTGGTATCAATGCCGTCGTTATCCGTGCTCAGGGTAATTACGGAGCCTTCGGCTGCACTGCCGATGGTAATGTTGCCGCCGAGAACACGGGTTGGGTATTCGCTGTCGCGGACAAAGGACACTATCGTATTACCAGTATAATTACTCAATTTAATATTTTTATCCCCGTCCATAACTATAGTGCCACGTGCCGCTTCATCTTTACCACCAGTAAAGTAATCAACTGCTATATCATGAGTACCGTTATGATACCAAACAGCACCAGTATCAAGCGTCATGGACATATGATTTATTGCATCACTATCTTTTTCTGCATTAGAACCACCGTGCCAGGTTGCTCCATTATGCATCCGTAATGTCAAAGCGCCTTTAGCACCACCAGTCCAGTCAGCACCATTGTCCATATAAATATTAACACCATATTTAGTAGTACTATCATATGCACTTTCATTATCTAAAGTTGCATTAGAGCTTTGCGTACCAATAACATTTCCACGTAAATATGAATCTTCACCATTTAATCCAACATTGACCTGTGCTGCTTTCTTACTACTACTACCTTTAGCACGTAAGTCACCGTCAATTTGAACTACATTGTCACCAGCGCCAATTACATTACCATCATTGTCTTTTTGGGTATTAACATTAATTCTCGTCATATCGCCATAATTATAAGTATGTTTAGCTTCAAGTCTGCCCACAAACTTGCCACCGCCAATGTCAATTTGTGCAGAATCAGCCTGAACAGCATAGCTTTCATAAACAGTAGCTCCACCATATGCGGATGTATCTTTGGCTACAATGTTCACAAGACCATCTATGACGATTTTTGACTCTTCCCCACTGTCGGATTTTTTAGTTTCTGCATAAAGACCTCGTTTACCGTGAGCTTCATATAAGCCATTAAAGGAAAAGATTTTTTGATCCTGATTTTCTCCGCCGTTATGAATAATCAGCTTTCCGCCACCATATGCTAAAGCGCCGGTATGGATATTACCTTTTTCGTTAGCAAAAGTAACATTAATATTTCCTGCATTATTTATTTCCAGCGAACTTCCCTGTCCTGCAGCAAGCCCCACTAATTTTGACGCGTTATATTCATTTCCAGCAATATGATTTATATTTAATGTATTATTATTCATATTGATAGTAATATCTTTACCGACTGCTGTATATATAGGTGCTACAAATCTATTATAAGTTGTATAATTTGGTTGAACCAATGCACCCACCTCAGAGTTTATCGTAACATTTTCTTTAAAATTATAGGAGCCGTTACCTTGATCAATTACACCTGCAGTGACATAATCCGTATCTTCACTTGCATCACCTGTAATTGATGTATTAAATTCCAAGCCGGAGTCATCATTCAAAGAAGTTGTGAGCTCGCTAGAAGCATAACTTGCAAATGCTTGCAGCACTTTCATTCTTGCAGCAGTTGTAGTCGCAGGATTTAAGAAGCCTTGTCCGTCAGTTGAGCTATAAGAAATTTTGCCTGTTTTCTTCGATACGCTTGAAGAAGTAAGACCTTCTGCAATGGTTACAGTGCCATCCAAATTCCTTTCGCCAGTTGTATAGGCAGTGTAGTAAAGCTTATTAGCCAGCTTATCTAAGACCTGATTGATTTGCGTAGTATTACCATTGCTAATACCTGTATTATCTGTAATCAAATTGATAGTAGAGCCTTTTTCTGCATTAGCAATAGTAAAATTACCGCCCAAAATATTTGTTGCATTTTGTGCATCATGCTTATAGAACACCTTCATATTGCCTGCATAATTAGCAATGCTAACATTACCAGTATTATAACTTGCAGACTTACCATCAACAGTCTTAGTAAACGGAGTCATATATACCAAGCCTGCATTTTTAGCGTTGCTGCTGCCAGTAAGGCGTAACAAAGCTGTTGTATCTGCTTCATTATAGTTGTACCACGCTGCACCGTTGGTAATTTCTGCACTTACGGCATTGTTCAAAGAATAGCCTTGCCACAAAGTACCTGGATCACTCATTTTTACATTAGTTGCAAAAGAAGCATTACCAAGCCACCGTGCTTGATTACCCATGAAAAGGTTTACACTGCCATAATCGCCCGGAGTTTCACCCCAACCAGCGCCTTTAATATAATCGCCAACCCAATAAGATTCTGAAGTATTGAGGCCTACATTAATAGTCCCCTTCGTTCCCATACCGCCAACGGTGTTAAAATCGCCAAAAATTTGTACTTCCTTATCACCAGCTCCAGTAGCCTTGGCATCTAAAGCATCTCCGTCCTTAACAACGTTTACATTAACAATGCCATAATTACTGCTGACAAATTCGCCATAAGCACGGATAGCACAGTTTTCTGCAAAACCATAGTTCAGGCCAGGATTTACACCTTTTTTAGTTGCAAAAATTTTACCACCACCGATATCAATAGTAGAAGCAACTGCGCTCACTGCTTCCGACATGCCAACACCATTATCTGTTTTCGCATTAATATCTACTAATCCATCAATTTTAATATAAGAGCGAGTATCTTTCGCACCATTCATAGCTTTGACTACAGCACCATTGGTACTATTACCAGTTGTACCATTTAAAGACAGTACATTATCATCATTATGAATAAGGATTTGACCCCCACCGTTTACAAACAAGGCTGCTGTCTGACCTTTATTTTCATTAGTGCTTTCTGCATAAACGCTTAAATCACCTGTGCTAGTGATTTCAACCTTGCCCTTATTAATCGCAGCAATGCCAGTAGAATGTCCGTCATTATTACCAATTATAGATAAGGCGTTATTGCCCATATCAATGCTAAGCTCTGTACCTTCTTCACTAGCAGATACAGCTGCGCCGATATTAGGAAGCCATGGCCCGCCTGCAATTAAATTATTGCTAACTTCAACGTTTACATTTTCTGAAAAAGACAAATTAGCTGGTCCAATAATCGGTTCAGTGATTGTCTGGTCAGCAAATGCCACCGACGCCATACTGCACCCCAGCGCCATAGCAATACCCAAAGCTAATTTTCTTGATCTTTTAAAAGAATTACTTTTTGACATAATATTTCCCCCTTTAATTATCTTGGTGGTCTTCTAAATGATTAAATACGACGTCAAACTCCTTTCTTCAATCATATATATCCTTTTCCTGGCAACAGCTAACGCTTCGCAAAAGAAAAAGCCTGGTATCACTCGTGTATCAGGTGCACCGAGGCGCACTAATTCCACTGTGAAACCAAGCCAATAGTCAGGTAATCACTAAGCTTTAACTGCAATCCGACTTTACGGTCTTCTATTTAGGTAAGCATATGCTATTTCGCATGTTAAAGTCTTTGGTATCTATTTTATTTTTAAAACTCGTACTTAATTTATCTGCTACCATTCTCTACTCTAAGTCTTTTGATATTAAACCTCATTTATTTCATTGTACCATGCTATATTTTATGTGTCAATACTATTTTACAACCAGCAAAAACATAACTTACCAGTTTTGGGAATTGCTTATAATAATCTTAGAAAAAATCCTGCCCAAATTTGCCAAACACAAAATTTAGTAATATAATAGGAAATGCATTTTTGATAAATTTATTGTTTTCGAGAGGGGTTAAAAAATGCTTTTAAACGAAAAAAATTCACGTCTGACCTTATGCGGTGAACTCGCACTATTGGTTGCAGTAATCATCAACAGCTTCAGCGTCGTGCTCATGCTCTACTCCGGTTCCGGCATCAGCGCCATCAGCAGCGTTCCCTTTGCCTTCAGCGAAGCCTTTCCCAAGCTCACACTCGGTACATGGACCTACATTTTCCAAGGATTGCTTATCGCCAGCCTGATGTATCTGCGCAAAAAGTTTATTGCGTCCTATATGTTCAGCTTTGTTGTAGGCTTTGTGTTCAGCCAATTCCTTGATTTGTTCGAGCTGTATATAAACATGTTACCGCAGGCCTTTTCCTGGCGTGTGCTGTATTTTATCATAAGCTATATATTAATCTGCATCGGCATCGCTTTGTCCAACCGCTGCGGCCTGCCTATTATCCCTACGGATTTATTCCCGCGTGAGTTGAGCGCCATCATAAAAATCGAGTACGCTAAAATCAAAATCACCTTTGACGTAACCTGCCTTGCTATCACGGCACTGCTGACACTGTTCTTATTGGGACATATAGACGGACTGGGAATAGGCACCATCCTGGCAGCCTTTACCATGGGTAAAGGCGTAGCTTATGCCGGTCAATATTTAGATAAAAATTTTCAGTTCATGCCCTATTTACAGAAAAACTAAAGAGAGATTACTGTGAAATGCAGCATTAAGAAGCTAGGTTTTGCCATCAAATTTCTTAATGCTGTTTTTGTTCTTCACAGCAATCTCTCATTTCATAATATCCTTTGGCTCTTTCAGGCTCTCCGCTATACTGTTGGCCAGCGGCAGCATTCTGATATACCGAAATTATTCTCTACCCTAACGCCACATCCAACACCATCATCACACTGAAGCCTACGGCAAAGAAAATCGTGCCGATATTGGAATGCTCTCCCTGCGACATTTCAGGAATAAGCTCCTCTACAACAACATAAAGCATTGCACCGGCAGCAAAGCTCAAAAGATACGGCAGCACCGGTATTACAAGTTGGGCAGCAAGTATCGTCAGCACTGCTCCGATTGGTTCCACCACACCGGACAGCACACCGCCCCAAAACGCTCTGTTCTTACTCTCTCCCTCTGCGCGAAGCGGCATAGAAATAATCGCACCCTCCGGAAAGTTTTGAATAGCAATACCGATGGACAAGGCAAGCGCCCCTGCCGCCGTAATTGGCGTATTTCCCGCCAGAAAGCCGGCATACATCACACCGACTGCCATTCCCTCAGGTATGTTATGCAGCGTGACTGCCAAAACCATCATCGCAGTGCGGCTCAAATTACTTTTGGGGCCTTCCGTCTGCTCACTTCCCACATGCAGATGGGGAATCATATGATCAAGCAGGAGCAAAAATAAGATACCAATCCAAAAGCCGATAAACGCAGGGAGAAAGGACAGCCTTCCCATACTTTCGGATTGCTCGATAGCAGGAATCAGCAGGCTCCAGATTGATGCTGCAACCATAACACCCGCAGCAAAGCCCGCAAGCGAGCGCTGCACCATATCACTCAACGATTTTTTCATAAAGAACACGCACGCCGAACCGAGTGTTGTTCCGATAAATGGAATAAGAATTCCCATGAAAGTCTCCATTACTTCACCATCCTTGTATAAAAGTTTCTTTCGTTAATTTAATTATACTACAATAGTAGGAATTATGATACCTAAAGATGAGATTTATTTTGGGTTGTATCATCTGCTTTTACGCAGCGGAGTTAATCTATCCCCCTCATACCAAGCAGCAAGAAATCAATGCGCACCTTTTTTTCCACGATTACCTCGTTATTATATGTTATACTTTGTTCATCGGTTGAACACCGACATGTTCCTTGAAAACTGTTTTGACAAATATATCGTATAACTCGGTGCACTAAAGGGTTGTCAACCCCTCCGAGAATACCGGAAGCTGTGACCAGGCTGCCTGCGGGATACTGCGGCAGTGAGGTTTCTGTTGCTCCGTGAGGACTGACAGAGAAGCCCAAAAGGCAACACAGAACGGTATGTGCGGATCTTGGTGCCGATTAAAGCACAAGGGATTCTGGCAGCGACAATAGACGCTAGCTCGAAAGGCTAGAAAAATCCGCGAAACCTGCAGCAGGGATGCTGCAGCGAATTTAGCGGAAACTCCGAACCAAGCTGTTGGTAGTGAAGCGGAGAAATCCGTGTATAACAGAATTCTGAGGAAAAAGTAGCTCAATACCAAAAGTTATACTGGTCTTGAAAACCAGAGATAGAAAACATTTTTCTGAAAGATGGGTAAAATTTGTGGGTAACCATTCCCGCGGCAGGCAAAAGGGGCAGGAAGCTCAGGGTCGCTCCCGAAGGCTCAGACCTGTCTTCTGTATGGCTGAAGAAATCGGAAACCGTAGATTACGTAAGGCGAAGGTCTATACGATATATTTATCAAAGCAGTTTGTCAAGTGGGCATAACAAAAGGCAGCTATCAGCAAGCTTCATGCTTGTGTAATAGCTGCCTTTTTTGTTGGCACGAAAAATTTTAAATTGAAACGTCCTTCAAAATTCTATAGAAGGCATAGTATTAACAATTTTATTCTTAATTTTTTCCTGCAAATATGCCTTATTTAAGCTTCGTTTATTGTATTGCAGATATGTACCATGGCTCTTTTTCACAAGCAAATCAGTAAAAAACCTTTCCCAGCTAAAAAATTCCTTACTATCTACATATTCACTCGGGTCGTTTAAAATAGCCTTTAACTCGCTATCATCAAAGATTCCCGCATTAAGTATCAGCCACTCAAACGATTCCGGTAAATATAGCGCTATTTTTCTGCCGATTCTTATTAACTGCATAACCTTTTCCATTTCACAGCCAAAGGCAGCTCCATCTGCAATTACCAAAACCTTTTCTTCGCGATGCTCCTGTAAAGCTTTAAAAACATTTGACTTTCCGTTAGCACTAATGCAGTTTACAATCCCATCACATAAACTGCTAAAGAAATCAAAACCGGCGTTAGAATCCTCCGCAATCACAAGACTCTCCTGTGCCAGCTCAGTATTCTCCAGCTCTCCATATAAGCAATAAAACTCATTATAAACCTGCTTCAGTCCAGCATATTTACCAGATTCTCGAATGCCATAGATTTCTTTGACACTGTAAGGCAGATTCGGTAAATCATCCCTAGTAACTATAACGAAATAATTATCCGACTCCTTAACACGTACAGCAAAATCCTCAGATTTAATAAATCTATTGCATTCATCTATAAAAACTATGCTGTTATGGATAAATTGCAGATTATCTTCCCACCGCTGTCCACCGATAACGACACAGGGAACGTCGCATTTTACTAAAACACCGCTGCTCTCTCCATCTCTGTCATAAGCATTTAATAAATCGAGAAGCGTTGTTTTACCGGTAGCGCTATCACCACGGATAACAGTAATATTTCTGGAGATAGTAAATTCATAGCGCAGTCTGTTATTTTGTACAAAAACACTATACTTACCCTTCATGCTCTACCTCACAAAAAATCATACACTACATCAAGCCATTCCTCTTGATTATGCACGACAACACCATTATTTAATATCTTAATGGCATATTCACCATCGCCAAAATTCATACTATGATGCAGGCTTATTGTTAAATCCTTATTTTCGGCAATCTCCAGAATCCATTTAGCGCAGTTATCACCGCATGCTGTTGCATTAAATATTTTTCCGCTGTTGTCAAAAGCTAATAGCAGCAAGGTTTTGACACCACCGGACAACTCGCGAGGCGATATTGGTCCAAGCACCGGACTTTGAATCAAATGCGGGCCTACTACTTCTGATTTATCTACATCCTTAATCATCTTTTTGGCCAATTCAGATTCCAACCAAAAGTCTTCATATTGATTTATAAAGTATAATGGCGGATTGTATATCTCGTTTTCACAATCACCCAAGTAAATACTCAGCATTTTTACACCTCCCTAAAGAAGTATTCTTTCACTTTCCTAATATTATACTACAAACACTATGCTTTGTACTACTTTCGCTACATCAAAGTTTACAGCTTACTACATCATTGACTTCATAGCAGCTATAATGCTATACTGTGCTTAGCAGAGAATAGTTTGTCCGATTTTGACGCCGATTAGTAATCAGCACCACCATTTCCGGAGCCGCTAGTCTCATTTTTTATAATGCTCTTATAGGTGAAACCAATTGACATCTTTAGCAAATAAAGCTAATATTAGGTATATTTAGTGAAGGCCCCACGGAACCGACGTCTTTTCCGACGCCTGCCTTGATACGGATTCACTTCAAAAAAGGATGAGCTTATCAGCCCTGGTTCCTGTTACTAATTGGAACAGTCAAGGCTTAAAGCTCATCCTTTTATTTTGCAATTATGACATGTTGCTTTACTTAGCTGCAGCACTTATTCGCCTCTGCCATCAAAGCTACAAAGCCTTTTCTTACCTCAACATTAGGATAATCCAAAGTATACTCCCTATAATGCCTGTCGTAACCTTTAATCGTCAGGTACCCGCTCTGATAAAGCATCGCTAGAGGATTTTCCGCATCCGCTCTGTAATCGACAAAATACCGCGACTCATATAGCCTGCTGGTCAGCTTCTGCATATTCACATGATGCCCTTCCAACAGCTTCACCAAATATGTTGGTGTTCCTGACTTATACCAATAATTATCTAACTTCAATTTATCAAAAGCGTTAATAATGCTAAACGGATTATATATATCAAGTAGTGCTTCACTGAAATAATAGCCGTCATACTGCTTTTTCAGCAAACTCTTCATTTCGTCAACTGTATAGTCAAACTTGTTAGCCATTTCACTGATTACTTCACCCAAAACACTGTACAGTTCGTCTTCAGTAATACCGCAAATAGCATCGTACCTGCTGTCCATACTGATATCATTCGGCTGAGTGAACGTACCCCCGCCTACAGAGGCTGGAGCTTCCTGCTTCAACGAGAACAGCACTGCAGCTCCGAGGAACTGCTGCGGCTTACACTCTCTCAACAGGCGTAGATTCCCGTGCGACCCACGGTACTTTATGCGTTATGTCAGGCAGATATTCGCCTAGCTTCTTCTCGTATATTTATCGCAGCGTTCTTATCTCGGTTATGGTGACTGCCACATTTAGGACAATCCCATTCCCTTACAGATAAGTCCTTAGTTACATCGTTTTGGAAGCCACAAACATGACATAGCTGACTGCTTGGATACCACTTGTCTACCTTTACAAGCTGTTTTCCTTGCCATGCTAATTTGTATTCCAATATATTTGTGAACATATTCCAGCCATTATCTGCTACGGACTTACCAAAACTGAATTTACCGCCTTTCTTGCGTTTAGCCATCGCCTTGACGCTGATATCCTCGATACCAATAGCATCATATTTGTCTACCAGATTGCGAGCTTTCTTATGCAGAAAATCGCGACGTTGATTGGCAATTTTCTCATGAAGCACAGCTACGCGAAGCCTTTGCTTCTCACGATTGTGGCTTCCTTTTTGCCTTTTGGATAGTTTTCTTTGTGCTTGAGCCAATCTCTTCTCGGCTTTACGCAAAAAGTTTGGATAATTCGCATCATCTTCGTCAGAAGCAACATACAGACCGTGCATGGCAAAATCAAGCCCAAGAAATTTCTTCGGCATTATAGGGAGTATTTGGTTTTCGTACTCCACCAAAATACTGATATAGCATTTTCCTGAAGGTGTTCTGCTTATTGTAACGGTCTTTATCGTGCTGTTTTTCATCAGGGGACGATGCATACATAATTTTACCCAACCAACTTTAGGCAATTTAACCTTATTTCCTTCTAATCGGACAGAGCCTTTCTGATTGTTCGTAGAATATGAGCAGTGTCCTGTCTTCTTAGACTTGAAGTGCGGTTTGCCGAAATGTTTTCGGTTGCGAAAAAAATTGTTGTATGCCTTGTTCAGGTTCATCTGTGCATTCGCAAGAGCAAGACTGTCCACTTCTTTCAGCCAAGGAAAATCTTCCTTATACTGTGCGGGAGTATTGTTCAGTTTCTTGCCTGTTTCTTTGTAGTAGTCAAGGCGGTCGCCAAGCATCTTGTTATAGATAAATCGGACACAGCCGAAAGTCTTGGCAAACATAATTTTTTGTTCAGCCGTTGGATAGAGCCTGTATCGGTATGCCTTATTCACTATAATCTCACCTGCCTTGATGTTCTATGTATTTTCGTATTGTTCCATTAGGAGCACCGCCTGTTGTCAACAGACAATAACTTCTTGACCAAAACATTTCTTTCCACAATTTACGTCTAACCTCTGGAAAATCTTTTTTGATCAGCCTAGAGCTGGCACTTTTATAAGCATTGATGAATTTTGATAGTTCTGTATTGGGATGAGCGCGAAACATGATATGAACATGGTCTTGGTCGTGATTCCATTCCTCCAACGTTATGTTATACGATGAACCAATGCGGACAAAAATATCTTTAGCGTATTGGCTCATTTGGTCAGATAATACTTTGCGGCGATACTTTACCACCAAAACAAGATGGTAATAGAGTAAGAATACTGAATGGTTATTGCTATCCAATTTCATAGTATAATCAATCCTTTCTCATCTACGACTGATTATACTACAGAACTATCTACAGAGCAATGGTATGGCTCAATTACTTACGTAAATTCGCCATACCCGCCTTCATCCCCCATCTAAGAGGTGGAGGACTTCTGGAGGATTAGGTTAAAAGCTAAAGAATAGACTTTACGTTAAGCCTTTATTTCACTTCCGTGCTTCATGCCCTACTTCTTAATCGTACAAGGACGCAGGCCATCGAACTCATGAATGCTCAGCGTTCCACCCTTAGGTATCGCAATAACGCTGTCATCATAGTTGCCAGAAACAAGTTTTTCCAGCACCTTGTAAGGCCCCGGCAGACGCGTAAGCGTTCCTCCCAAAAGCTTCACCAAAGGTATAATATAAGCTTCAACCTCCTGCAAATCATACGTCCCTGTATCAATGATATAAAAATCCGTGAATCCCTTATACAGCTGCTTCAGGAAGGTTTCCGCTTCTGCCTGACCACGCTCCTGCACAAGATTAGCATAGTCAATTGTAGAGTTTTTCATGAAGTTCATCCAGCTCTTAGTTATGAAAATCGCTCCGTCAGGACGCTTTATGCCGGAACCGGTCAGAAGAACATCAATGCAGTCCATAGTGCGCGGCACAGCAATAGGACAGGTTGTGGCCTTCAAATCACACGTAGCCTTGCCGCAACCGGAAACGCAGATAACTATTTCCTCTGCTTCTGTATTTTCGTCTATAATCCTTTGCAATGTTTCATGCATCTTCTGCGGATTGCTATGAAGCGCAACATTAAGATATGTGACCTTGCCCTCAAAGCCTATTTTCTTAATGGTGTTTTCCAACTCTTTTTGCAGCGTAATGCAGGAATAGATTGCTCTTTTGCCCATAATATCAGCTCCTCATATTAGCTTTAGCTTAATTATACCACGCTAGTAGGAACAGTAAAAGCTGGCTTTAAGAAGAAAGCCTCAACGCAAATTAACCTCCTCCCCCTTGACTTAGACTGTACTCCAAGTATTATACTAGAGACAACAGGAAATTAGTCAAAGGAAAGGACGGATAACAAATGTCTAAAAAGGTTGTAGTTATTTCCACAAGTTTAAGAACAAACAGCAATTCCGAGGCTTTAGCCAAGGAATTCGTCAAAGGCGCCGAGGCCGCAGGCCATGAGGTTGAATATATATCGCTCAAGGGCAAAAGCATTGCCTTCTGCATAGGTTGCCTGGCCTGTCAAAGCAAGGGACACTGCATTATTAACGACGATGCTCTGCCTATAACCGAGGCTGTGCTGAATGCCGACGTAGTTGTTTGGGCAACACCTATCTATTATTACGAAATGGCCGGTCAGATGAAGGTGCTGATTGACCGCATGAATTCCATGTTTCCTAAGGATTACAAATTCCGCGAGGTATACTTCCTGGCAACTGCTGCGGACAACGGCAGCTATACCCCTGAGCGTGCACTGGCAGGCTTAACCGGCTGGATTGACTGCTTCGAAAAGGCTAAATTAGCCGGCAGCCTTTTCTGCGGCGGAGTTAATGCTGCAGGCGAAATCAGCGGCAGCAGCAAGCTGCAGGAGGCTTACGAGCTCGGCCTTAAGGCTTAACAACTAACCATCATACGAACAGCAAAAGGCTGACGCCTTGCGTAAATGCGAAGCGTCAGCCTTCTATTTTTACTTATCTTGCTTATCTATGAATACGCTTGTTAATCCAATCCAACAATTCAATTTCACCAGCAGAACCATCAGCAATGGCAATAAACATATCAGCCAATTCGCCTCTGTTTAATACAAGACGATAGCCATTCCATTGCAATAATAGTTGAGTCATTAATGCTCCAATTCTCTTATTTCCATCAATAAAAGCATGATTAGCCGCCAAACCATAACCTAAACGAGCTATTTTATCAATAGTTGTCGGATAGAAATCTTCACCACCAAATGATTGAAGCGGTGCTGCTACAGCAGCTTCTAAACCAGACCTATCTCTTACCCCATCAATACCACCGGTTTTTTTTATGATTTTGCTATGAAGTGCAATAACATCATCTGCACTAACCCAAATCATTCTGCCATCCTCTTATAATCAGCAGCAAAATCATCTAATATGCTATCTGCATCAGACAACATCTGCGCACGAGAGATTTTTTCCTCATCCTTCTTTAAAGTTACAGGAAACGGCATACCCTTGGCACGAACAAAAGCATTCGCAAAAATATTAAAAGCAGTAGATTGGCTCATCCCTATTCCAGCACAAATCTCCGCCATTTTTGCCTTAACATCGGAATCCATTCTAAATGTCATATTAGTATCCATATTATCGCCTCCTTGCATTACAATTATATTACATTGTTAGTGCAAAGTCAAATTTCTCTATATTGGATACGTAGATTGTACAAGCGCAACTCCTTCGAGCCGGCGCCATCCGCCCAAAAAAGCAGAACCCCCGAAGCTATAGCCACAGCCTTGGGAGTTCTGCTTTTTACGATTATATACTTTCGCCGACTCCTTAACCTTCGTAATCGGCTTCACATTTCCCCAACTGCCTCGTTTGGAGGCGTTGACTAGCTTTTGCTGTTTTTTCGACATCTTTTCATAGCTAATATATTTTTCCATCTTCTTAATTCCTCCATCTTCTGCTCAATCTAAAAAATATCTTGCTGCTATGTTAATGATAACACAACAGCAAGATTTAATCGCGGAAAAAAAGTTACGCACTCGTAAAACTGTATATCCTGCTGCTTGTCGGTATCCCGCCTCGCTTACTCAAAAGTACATAAGAAACGCAACGTTTCTTATGCCATTCAGGTCTCTTAAGAGCTCAGCAGGGTACTCAGAAAAACACACAAGGTTCACTATCTTCACGTGATTTTTCTGTCTCGAAAAATCACTTTGAAGAATACCAAACCAAATGTAAAGGCACTTTTTGCTAACCGGAGTTTCAACACTGAAAATCTTCCAAAAAGTGCCTTTACTGTCCGATTACGCGTTTCTCTTTTTGCTATAATTTTTTTCGCAAAGAAACTTTAAAGTTTTTCACAAGAATAACGTTTTGTTAACATTTAAAGTTTTATACTAAAGAAGTCTAGCAGATATCTTCTAGTTAACCTAATTTTCAAAGAAAGGAGGATAGCACAATGGCTACTTATTTCGTAAAACTAAGCAACGGATATAAAGGTCAGGCAGCTGACAAATGCGATTATATTACTCGTAACGGAAAGTACCAATCTGACACTTTAAGGCAAGAACTTGTCGCCAGCGAAAGCTTCAACTTACCAAGCTGGGCACCTGACGGCAAGACTTTTTTCACAGCCGCAGACAAGTTTGAAAGGAACAACGGAACGACATTCAAGCAGTTCATCATCATGCTCCCCTGTGAGCTGGACAACGATGAAAACATAAAAATCGCTCAAGACATCAAAGATAAAATCATAGGCAACAACAAAGCAGGCATCTGGGCAATTCACAGCAAGCAGGCGGTAACCGCCAACGTTCAAAATGTGCATCTGCACCTTATGAACAGTGAAAGGATCCAGGATGCAACACTTAAAGAAAAACCGCCTGAACAATATTTCAAAAGATATAATCCGTCAAATCCGGAACAAGGCGGTTATAAAAAAGACCGCAAGAACCTTTGCCGTAAAAGAGCAAAGAATTCGGAAATCGGCAAAATCAGAGCTCTTATTGCTGATGCGATCAACGCTGGCTATGAGCGCAATGGCTTCGACATACACGTCTCAGGAACTACCCTTGAGATACAAAAAGAAGAAGCACTGAAAGCCGGAGATGAAGACCGCGCAGAGTTTTTTGACAGGGCTCCTGTAAAAACAATATCGACAAAACAATGGAAGAAAATCCAGAAGATTATCGAAGATGACAACATTATCGACCGTACCCAGCCGATTCCTATCATACCGTCAGATACTGATTGGCCGACGTTCGAAAAGCTCATCAGCACCGATTTTTCCGCTGCCGAAGTTTTGCTGGAACGAGTCAGCCTTCAGGTCAAAAAGCTCAAATATCAGTTCAAGCTGTCGCAGAAAAACGCCAAAAAGATTTTGGAAAAAGTTGAGGAACTGATCAGCGGAAAAGAGTTTCAGGCAGCGATTGAAAGCATCGCATTTATGGTTCAAAACAAAAGTGCAAACAACTCTGCTTATGTAAATCTTTTTAATAAAATTTACGCAGACAAAACTACACAAAATATAATGATCAACAACATCATCAATCGTGGCAGAACAAAAAAACACCAGCAAGCCAAGCTTGATTATCAGCGGGCAAAAGCAAAAAAATCAACTCTTGCTGCTGCAAACAGACTGGACGATAAAACCCAAAACCGTCTGGAACTCATAATGCAAGCCAGCTCAAAATACATGCAGAAACTTGCTGATGAAATCAAAGAAATCAACCAAACTCATGCTGCAAAAAAACGCTATCAATATGTTATAAACAGACTTAAAAAATCCGCAGTAAAAGCAAGAACCAAAGCGATAGCAAAGAATAATCAGAATAAGGACCTTAAAGAAATCCTACAGGAACTGAACAAACTGATCAAACTTGCAAAGCTAAATCAAGACCAAAAACTGCCTAAAGAATTCATTAAGGAAATCACTGAAAAAGAGTATCCTGATATAACGAGATTAAAGAAAATAGTCAAAGAACTGGACGAAAAAACTGCTTCCTACTTCCCTATAAAACAGAAAACTATGAATCCAAAAATACAAGAACCCCAGAACAAAGAAATTAAAAAAGAAAACAACTATCAAAGATAATGACAAATTGTAAATTACGCCCAAAAAGCTGCTGCTCACAATTCGCCAGCAGCTTTTTTTGCGTATAAAAAAGTGTAATTAAATTTATTTTATAAGGAGATCTCTAAAATGAACAAAGAGTATAATCAAGAGCAAACTACCATAAAAAAAGAACTTAGCTTTCTCAGCATGCAGGTTATCTGGAGTCTTCCAGAGGACACAACGTTGGCCGAAGAAATCGAAAAAATGATGTCAATAACCTTTTCTGGCATTGCCTATAATATTGAAACTATCTGCAAAGCATGCGAAATTATTTATCATGCGGATGATGAAATTATCGAATTCGACCTTTGTTTTGTGTCTCCAAGGTACCAAAATTGTATTAAAGCTTGTGGCGATTTGATGAATTGCTGTGCCTTTCCTGAAAACGCTGAATGCCTCTTCGCGCGTAACCATAGAAGCGAAAAACTCGCAGCACAAATCTGGCACGAAAGCAATGGCAAAGTAAATTCCAATCCGACGGCATATTGACTTCGAGCCTCCGTGAAGGTGCTCCTCAGCCTTGGCAGTCGCGCCCATATGATGGCTGACTGCCGAACAAGGCTAGCACCTTCACCACTCAAAGTAAATACGCCAAATTTTACGATACCCTCGAAAGGACTACTTATTATGTTTCAAACCAAGTTACCTAAAACACCAACCATCCCCTACAGTGAAATCAAAAAATTTCATTTATCTCAAGGCCAAGAAAAAAGATTTCTTGCATTTCAACACTGTGCTCGTAATCTTTTTATTCGGGAACGTCTTTACTTTAAGCAGCATGGTTTATGCCCTATTTGCGGCAAGCAGATTATCGACATCAGACTAAGAGCACGCATCCATCACAATACCTACGATCACTATTGCGAGTCGCCCAACCCTGAAATCATGGTCCATTGTCCGCAAAAAAATGGTTACACTTACACAGTCACTCCTAACTGCGAACTCTGCTATTTTCAAGCTCCTGAGCTTTCGGAAGCTTGCTTAGAAAAACTGGTACTGATTCATGATTATTGCCACAACGAGCTTCATCAAAAAGCAAATCATAATCAAAACTTTTAAGTAATGACCATGCTATTCCCCTAACGTATTTAATGGAATATTACATAGTCATTACTTATGCTCAAAACGATTTTATGATTGGAGTGATTTTTACGATTTACGGCTATGCCCGCGTATCTTCCAAAGCTCAATTACACGGAAATTCACTAGATGAACAAACCGCAACCTTAAAAGTGAACGGAGCCACTAATATCATTGCAGAACAATATAGTGGTAAAACTATAAGTCGACCAAAATTACAAAATTTAATCGATTCACTTAATCCAGGTGACACACTTATGGTAACCAAACTCGATCGCCTTGCCCGCAACGTCACCGAAGGAATTGAACTTATCAAAACTCTTTTTGAAAAAAACATCAAAGTTCATGTTCTTAATATCGGATTATTGGAAAATACAAGTATGGGTAATTTTTTTATTACTACTCTACTTGCTGTAGCAGAACTTGAACGCAATATGATTATTGAGCGCACTCAAGCTGGCAAAGAAATCGCAAGGACCAAAGCTGGTTTTCGAGAGGGAAGGCCCCCTCTCCCCCGCGAAAAAATTCAACTTGCTCTTTCGCTTCTTGCGCAACACAGCTACAACGAAGTCGAGGCCATGACAGGTATCAGTAAGGCCACATTGGTATGATACCACAGAAAATCAAAACTATAAATCCAAAGGAGAATTTTATCTATGCAAGACAAAAACAACAATCATTTAATGCGTTCTATCACTGCTGATGAAAAATACTGGGTCTATACTATAAGGGAAGAAATCAAACCAAAAGCCTTTGATTTAGCAGCCTCAATTTTTGTGTATTTGGTGCAAACTGGACAATATCCCGAAGGTCTCAACTTCAAAATATCCAATAATCCAAACCGCGATTTTGATTTCTGCAAAGACATCCATTTTACAAAACAGATTACCCAATTAGAGACTATTATTGATATTGTCAACGATATTGTCGACAATTTATCTGAAGACTATAACCATTTATCTCGCATCCTGGTATCCCTGTATTATTTATAAGCAACATGTTTAAATGGTCGCACAACGTGTGGCCGTTTTTACTTTTCATACTCCTGCGCCGCCTCCCTCTGAGCCTCTTCAATCATCTCGTCAAACCCACGTAGCGCAGCAAAAGCATCGAACTGCTTTGCCCGAATGTTGTAATCTTTATTCAGTGCTTCGCTATTATCACCAAACGGATTCTCCAGCGCCAAGAACTCCACCATCTCCACAAGAACAATTAGCGCATCCTCATAAGCATAATCTTCGAAAAGAATCTGGCTGTTGGCAATGCTGTGCGTCTTCACCCGATAGCTTTTCAGCCGTCGCATCGTGCAACCTTCACATCCCTAGTCGTGGTCAATAAGGTACTCTGCGTTCACGCCAAACTTCTCATAAATTGCATCCATGAGCATTTTCGTCCGCTACCTGGGCACCTTCTTGTACATCACAAGGTACGGCGAAAGATCAATAAAGCACTCATCAATGGAGTATCATCGGCACTTAAAAATCAAGATAATGGCGGTAGATGGCGCTGGAGTATTCCTCAAACGTAAATTCAATATAGCAAATTTATCTACTCATACAAAAAGGACCGCCGCAGCGGTCCAAAGCTATACTTATAGCAAGCTTAAATTCCAAATACTTTGTGACGCAATTCCTTATTCGCTACAAGCGCAACGAATCTGCGAATATTGCTTCTGCCACTATTAAACTTATATTCTCTGCGCACAAACCTCCAAGAAACATCACATACACGATGCCTGTTAGCCGCATAGTTCTCATCATCCTCATAGCCCTCTGCAGCTTCTATAAGATCCTTGCTGGCTTCAAGATTCTGTTCATCATGCAGCACACGCTCGAAAAGAATCCACAGCGCCATAAATTCAGCTTTATTAATCTTATCCATGGTTTCATCAACAAAATCATTGAACAAATAGATATGAGAATAATATTCTTCTGCGTAATCAAGAACTTCTTGAATGTATCTAAAGGGTTTATCAAGCTTAACGCCCTCTTTTATAATAGCATCATAGCTCCCTTTCAGTTCAGCCAACCAAGCTTCCATTTCTGCCGAAAAATTCAAAGGCTTATCCTCTGTCCAATATAAAACAAGATCGTCTGTGCTGACATGTACAAAATCCTCAGTAGATATTTTTAAAATCTCCTCTTCATCATCGTTCTTAGCAAAGTCCTCTCTTTTAACCGCATTGCCGAGCATGCTCCACAGAGTCCAAAAATCCTTTTCATAAAACTCTGCAATAGCCTTAACCACAATAGCCGGAGATCTCAACACCCAGATTTTTAAATATATATCCTCATAACCCATAGGCTCATATTTTTTACGCGCAGCTAAGGTATCATCTGCCACATACATATCACGAAGCAATTCCAAAAGCAGCTCTAGCTGTTCATCTTTGCTCCTAATACTGCTTCTGGAAAATTTTTCCAGACTTTCAATGAACGATTTATATAGCTTTCCACGCCACTCGCGGAACTCAAAGCTGTCATCGCTTTCAAGCCAATCTCTTTCTCCATCAAAAAATTCTTTCAGCACTGTCAGGCCTTCAGTCACTGCCATTACGTCCATATAGCCTAAATACCCAATAACGGTACGCTTATAGTCTCGAAATTTATTAGGAGTCATATACTTTTCATATTTCGTTCCCTTCAACGCCAGATATACATCCCAAGGATCTGCACTTCTGCTAACAAAGTTCTCGTCAAAAAGACTATTAATCCAAGCTACGTAGTAGTCACCACTAATAAAATCTGCATTATCATCAACAACATTGATTCCAGAGTAATACAAGCCCTCTAAAGCATAGGCAGCAAGCATAACTTTATAAAAATTTGCCCCAACTAATTTGTTGCTCCATGCATACAGCTCTTTTGTCTTAAAAGCGGCATTCTCGCTTGTATCATCATCAAAATAATTATAGTAAAAATTAATGGGTTCGTTATCTCGAAGCCTTCTAAGAACAGTATAACTTTGCCCATACAAAGTATATGGTACTACCTTCATCATGCCGCCTCTATCTAGCAGCTTAATCATACGCTCTTTAAATTCATCCTTTTTGTCAGCCGGAAGCTGTGCGTTTGGATTTTTAGCTAAACTTGCAAATATACCCATGCGTATCATCTCCTCTTGTCTAACAACTAATAAAATAATTACGATACGCTCATTGTACATCTGCCAGCCGAAAAATTAAAGAGAACATCATATGATATTTTCGGAATCAATTCATGTTATTTGTGAAAACAATATGTGAATTTCATGTAAATAATTCAACGATTTTTCAGAAGCAGGAACACTAAACAATTATCTGCAAAAGTATTTTTAATCAAAATACAGTGATACGGGGGAGTATTTGACGCTTACATCGTATTATATTTATCCAATCTTGATTATCCTCTTTATCTCCTCAAGACTTTCCGCAAAATATACTCCTCGCTCCTTCTCATTGTCTGCGAGGCCCTTCTCAATCATATGCTGTAAAAAATGCTTAATGTCATCATAGTAGCCATCAAGGTTATAATTAATGCACGGCTCATCAAGCTGCCTCAGCGACAGCTTCGACATAATCTCACTGACCTCCCCCAGCGTCCCCACACCGCCGGGAAACGCAATGAAGGCATCGTCAAGCTCAATCATCTTCGTCTTGCGCTCTGCCATATCCTTGGCAACTATCAGCTGCGTCAGTCCCTCATATTGATATTCCTCATCTATAAAAAACTGCGGCTCCACACCGATAACCTTACCACCTGCCTGCAGAACGCTGTGCGCCAGCTAACCCATCAAACCAGTTTTATAACCGCCATAAACCAAAGTATTACCGCTTGCACCAATCCATGTACCAAGCTCGCATATCGCTGTTATAAAATTAGGGTCGTTGCCTGTCGATGAGGCAAGATATACTGTAATGTTCATGTTAGGGCCTCCGTTTCAAATAATTTATAAATCGAATAACTTTTTATTAACTTTAGTGCATTATGATATAAAATACTTTAGTTGTCACTATAAAAATCAGGAAGGTGAAACTCCTTCCTTAGTCTTGATACAAACGATTAACTTAACGACATACACGGAGGAGCTACTTAATGTATATCAAAAAAGAAATCCATAGCGGATCCGTATTGGAAATCGAAAAACTTCAAAATTTAAAATTCCATTTTAAAAATACCAAACGTGGACCTAAAATCTCTCCTACACCTAACTATATGGCAAAAGCAAATGAGCGTCGTGCCAAAAAAGAGTTAGCACGTCTTATTAATAATAATTTTTTGTCTGGCGATATGCTTATTACATTAACCTATGCCAAAGATAACAGACCTAAAACTCCTCAAGAAACAAAAAATGATATCCAAAATTTTTTACGAAATCTCAAAGCCGCTGCAAAGCGTAAAGGCAAAGATCTTTTATATGTCGGTGTCTCAAATTTCGATTACTGTGGCGTTCCACATCATCATCTGTTGCTAAATCATATATTTACCGATGCAGAGCTACAAAATATCTGGTTTCACGGAACTATAAACATCAAAAAACTGGACAACAGTGGAGACTACACAAAATTAGCAGAATATCTTCTGAAACACACCAATGGTATTTTTCAAGACCATAACCGCCGTGTTCACGCTAAAAGATTTTTACGTAGCCGTAACCTTAAAAAGCCTGAAGTAACTATAACCATTATAAAATCAGATAGTTGGCGAGAAACTCCCACAGCACCTAAAGGCTATTTTCTTATTTCGAATAGCATTGTGACTATTTTCAACGAGGTTACGGGCTATCCATATCAATATTATAAATGTATAAGATTAACCCCATTACAAAATCTACGTGCCACATGATAAAACTCTGATATAATTATTAAATTTCAGCCACTGTTGGCATTTAATGATTGTATAAATTATATCATCATTATACTTTTCAACCTTTCAATCACGTTCGACAGTATTTTTTTAATCCATTTACTCAAATACAATTGATAAATTACCTATTTGAACTCACCATCCACAATAAAATTATGGATTATATCATTAATCTGATGGTAATATCACTTGAATTTTTCCATAAACTTTTTCTATATCTCATTTGCCCAATTGGAAATAACACTGCCCTCTCTAGTTGCAAGGAGCAAACTCTTCAATTACCAAACGCGTATTATCACTTTAATCATCTTGGTAAACCTAACTTAAATCTCTCGGTTAATGTTTTTATTTAATTTTGACCAATAAGTATTTCATCGTAATGCCAATTTCCAGTCACAAGCCAGTATTCATAAGTGCTCAACCATGTACATACCCATGGCACAAATGAATTTGCAATATACATCTGCTTATTCCATTCTTTATACTTAGGATAATAAACACACAGTTGATAATTTCCATTGTTATCCTTGCCATACTTATGATGCGGATATTTTCCTTCATATTTTTGTAGTGGTGGCGAAATCAGCCATGCTTTTGGTGCTCCATCACTCAATTTATAAGTAATTTTAATTCGATACACTTGGGACTCTGAAGATGGCTGTATATCTAAAACACATACAAACATTGAATCTTTAATATAGTTTTCTACCAATAGCTTACGGTATAAATACTGCATCCGTATTTGCTGATTTACCAACGAAATAGGCTTTGTTTTCAAATATTTATGCGCCAAAGTGATGTGCTGGTGGAATCGAAACTGTGCCATATTTTGATATATTTCCTGTCGATGTATCTACTTTCAAGGTTCCCGCCGCAATAGCATATCGCACTGTCTTTGCTTCATTGTTAAAAACGGCTTTTCCGGTCTCGCTACCAAAACATTCTTTTAGATGATTTCCCATTTCAATTCTATTATATTGCAAAAGTCTACTATCAACTAAATCTTTCCTAGCAGTATCCAGCCATTGCAAAAATGCATTGGCACGTTCCGGATGCGTATTCCACTTGTCAGCAAAATTTTCACCTTCATAACTTGGATTTTCTATGTAAAATTGCTGTCCTTTGCGGTTATCCATAATCCAAGAAGGAGCTTTAGACAAAATATTAGAAAGAGCATCGTAAATATTATCCTCTTCTTCATATAGTCTTCCTGCTATTGTTGTAATTATAATTGATATGGGCTTATTACCGCTATTATCATCTGCAAACTTGATATCTCGATGCCGTTTAAGAATCTGTACAACGCGCTGTAATGGTGTTTTTACTTTTCTACGCTTTACATCTTCAACATCAGCCTGATCTACAACCATGCGATGTTCCTTGACATATTGATCATACAATCTATTGCGTTGCTTTGCACAAGCATCAAAGAACCATTTCACATAGCCTGATGGATTGCTTCCCAGGTAATCATAGGTATCATCGTCTTCATTATGATCTGTTATTTGGATAGCACTCCCATAAGCACAAGCTGGAATAACATCCATATGGAAATTGGGAACCTCATCATATTCAATATGCCAGCATCTCTTTTTTTCTTCAATTTCATTACTTGCCTTTTTGTAACGGACAAGCAATGGTTTAACCACATCAACCTTAAGCTCTTTCGCCGTCAATCCATACTGTTTTTTGAATTGGCAAACAATATCCAAATCATAATCATCTGCATTTGTAATTGGGCGGACCACAGTTCCGAGAGCAAAAGAACCTTGCGGATAAATGCTAATTTCATAATCGGGAGTTTCTCGGTCTATCCATTTCCCAAGATCTTTATAGGTCTTTTCTGCTGCCTCAAACATTTCATCACTAATATCAATACACTTAGCTATCGATTTAAGCAAGCCATTATATATCTCTTTGGTATACATCATTTACCTCCAATCGTTATGGTTTCTTCAAAGCAACTTTTCTGCGAAAGCTGATCATAGATTTTTATTGGCAAATCCACCTTGGGCATAATATCCATACCAGCACGAACTGCAAGCGAGGCTGGCATAGCTGGAAATAAACAAATTTCATTTGCCTTTGGATTATCATTTTTTATTCTTTCCATTAACAGCCGAAAAGCACGGACAAAACTGTCTTGAATATGAGGATTCTTAACAAACACACGATTTGGTTCTGAAATAGTCAGGTGATAGATAGAACATTTTTCACCCAATACATTTATAATCCTTTGATCTACAATTTCAGCACTCAAATCAACAACTAACGCTATAACTGTTTCTGATTCATTCCTCGATTTACATGTTAGAAAATCTACCACCGATTGATCCTCAGGCCATGCCCATTTATCTCCTTCGCGATGGCACTGGAAGACGCGAATATTTAATTGGTCACAAAGCAAATATCCCAATTCGAAAAGAAGTGGTTGCGGAGCAAGTGCAAACAAAGCAACAACATCTTCCTTCTTTACAATGCTACCAAAATACTGCTTAACTTGATTCTCCAGTACATCTACTTGGATTTGCATAATTTCCTTTGATGGTATGTATTTTGTAACTGACCCACTATGCAATTCTATTGGCTCATCCTGTTTCGGATAGAGACCACATTTTACACTAGCTCTTCTAAGTACAGATACTGTATTGAATACATCAACATTGTCTATATTTGAGAAGAATGTCACTATCTTACAGGAATCAGCATCTTGAATCTCCGTCAATCTTCGAATACGATTTTCATGAGTCTTTTTCTGCACAATCAAGAAATCTGATAGGTAGTTTTCAGGTTTGGTATCTATCAAATGATGATGTTCTGCACAAAGAAGCATTAAATTGTCTACGTTGTTTATTTCATCTTTTGTCATGCTATCAACATGTCTTGGTCCTGTTTTACCAACTGCGTGAATATGGGCATTTTCGGCAAAATTGGCATCATCGCCATAATGCGAATCCAAATACAACAGTTTATTACAAATTTCGCATCTACCTGCCGCCATTCCCCACAAGCGCAGTTTTACTGCTTCGCGAATTGGTGTTCTCTTGATCTCAGATGATTTATTTTTTTCCATATTTTTCCTCATCTTCTGCAACCTTAAGTGTTACTGCATTTTCATTAAACTTAGGGTATAGCACATTTGCTTTTCCCTTCAATTCAGCATATACATCACTTGCAAAGATTCCCAGCACCTGACGCTTAATCTCATCATTATCCAAAAGCAAGCTGAAGAAGTCCTGGTTCTGCTCCAGACCTTCTACCAGAGCATCATCAATATTGTCGAAATAAGCAAACTCAAAGTCTCTTTCAGTGTTGTTTTGAGCGCTGGCACGCAGCTTTTCGGATTTCAGCATGATATCCTTAATCTGCAGCATGGCCTTGACTGCAACGTCATTGTCGTAGTTTTTACCGGTTCTGCTGTTGATTTCCGCAATAATCTGCGATAAACGCTCAGTCTTTGCAGGCGTAAGATTCAGACTTTCAGCGGACGGGAGGCTGACAATCGGATCAGCTTTATGCTTAACATTCGCAAACTCTCCGCTCTTTTTCTGCACGAAATTATCTGCCTTGATTTTGCCGGTCAAGTCAAAGCCGCCACCAGAATGACGCACCTTCAAGTACGTCTGCAAGTAAGACAAGAACTTATATTTCTTATGGATATCTACGTCCTCGAAGCAGGTTGCTTGTACCAAGAACTCATAACAGCGGATGAAATGGCGGATTGCCATATGGATTTCCTTCTGCGTCTGCTCGTCATTATTCTTTTCGATGACGTTTTTGGCCTTCTGCAGGAAGAAAGTCATTTTCTTTTTGTCTGCAGCAGTAACCTTTTCCTTGTACAGAAGTGTGTTGAAGTCCTCTACGTCACCGGGATCAAGGAAGAAATAGCCGTCAATTTTCGCGCTGATATCATAAATAGAACGCGGATTAATGCTGTTGGACAGCAAAGTCACAGTGTAGTATTTGCTGAAAGCCTTCTCAATATCCGCATAATCGTTAGCAAAGTCCAGGACAAAGGTTTTCTTGTCAAACGGCGGGCAGATACGGTTCAGGCGCGATAAGGTCTGCACTGCATTTACGCCACGCAGCTTTTTAAGCACATACATAGCGCACAGCTTCTTCTGGTCAAAGCCGCTCTGATATTTATCTGCTACCAGCAGCACCTGATATTCGTCCTTATCGAACTCTTTAGGCAGGTTCTTTTCAGCAATACCGTTCATGCCGACTTCCGTATATTCCTTGCCGTCGATAGTGACCTTGCCGGAAAAGGCAACCAATGCTTTCAGACCAGTATAACCTTTGCGATTGATATAATCCTCAAAAGCCTGACGATATTTTACAGCACCTGCACGAGATTCCGTAATGACCATAGCCTTAGCCTGACCATTAAGCTCTTGCATAACATTCTGACGGAAATGCTCAATGATTACTTCAATGCGTTGCGAAATATTGGTTTCATGCAGCTGCACGAAGCGGGCAATCTGGCGCTTTGCATCATTCGTTTTCATTTCCGGATCATCTTCAATCTCTTTGTTGAGACGGAAGAAGGTATCGTAGGTAATATAGTTCTGCAGCACATCAAGAATAAAGCCTTCTTCGATAGCCTGCTTCATTGAGTAAATATGGAAGGCTTCATACTGGCCCTGCGCGTTTACCCTGCCGAAAAGCTGCAGAGTAGTCGGTTTCGGCGTAGCGGTAAAGGCAAACATCGACACATTAGGCTGCTTGCCGTTGCGATTGATTTCATCAACGATGACATCTTCAACATCAACATCGGTTTCCACTTCACCGGAGCCAAGCGATTTCGTAATCGCTGCCATGTTCTTACCGGAGGTAGAAGAATGCGCTTCGTCGATGATTACGGCAAAGTGCTTATTTTTCAAGCCTTTGACGCTATCCACGATGTACGGGAACTTCTGAATAGTCGTAGCAACAATCTTCGTGTTACCGCCAAGCGCATTTGCAAGGTCGGTAGAATTGCACTGGTCGTCCATAACACGGATAAGGCCTTCCTTATGCTCAATACCAAGCACTGCCTGCTGCAGCTGTCTGTCGACTACTACGCGGTCAGTACAGATGATGATGTTATCAAAGATAATCTTGTTATCTGCACTATGCAAGGACGCCAGACGATGTGCAAGCCAGGCAATCTCGTTCGTTTTGCCGGAGCCTGCACTGTGCTGCAGAAGATAGTTCAGGCTGCTGCCATGCTCCTTAACATCAGCAAGCACCTTACGCAGCACATCAAGCTGATGATAGCGGGGGAAGATAACTGTTTCGTTCTTCTTCACCTTGCCGTTAGCATCTTCTTTTTCGCTGACCTCGATAAACATGAACTTGCCAAGAATTTCCAGCAGGCTGTCCTTTTGCAGGATATCGTCCCACATATAATGTACGCTGTATTCATCTTCCAAAACAGGGTTGCCGGCGCCGACCTGAATACCTTCACCACAGCCCATATTGAAGGGCAGGAAGAAGGTACTGCTGCCGCTGAGCCTGGTGCACATATAAGCCTGCTCCAGATCCATAGCGAAGTTTACCAAGGAACCGGCCTTCCACAAAAAGAGACGGTCTTTTGGATTACGCTGCATGCGATACTGATAAATGGCATCCTGATAGGACTGTCCTGCGGCATTACATTTCAGCTCGAAGGTGATGATTGCAAGGCCATTGAGAAAGATTACCAGGTCAATGCGTTCATCATCGCTCGCCCAAACCTCTTCGGAAACGGTAAAAATGTTCTTATGATACAAAGCGTTGAGTTCCTTGTTGAAGGTCGTTGCAGGCTTCGTATACATCAAATCCAGATGAATGTTGGCCAGCTCTACGCCATGCTTAAGCACATCAAGACGACTGCCGTTAGCCCTTGTTTCCTGCTGATTGATGAAGGCAACAAGGGTGTCTTCAGTTTTTTCCTTATAGATTTTGCGTAAAGCCTGCAGCTTTTCCGGCTGAGTTGCTTCAAGAAAAGCGAACAGAGCCTTGCGGTTCATCGCAAAAAGGCGGTCGAACTCCGCTGCCGGAGCTTCCACGTAACCGCATTCCGGCTTTACAAGCTGGTCGATGATATACCGCTGATATTCTTTTTCCGAAAGGATGTTATTCATTTACAGGAACCTCCTTCTTACCGGTAACGTACTCGTAGATAAGGGACTTTTTGTAATCGGCAAGGATGTCGAACTGGCGCTTTTTATCTGCGATAAGGGAATCGATTTCGGAGCATTTGGAGTCGAGGTAGTCGGCGATTTGCTGTTGTTCTACTATAGTTTTTGGTAAAAGCACATGTAAAGTTTTGATTTCATCTATCGACAATTCAGGACGAGTGCTTTTCATTAACGCTATATCCCAAAATTGTTTATAACCTATAAAAGAGCTTAGAACATAAAAAATAAATTTAGGTACTACTTCTTCAGAAACGGTAATTTTACCAACGTGAGAAGTTGTGTTAGCTTTTTTAATATTTTCTGGCATAATGCCAACTTTCCCTATAGTCGCACCAGTTTTAGCGAATAAAATATCGTTCGGATATAATGTACTGTTAATTATTCCATTATTTTGTTTCTCGGTTATATAAACCACATTATTCATAATCAATTCAGTAGCAAAACCTAAATTCTGTACTCTAATAAACGGAATACCCTCTTCTGAATAATTTTCTGCTTTTATAGTTCCATGATCACCATCACCGATCGGATAAGGATGCGTATAATCTAATATATGAGTAATCTTCGGAATCTCCCAATGCTTCGGAATCTGTCCAATCCACTCAATCCCGCTATCTTTCATCTCTACATCAGGATTCAGACCTTTGGTAACCGCTTCGGTAATAACAGATTTCTTATAGTCCTCCAAAAGAGTAATTTCCTTTTGGATATCTTCAGCAGTCGCGTCGATTTCGGAGCATTTGGTGTCGAGGAAGTCAGCGATTTGTTGTTGTTGTACTTTAGACGGATCTAATAAAAGCAACTTTGCAAATTCACTAAAATTCAGTCCTTGTCTTACACCATTGCCCATATTATAAAACACCTTAATAATATCATAGCTATGAAGAAGATAATGATAATATTTGCTATTCACATTATCTTTAGGTCTTAAATCAATATATGCAGATGTAATAATTCCTTGTTCTTTTACAAGTCCAGTACGAAGACTACGTTTATCGTTTTGCAAATCTGTCGGTCTAATAATTATATCTCCAGCTTCAATAACATTATAAGTATTAAAGCTTGCAGGAAGCAATCCACCATTAGTATTAATATCTTTTCTTATGATTTTTCCATAACTTAAAGACAACAAATTTTGCTCTTGCATACGATAATTCTTAGTTTTTCCTTCTTCAAAATAAGCATATACAGGATGGACTTCCCAATCCTTCGGAATCTCCCCAATCCACTCAATCCCGCTATCCTTCATTTCACGCATTCCCATCACCTCATTTCATAAGGCGAGCAATGCGCTCATTCACAGCCTTGTCTATTTCCAAGAACTCTGCCAGTAGCTCTGCACTCGGCCTGGGTGCCTGATATTTGTAGAAGTAACGGGTAAAAGGAATTTCCGCACCGGTTTTGATTACAGGCTTCTTCTTCGTCAAATCCTCTTCCCAAAACCACTTAGCATCAGGAATATGCGGCAGCACCTCACGCGCCATATAGGTTTCAATATCCTCAGTGTACTTCACAAGCTCTGTGTCCTTGGTTTCTTTGTCATAGATAATGTTGCCCTTTTTATCGCGTTGGATTTCCGCAGTCTTATCCATAACGGAAAGTCCGTCCATGATTTTCTCAAAGGTCTTTTTATCTGCCGCATCACCAAGAACAGTGGTCAGCACCGGCGTAAAAGCTTTAGGCGAAAGCCATTTTTCATCAGCAATATGCTCCTGCAGCTTCGCCAAAATTGAATCATAAACAGGCTTCGTAGCATAAAAGGCCTGCAGCTTGTTCTGGTCCTTACCACTCAAAGCATTGCCTTGTTCCTCGTATTCCGCAACCTTAGCTTCATCCCATAAGCCCTTCAGCGCACCCTTCTGCAGCATACGCTCAATGCTTGCCTCGGTGATAGAATAGCTGCGCTGCAAAGGCTGCATAACAGCATACTCACGGTACATAAAATCCTCGTTCTTGAAAATCTTGCTGTACTCGCTGTCAGCCTTGTCAAAATCGGTATACAGCTTAGCAATCTGCGCTCTGTCCTCGGGGGAGAACTCGTTTTTCTTGTTGCCCACAGGCTTACGCAGCTTGTGATAAATATTAGTCGCATCTATGAGCTGCACATAACCCTTGCGCTCCGGGCGCTTGTTTTTGGATATAATCCACCAGTAGCTGGCAATGCCGGTGTTGTAAAACAAATCCGTCGGCATAGCAATAATCGCTTCCAGCAAATCGTTCTCCAGCAGCCAGCGGCGAATCTGGCTTTCGCCGGAAGATGTACCACCGGTAAAAAGCGGCGAACCGTTTTCAATAATCGCAGCACGGCCAACCTTTTCATCCAGCTTCGCAATGGCCGACTGCAAAAACAGCATCTGCGAATCACCACCACCGGGCAAACCTGCACCCCAACGGCTGTTTTCCTTGGCGTATTCATTAATTACTGCTTCTTCCTGTCCTGCCTTTGCGTCTTTACCGCTCCAGGGAGTACCAAACGGAGGGTTCATCAGCACGAAGCGCATCTTGGTATCAGCGGAAGGATCCTCTTTAAAGGAATCTGCATGCACAAAGTTCGTCGCATCCTGACCTTTAATCAGCATTTCCGCCATGCCCACAGCCCAGGAAACACCCATAAACTCCACGCCGAACAGCTTAACATCGGCAGTAGGATTATAATGCTTAAAATAGCTGTACGCCGTGCTCAGCATACCGCCGGTTCCCGCTGCCTGGTCACAAATGGTAATCAGCTTGTGGTCATCAAAAATATCGTCGCAGCCTTCGGAAACAAGCAAAGATACGCCCAGCTTAACAATATCACGACCGGTGTAAAACTGACCGGCATCTACGTTCTGGAAGAATCTGCCGATAAGATTCTCGAAGATATAACCCATCTTAATGCTGTCAAAGCTCTCAACGGACAAATCCAGTTCAGAGAAGGATTTGACCGTGTTGAACAGACAACCGCCTTCATCCATCTTCTTGATATGGGTTTCCATATCGAGGTTATTCAAAATATCCTTAATGTTATCGGAAAAGCCCTGAATATAAGCCTTAAAGTTTTCCGCAATGTGATCGGCATCGTTACACAGCTCCTGCAAGGTAAACTCGCTGACATTATAAAACTGATAGCCTGAAAGCCTATACATAGCCTTAGCAGGGTAATTAGGGTTCTCGTTGTATTTTGCTACAACAGTAGCCTTAGTCTTTGCCAAAGCGCACTCAAAACGGCGGATAATCGTCATAGGAATAATAACATCACCATACTTATCCGGCATATACGTACCACGCAGCTTATTGGCAATACTCCAGATAAAATTCGCCTCTGCGCTTATATCAACGGGATTATCATCCCAAAGCACATCTATTTTCTTAATATCAGTCACGATAAAACCTCCTGAAATTATTCTTTGACTTCCGCTAAGCCTTTTTCATATGTAAGTATTCCGTCATCCATAAAAATATATCTCCACTTACTGTTCATAATTTTTGAAGCAACTTCTGGATTTTCTAATGTATTCAATGTTAAATCCTTATAACGAACCTCTAACTTCATATCAGCAAGATAGCTATTGCCAGTGATAAATGCCTTATCCAATTGATTATCAACAAATGATCTAGCTACTTTTACTGTTATTTTTTTAGAGTCAAACAAGTTATCACGTAACGCTTGAGGCGGATTATTCTGTACAACCGGAACCAATGCTTTGGATAAAGCTTTCTTAGAATTATCAATCTCTAAATTAATTTTACGTGCTAAATCCTTCTTAGTTAATTCTATTTCATTTTGAATTTCCTGAATCTCTCTTTCAATTTCAGGTATTTTGGACACAAAACACATTGCGCCATAACCAGTTAAATTTAAAGTATACTTTTCTCTTAAACGTTTAACAGAATCTTGAATTTTTTTAGTACGTTTCACGAGGTTGCTTTCTTTGTCAAAAGTATTAAACAAATTGTATGTTGCAGAAAGCTGCTTCTGCACATTTTCATCATCTTTGGCAACAAGTAATAAATCACTTGGAATTTTTACTTTATGCTGTTTTATATTGAATCCAGACAATTGTATTTCTATAAACTTAATTCTAGCATTATATACGTTTAATTTTCTATGTAAATCTAACTTAGGAGGATTCTCCTTAATAATTTGCAATGTTTGGGAAATAGATGTATCAGTAAGAGTGGTTACAACTAATTTTTGCGTATCTGATTGACTATCGGTCAGTCCTTTTTCCTTTGCAAATTGTTTGTTCGCTATCTCTACAACGTTAAACAAACCAGCAACAGCATCATAATCGATAATGATACCATTAGGAAAACTCTCTTTAACCGGATTTTCAACAATAAGAGGGGTAGGAGAATATATCAATGCTTCGTCATCAGCCACAAGAACATTTATGCGTATATTATGTGTTTCTTGCATTTGTATGCCAGCATCTCTTAATATTTTCAAACTTTCAGCATAGCCATAACCAATTCTGTACACATCACTGTTATTATCAAAAATTATATTCTCAACCATATTCCTTTTCTTAACAACAGCATCAGCAACATTAGAATTAAATCCTGTACCAATAAATGCTACACGAGTTTTAGCTGTATTTATTTTCGAAATCAAATATTCCTCAGTTATTGCTACAAAAGAAGCCTTTTTTCCCATTTTATCACCTCATATAATATACTCAAGCAGCAACAATATTCTTTTGCTGCAGCTTGTCCATTACTGATCTGAAACTGTTGTTAGTTATCTTATCAACACGAAATACCGGTGGATAACCTTGTTCAGTTTCCATTGCAACTATAGCACTACTATAATTACCTTTCCCCACGGTACTATGCGGAATAGGTCCTACGATAACAGCAGCATATTTATCTGAATAGCGCAATTTAGAATAGTTATATTTTTGGCTGCCATCATAGTCAAGGAAAAACTCAAACCGGTCACCGGCAAAACCCATGCTTTTCGCAACTCCGGTAAGATGGCGCTTATTAGTACGGGAATCTCCCAATACTAATATTTTACCATAGATTTTAGGATTATAAAAAATATCTCCTCCTAAGAGTTGGCTCAACCCCATCATTTCCAACCAATCGGCAAGTTTTCCGGCTCTGTTAAGAGAAGAAATTGCTTTTTCCAAAGCACCCTCGGCAAACTCCTTCATTAAAACTTCAGAGAGTTCGTACATCTGCATGTCATTTAACACGTTCACTCACCAGCCTTTCCGTTATCAATTACATGACGCAGTCTGTCCTTAGCATTCATGATTTTCAAATTCAAAATTTTCAATTCGTCAACAATGCTAAGATATTTTTCTGCTATTTCATTTTGTTCTTCCATATCAGGAACAGGTACAAGCATCTTTTTCAGACGTTCCAAGCTGATAACTTGCATTGCAACTCCGGTAAGCAATGCGCTCAAACCGGCTATGCCTTGTTCACTTTCAATGTACGCTTTAAGATAAATCGGGTTAATTTTACTCGTATCGGCACGAAGAATAAGCAAGTTACCGACAGGCAAAACCTTAGTCCCGGCTTGTTCGTTAAACAATGCCACTTTAAACGGCGAACCATTACGCGACAAAATAATATCGTTGTCCTCCAACAGATATTTCTCGTATTTTTTATCAATGCAACTGATTTTAGGTAAACGATTGTCTACCATGCCATCATGCACTTCCGAAAGGCGCAAATAGTAATTCGTTGAAGCATCGTTTTCATCAACAGATAACTTATCTAATGCAGAAGCGGTGATTGCAACACTTCTTCCGAATCGTACAAGTTCTTCCAAAGGTTTTCCGTTTTTAATTGTATCTTCCGGTACAGCAAGAAAACGTGTAGGCAGCAAAGTATAGTCGCTTTTGCTGAGATCATCCACGGTAACGCATACGCTTTTTTCACCGGGATGATTATAAGCGTCAATAATCGCCTCTATGTTTTCTTCAGAAAACTCATTTTGACGTCTTCCGGGGGTAAACATATCAGAAGCATCGACCATTTTTACTTCTTTATTGCCCCTGCTCAGCACTACCATTACAGGTTTTATGCTCATATAGGAATACATTTTGGCCGGAAGAGCTATTACAGCCTCTACCAACCCATTATGTACTAAATACTTTCTAACCTCGCGATCCTGATTGGTAAACATGCAGCCTTCAGAAAAAAACGCCACAACTTTACCGTCCGGTGCAATATTGTCCAGAGCCAGCAAGCCACAAACCCAATCCGCTGCTGTACCGCTTCGCAAGAACGGATAAATATCACTGAGTTCAGGATATTTATCGCTAAGCGTTCTAACCCTTAAGCCAAAAGGGTGAGTACTGATAACGAAATCATAATCAGCTTTTCCACGCCCAACAAGACAGTAATCAATAGGACTGCGTCTGATTACTTCTATCTGAACGCCAAGCGCAAATGCCTTAAGTTTAGAAATAAGTACTCCGTCACGACTTAATTCCAAGCCTGTAACAGCAAGGTTATTGTGCCGGCAAACAAGGCCGGTTAATGTATCACCGGAACCGGAATACAACTGCAATCCTTTGCCGAGTTCGGATTTGATACACAAGAACCTTTCAGCAAGTTGATTTAAGCTTGCCGGCAAGTTATATGAATTTGTTCTTGCGTCATTATCGGAAACACTTAACAAGACTTGTAAAAAGTCTTCCGTTTTATACATTTCCAAAAGCTGCTTTACATCGTCCCAAACTACGTCTACCTTCGTGCAATGATAAATATCAGCTTTTATATTTTCAGGTAAAGATGCAATAGCTTCTCTATAGGTGACGATACCTGCTTGCAGACTGCTTGCTGCAAACAATACCAAAGTAATAGCAGCCTTATCCAAGGCAGTATAACCAGGCAGCAAAATTCTTAAGCCTTCCTCGATTTTCTTAGACAGATTTTCTGTTTGTTTACTAAGTTCGTTATTTAACAATTAAAACACCTCCATAGCGTTTTCAAGAAAGTTGGTCGCAACTTTTATATACATTATAAGCATACTCTACCCCTTTGTCAATAGTTTGCGATAACTTTTTTAAAAAAAGTTATCGCAAACTATCTCGTATTTTCTGTATGTATTCTAGAACTCTTCCTCGCAACTATTCTCCCATTTCTGATTTTGCGTTTCACGTTATCTCTTTTCAAGTAACACCTTCAATATTCAGTTTTCATTTTGAAGGTTTCTGTTCGTCGGCTCAGAACTTTGCCCGCTGTCGATTTTCCGCAACAGCATCCGGCTTCCTTCAGATTCCACCTCACGATGGACACCCTTGCCTTCGGCTAACGCTTCCTGCTACCGAGCGCGTAGTGGACTTTCACCACCTAGTTATCGCCCATGCTGGGCGCACTGCAACAAAGACGCCGGTAATTAAACCAGCGTCTTCGTTTTCTTCTACCTTTAGAAGAATAAAGATATCAGCTATTATTTAATTTTCAGTTAGAAGCTAAAGTTGATACCAGCATTCAATTTCCATTGATGTTGATAATCACCAGTCAGACTTCTAGTAACATCAGCATAAAAATTACTGCACTTGCTAAGGTTGTAGCTGCCGCCAACAGTGAGCTCACTCCAAGTTCCACCTAAGTCATAACTGGTATGCTTAGCCTCCGCACCCTTTTCCGTACTAATGTAGGTTGCCCCGGCATCACCGCTAAACTCATGTGCCAAGCTCAATTTCGCATAGAAGCCTCCACGTTCATTTTCTATACCGGTTTGTACACCAATTCTGCCTACAAGACTATCAAAAGCCTCTTGGTTAACAAAAAGCTTACCCGCCTTGCTGTCAGCAGCAAAACTGTCACTGCCTAAATGCGCATAAGTTAGTTGTAATTGCGGCTCTAAATAACCTTTTTTAGTATTGCCAAAGCGTTGTCCATACTGTACGCTTACACTGTACCCAGTAGCAGAATATTCGCCATCAGCTTTAACTTCTACAGGAGTGTTGCGGAAATCATTATATACAGTAAATTCATTTTTCACCTTACCTGCTTTCGCCATAAGATCTACATACGCATTATTACCTACATTTTTAGATGCATAAACGCCTAAACTATAAAGTTTAGTATCACCCTTATCACCATTAAGGTAGCTTGCACTGCCATCACGATAATCAATAGCCGCACCCAAATTCCAGCCATTTGCAATAGCCTTATCGAAGCCAGCCTGTCCTGCCCAATATTGGTGAGTGAAGTCTAAAGCGTCATTATCATATTTCATCTTGCCGCCATAGGTTTGTACCCAGGCTCCAGCTTCAGCACCCTCGCGTAAAGCAAGGCTGCGACCATTCAAATTAGCCGCGTTATCGCGCCAATCCAAAGCGGAAGTCATCATTGCGCTACGAACGCCTTTCAAAATAGCATTCTCATAATCGCCCTTAATAATCGGCTTTTGGAAATCGTTTCCATCGACATTGCTTACGCTGCCAGCAACATAGCTGCCCTTGCCGTCAGTACTAGCAAAGGACATATCACCAAGCTTTCTCATTGCGCTTGAAGTAGTCAGACCATCAGCAATGCCAACTTTACCGGTAAGATTCTTCTCGCCAGCAGCATAACCGCTATAAGTAAGCTTCCTAGCCAAGGCGCTCAGGGCTTCCTCAACCTCAGATTTACTTGTTAAATCAATACCATTGTTACCGGTAATAAGATTTACACCGCTGCCAGAAGAAGCGCTTTGAATAACCGTATCGCCTGCTTTATAATCTTCTGCACTAGCACCTGCATTATCATGAGCATAATAAAGATTAGTAAAACCGCTATACTTTCTAATGGTAAGTTTATTGGCGTCAGACTGGAAGATATTGCCTGCCTTGTCCGCACTATCACCACCGACAAGATTGCTTACAATACTGCCCTCAAAGGATTTGCCACCGGAAGATGAACCAATTTGTCCTTGAACCTGATTGTTCCAAGTTGCACCATTCTGCAACCACATATTTACTTCACCAGTAAAGGTTAAATCTCCACTGGTCGTTCCCTCTTCTGGGAAAGCATTGTAAACTGCGCCGGTCAAAGAAGATTCTTTAGTAGCAAGCCCCAAGTTAATCTGGGTAAGCGTACCATTTTTATCCACTCTATTTACAGCACCTGTTGTCGCGGCAATATTGCCTTTAATATTTACGTTCTCTTTGCCTGATGCAATAGCCTTACCGTTATCATCCGAAACGACATTCATATTAACAGTGCCGTCCTCCGCACGAATCGCCGCATATGGGTTAGTGCTGCTGTCCACATCGATTTTACCACCGCCAGTCACAGTAATTACACTGCCTCCGGCATTAGCGAAAATGCCATTACCGACGCCAGAAAGATCAACATTGCCGTCAACAGTCAGCTCACTGCCCATAGAATTGGCCCCCATGTTACTGGTCGCGTAAAGAATTTCGCTGCCATAATAGCTATAACCGCCATTATGCCCATCGATATGAGCCTTAAGGTCGCCGTTTACAGTCAATTTGCTATTACCCATTACATAAGCGCCAATGGTATTATCCGTGCCCTCGGTATTAAGTTCAACATCACCATCAATCACTAACTCAGGTCTACCATTACTGTTGGAGCTTGCTAAATGAATGCCTTCAGCACGACCAGATTCATTAACAACGGAAATTTTAAGTTTTTTAGCAACCACGCTACTTCTGCCATCCTCTGTCTTATTAAGTCCGATATTGGTGCCGCCGGTAGAAGTATTGTCAATAACCAAAGTCTTTGCAACAGCGTCAATAGTAGAAACACTATTAAGGTCTGCGGCAGTTCCACCACTAACCGTAATACTGCTGTCTTTATCAAATTTATAAACATTATCTTCTTTGATAACGCCTGCGTCATCGTACTCCCAATCGGTCTCACGATTGCCGGTAACCGGCGTAGTGAATTCAGTTGTCGGTTCGGTAGCAGGTGCTTCATAGCTGCCCTTACCAGTTTCTGTATTGAAGGTAATATCACCCGTGTTCAAAGTCATGCTAGAAGTCAGCAGACCATCAGCAATAATAACTTTGCCGTTCAAGTTTCTTTCGCCATCAACATAAGCACTATAGGTCAGTTTGCCAGCCAAAGCATTCAACACCTGATTAACTTCATTCAAACGCACTGTATTGATATTGGTGTTGTCTGTAATGAGGCTCACATTGCTTCCAACAGCTGCATTTCCAATAATAGTATCGCCAGCTATATAATCATCTGCCGACGTACCCTTATTTTCATGCGCATAGAAAATATTAGTATTACCGCTATAATTGGTTATATTAATCTTATTAGTATCATTTTGGAAGATATTTCCTGCGGAGGTTGCGGAACTGCCACCTACAATCTTTCTTACCGTGCTGCCGGCAAAATTGCTATTGGTATTGTAAAGTTTATTAGTCCAAACAGCTCCATTTTGCAGCGTAAAATTCAGTTCACTTTTCTCATTGGTGGCTTCATCATAAATAACGCCATTTAAGTACGAATCAGCAGTATTCATATTGATATTAATAATGCTAGCACCTAAATCAGATTTCAATAAGCCAATATTACCATCAATCTGAATGTCTTTTGCCTGTTCACCATTATTGACGTTAACTGTACCGCCGCCCGCAGAAACAGCGTATTTGTTGCTTCTTCCCGGATTAGTTTTAATTTTTACAGCTCCGTTAAGATTTACTTCCGAGCCATAGTTTTCCGCTCCTACACCATTGCCATCGACAACAATATCAGTATCACCATTAACAGTGATATAGGCAGGACCGTAAGTAGTTCCAGTTGCATATAACGCGCGTGGCGAACTATATGATTGAGTCGGAACCAGGCCATAGCCTCCCTCTTCATTCTTCATAGTGACATCGCCATTAATCTCTAACGCAGAATTACCACGGGAATAAATAGCATAAACGGCGAAAGCACCCTGAGCATTCTTAATGTTGACATCACTATTAACTGTCAGCTTAGACTGCTTGTCGGCATATTTAATATTTTGGGCCTCTAAACAGTGCACATCGCCGTTTTTCGTAGTAATATCAATATTAATTTCTTTAGCATTAATAGTAGTATTTACCATCTGGCTTAATACGCCATAAAGCGTGCCATAGGTTGCTACCTGATTACCAACAATATTAATAACCTTGTCCTTAGCATCAACCACCAAATCATCATCCGCTTTAATGGCTTTATTAGCTTTGTTAGCACCAATATCAATTGTGACATCCTTATCAAATTTATAGCTGCCATCCTCTTGACGTAAATTGAGATCAATATATTCCTGGTCGTTGCTCTCTGTACCGGTCAAGGTCGTAACAAATTCATAAGCAGCTTTTTCTGGCACTACATAAGAACCCTGTCCTTTTTCATTCGTAAAGGTAATATCCCCACTCTTCAATGTAGCACTAGAAGTTGTAAGACCATCAGCAATGGTTACAGTACCGGAAAGATTCCTTTCTCCGTCTGCGTAAGCGTTATAATATAATTTGCCAGCTAAAGCATCCAAAACTGCGTTGGTTTCCTTGTCTTTATTCATAGTGATATTGCTGTTATCGGTGATCAAATTAATGGAGCTTCCTTTAGCAGCACCCTTAATAATAGTGTCTCCTGCTTCGTAATCCTTCGCCTCAGTACCACTATTATTATGAGTATAATAAATATTAGTATTACCACTGTAATTAGCAAAAGTTATGTTATTGCTGTCCTTTTGGAAAATATTGCCAGCGGATTCAGCTGTACTACCGCCTACAAAATTGTTAACATAACTTCCGGAGAACTTACTGTCAACAACACCATTCTTCTCGTTAGTCCAAACCGCACCATTTTGTAGCCACAAATTATTTTCACCAGTAAATGTTACTCCGCCAGTAGTTTTTCCATCCACAGGAAAGCCGTTAATAACAACACCATTTAAGGTAGAATACTTTGTATCCAATGCTAAATTGATACGAGATAAGGTGCCTTTTATATCAATAGGATTGACAGCACCAGTAGAAACAGCAATATTACCATTAATAGTAACATCATTACCAGCGCCCTCTATAGCTTTACCATTATCATCCAATTTAACATTCATATTAACAGTGGAATTTTCAGCACGAATAGCTGCGTAATTGTTAACACTACTATCAACATCAATCGTACCGCCGCCGTTAATTGTAACCAATGCATTGCCGATATTGGCAAAAATGCCATTTCCCTTACCGCTAATATCTACATCACCATTAACTATTGCCTGCCCACCTATCGAGTTTGCCGTGTTCAACTGACCGGCAACATATAATCCGCTTGCGCCATAATATCCCCAGCCGCTGTTATCGCCGTCAACATTTATGCTCAAATCACCATTCACGGTCAAGGTGCTGTCACCATAAATATAGCTGCCTAAAGCATAACCGATACCCTTAGACGTAATATCAAGGTCACCATTGACCGTAGCACTGCTATTATACAAGTGTACACCTTCAGTACGAGAAGAACCGGTTACATCAATACTTACCTTCTTAGCTGTCAGCTCCAGTTTTTTCCCGGATGCTGCTTCCACCGCATTAATCTGATTGGTTGCATCTTTCGTAGTAATTTGCAAAGTTCTGCCGCTCGCATCAATTACGGTGTCCTTGCTAACATTTATAGCCTGAACATTTGCCGCAGGAGTAATAGTTGTTTCTTCGGCAAATTTATATGTTCCGTCCTTTTGAACGATATCGTTCTCACTATATTCTGTATCTGCGTCCGTGCCGGTAATAGTAGTGGTAAAATCAGTTTTCGGATTCACGACATCGCTCACATCACCGCCATAGCTGCCCTTGCCATCCGTTTCAGAAAAAGCAATGCTGCCAGTCTTTAATTCCGCGCTGGACGTAAGCAAACCATCCGCTATTTTGACAATACCGCGCAGATTATGTTCCCCGTCAACATAGGCACTATAGGTCAACTTGCTAGCCAAGGTATTTAAGACATCTTTCACCTGAGCTTCATCGCTCATGGTAATATTGCTGCTATCGGTAATCATACTGATACCGCTGCCCTTGTTCGCGTTTTTAATTATTACGTCCCCTGCAGTATAGTCATCGGCAGCAGTACCGCTATTACTGTGTTCATAAAAAACATTAGTATATCCACTATAATTAGCGATATTAAGATCACCCGCCTGCGCCTTTTGGAAAATGCTACCAGCATCATCATAACTGCTGCCACCGGCAAAACGTGTAATAGCACTCGCACCTGTCGCGTTCCATTTAGCCTTATCGCTTAAAATAAGTTGAACAGAACCAGCTGTCGAGCCCTCTGTCGCCTGCACTACGGAGCCTGTCCAAGATGATTTATCGGTATTCAAAGCTATGGCTACAATGCCATTTGCTCCGGCCGATCGAATACGTCCATTAATCTCGACATCATTTTTTACGTCTTTAGCTATAATTTCCTTACTATCATCAAGCGCGCTATTGATTGTAATATAGCTATCATAAGAATAAACGGCATTACCTGAATCAGCAACGATAATTTTACCGCCGCCAATACTTGTTTCAGCATAATCACCAGATTTAGAATCGCCGAACGCGAGAATGCCAGTTGGTTTATACAGATTCTTGCGGAGATCAATATCAACAAGTCCCTTAATATCCAGTTTTGCCGTTCCAGAATTGCTGTTTACAAAAACGCCTTGACTGAAATATACATTTTCATCAGTACGAATTTTAACAGCATGATTAGGATCGTTATCATTTTCAATTTTCAGCACCGAATTGCCTTCTCCATCCTGATATGCACCCCGTGAAGCATCACCGCTTACCTGAATGGCAGTTGTATAAGCCTTTTTGCTATCATGTACATAGATATCTATACCATTAACATTTTTCATCGTAAGCGTATTGCTATTAACGAGAATAGGCCTAATATTAAGATTTACTGAGTCATACTTATCCCCGCTCATATCAATACTCAGTTTATGCCCCTGCATATCAATATTGGTATCGTTGTAACCGCTAACGCCAATAGCAGATACATTCCATAGCCATTGCTGATAGCTTAAATCCTCTTGATTAGTCAAATTCACTGATAATGTAGCATCATCTTTGAAGGTATAATTATGTTTGCCATCGCTAATACCCTCATTTTGCCAATAAGTTCTAAGTACAGAGCCAGCATAATTACTTTCAATAATTTGCTTATTGTAAGTATCTGCTGCCAAGGCACTGCCTGCTTGTGCTGCCAGCAAAGCTAGAGTTATAGCACCAGCCAAGCGTTTGCTGAATTTCCTACCTTTGATTTTCTTCATTTTTCGTCCTCCTTAACTGTCATAACACCGCTGAAGATAAAAAAGATATATAAAAAAGCATGTCAATTCGCAAAATATGTGAATTGACATGCTCAAATAACTTACTTCGCGAATTACAAAAAATCCTATGATATACACCAATAGGACTGTAAAATCGAGAATGTTTCTTCGCATCCCTATTTACGCATTAAACAGTTGGTACCCTGGCTCGAGGTCATTGCTTAACCATCCCTTTGTAAGAGGTAACTCTTTTAAAACAAAGAGTTGCGACGGTCTTGCTCTCTATTACAGTTGCGAAACAGCATCGGAATTACGCCGATTTCCCCATAAAGCATTTGCACACAATACTAGCACAAACGCACCTATCTAATAAGACATACTATTTTATTTTTTTAAATGCTTAAAATTAAAATGATTGAAACTAATTATCAATTGTAATTATTGCACATTTCTAATCTTTTGTCAATAGTTTTCGCTTTGTTATTAACGTGTAATTATCGAAATCAGACTCAAAGACAAACTCTCTCCCAACAAAATAACCCTTGAAATAGGCGTCACCCCCAACACTGTTCGCAATATATTTTTGTTAAAGCAAATCGCCGCCTGCCTTACGGCCGACGGCGCTTGCTTCTTTCCCTTATTTTTAGTTCTTTCCCTTGTTTTCCAAAAATCTTTCCCTTATTTTGGAGGTTTCTCTAAGCCGGCTTATCTATTATCTGGCGCCGGCCTTTAGCAAAATAATATATACAGGAGCATTTTTCTAATATATTTTCTCTTTGCCCCGTACTGCCAACTATTTTCTAACCACTAAACACTGACCACTATTCACTAATATCCACTAATTACTTCTCGGCGCGGTTGATAGCGCAGATGATACCGCGCAGCGCTGCCACGTTGACGTTAGAGTGAATGCCTACACCGAAGATGTGACCATTGTTTTTCTGTTTCAGCTCGATGTAGCAAATACCCTTCGCATCAGAACCCTTGGAAATTGCATGCTCATGATAGTTGACAAATTCGTAGCCATTAATCCCGACACTGGTAAGCGCCTGGAAGAAGGCATCGATAGGACCATTACCTACACCAACTACACTCTTATTTTCGCCTGCAACCGAAATTTCACCTTCAAAACGGCTGTGGATGCTGCCGTCAGCTTCGTTAAGCTCGGTGAAGCGATGACGCAGAAGCTGGTACTTGCCAACAAAGTCGAGGTATTCCTTGCGGAAGAGCTTCACAATCTGCTCGCTGGAAAGCTCGTCGCCGTATTCGTCAGCCGCAGCCTTCACGATATTGCCAAATTCCGGATGCATTTCCTTAGGCAGATTGTAGCCAACGGTATGCTGCATCACGAAGGCAGCACCGCCCTTGCCGGACTGGCTGTTAATGCGGATAACCGGCTCGTATTCACGATGAATATCCGCAGGATTAATCGGCAGATACGGTACCTCCCAATATTCTGTACCGCTGTTTTTCATGTACTCATAGCCCTTGCGGATAGCATCCTGATGCGAACCGCTGAAGGCGGTGAAGGCCAACTCGCCGGCGTACGGCTGACGCTCAGGCACATGCATTTTTGTGCATTCTTCATAAACCTTTTTGATGTCCAAGATATGCGAGAAATCCAGCTCGGGATCAACATTTTGCGTAAACATGTTGAGTGCTACAGTTACGATATCAAGGTTACCGGTACGCTCGCCGTTACCGAACAAGGTACCTTCGATACGGTCCGCACCGGCCAAAAGTGCCAGCTCGGCGCAGGCAACGCCCGTACCGCGGTCATTATGCGGATGCACGCTGACAATTGCTGCTTCACGGTTTTTAATATGACGGCAGAAGTATTCAATCTGGTCGGCATAAGTGTTCGGTGTACACATTTCAACAGTAGAAGGCAGATTGAGGATAATGGGGTTTTCTTTGGTAGAGCCCATTTCCTGCATTACAGCCTCGCAAATTGCCACAGAGAAATCTATTTCCGTACCGGAGAAGCTTTCCGGAGAATATTCATAGCGGATATTCATACCGCTGCGGGCAACCTCTTCTTCCGTCAGCTGGCGGATAAGGCGCGCGCCCTGTACAGCAATATCGGTGATACCGTCCATATCCTTGCCAAAAACAATTTTACGCTGCAGTGTTGATGTGGAGTTATAAAAATGGATGATAACATTCTTAGCACCGCGTACTGCCTCAAAGGTTTTGCGGATAAGCTCTTCACGCGCCTGCACCAGAACCTGTACGGTTACGTCATCGGGAATATGGCCGCCTTCAATCAAGGTACGCAGAATTTCGTACTCTGTTTCCGAGGCGGAAGGAAAGCCAACCTCGATTTCCTTAAAGCCGCAATCTACCAAGGTGTGGAAAAAGCGAATTTTTTCCGGAATGCCCATCGGTGTTACCAATGCCTGATTGCCGTCGCGCAAATCAACACTGCACCATACAGGTGCTTTAGTAATCGTTTTATCAGGCCATTGACGGTCGGTAATTTTTATTTGTTCAAACGGAATATATTTTTTCTCCTGCTGCATGATTAATTTCCCCCTAGCTTTTCTTAACAATTATAAACAAAAATCCCCGTCCCTAACCTGTGTTATTGATAACACAATTAGGGGCGGGGAATAATTCCACGCTGTACCACCCTATTTCAACAGCACTTCAGCAGCGCTGTCCTCTCAGCCTCCAACAAGGCCTTTGCCTGTAACGTGACCACACGTCCTTCCCTACATATCGGAAAGGCAACTCCGGGATCAGTATGCATATAACCATTGACATCGCTTTACACCAGCCAGCGACTCTCTTAGCCCATCCGGTCATATCTTCTTCCCTTCACCGTTTTTTTAGGGACGATATTTGATTCGTTGAATGCTATTATACGCACTCTGCTTTTAATTGTCAACATTCTTTTTGAAATTAATTTTTCAGAAGCAATCTTGTAAACAATGTAACAGCAATTAGTGTGCTTCTATCCACGAATACTTATCCACAGCTTATGTGTTTTGCCCACAGATTATCAACAGACTTATCAACAACTGTGTATAACTTTACCTGCTGCTGATAAGCTTACGCAGTAAATCAACAACGATAATGGAAGCGCCAAACATGACGACAACGCCCCATTCATGCGCATTCAACGGTGTTGTACGCAATACACGCCCACCAACAAAGGTCAGCAGCACCTGAATTGCAACAATCAGCGCCATTACCTGTAAGAAGCCCTTGTTCAGGCTGATATTCTTTAACAGGTTCAAACCGTCAGTACGCACATTAAAGCCATTGGCAACTGCCATGAAAATGTAGGCGCAGAAGAAGCCTGTATAGGTATAAATATGATTATCTGCATCACGGAACAGATGGTCAACCCATGCGCTCTTGTAAAAGGCAATGCCCACAATCGTCATATAAAGACCACTTACAATAACACTCGTAAGCATCTTTTGGCTGACAAGCGGTGCACTGCGGCGCTTAGGCGCCTCGCGCAGATACTGTGCCAATGCAGGCTCGCCGCCGAAAGCAAGCGCAGCAAGGGTATCCATTACCAGGTTAATCCATAGAATCTGCGTAATCGTCAGCGGTTCATCAATATTGATGAAGGGAGCAATAAAGTTAATTGCCACAGCCGAGAAGTTAATCGTCAACTGGAACACAATAAATTTGCAGATAGAATTATAAATTGTTCTTCCGTACAAAATTGCCTGCTTGATGCTCAGGAAATTATCGTCCATGATAACAATATCGCCTGCTTCCTTGGCAACCTCTGTACCGCTGCCCATAGCAAAGCCTACGTCAGCCTTTTTCAGCGCCGGTGAATCGTTTACGCCGTCGCCGGTCATACCGGTTACAAGATTCAGTTCCTGCGCTAAGCGCACCAGGCGCGATTTATCCATCGGTAAAGCACGTGCCACTACACGCAGATGCGTCAGCTTAGCCTTGACCTCATCATCACTCATCTGTGCCAGCTCGTCGGAGGTCCAGACTACATCCTCCGCGCTTTGCAGCAGGCCTGCATCCTTGGCAATGGCAACTGCGGTTTCTTTACGGTCACCGGTAATCATTACAACCTGCACACCAGCCTGCTGTACAGCCTTAATAGCCTCCACTGCTTCCGGACGCACGTCATCACGGATGGCAACAACACCGGCAAGCGTCAGTCCTTTATCCGGCAGGTTATCAGCAGGTATTCCCTCATAGGTGCACAAGGCCAGCATTCTTATAGCCTGTCCTGCAAGCTCCAGCATTCTGTTATCCAGAGCTGCTTTCATCTCATCAGTCAACGGCAAACGGCTGCCATCTTTTGACCAATACCAATCGGTAGCCTGCAGCAGCTTTTCCGGTGCGCCTTTAATCAGGCAATATGCTGCGCCGCCGTCAGCGGGAGCAACCTGCGCCCAGGAATATTTATTGGCGCTGTTGAACGGAATAAAGCGCTGGCGCTGCGGCAGCTGCGGCAAACGATAGGTACCGACATAATTGTTTAACGCTGCTTCCGTCATATTACCGCCGACAATCTTGCCATCGGTAACGGTAGATGATGTATTGATCAGAACCTGCTGACAGGTCAGCTCCTTAAGACGTGCAGGCAATGATGTGAAATCAGTAATTTCCTGTAAATCGCCGGTTAAGAAGCGCACTACCTCCAGCTGTCCTTTTGTAATAGTACCTGTCTTATCAGTAAACAGCAGGTTCAGGCTGCCTGCCGTTTCAATTCCGACCAGCTTACGCACCAATACATGGTCATGCAGCATTTTGCGCATATTGAGCGAAGAAACTATCGCAATCATCAGCGGCAGGCCTTCCGGTACCGCCATAACAATAATAATAATCGCCAAGATTACAGCCTGCACCAAATCGGCAATTACTGTTGTCATATCAGCAAAATATGCTGCAAAGCTGCCTGCCAGATATATCTTATGCAGTATTACCGCAACTGCTATCAGCACACCGCCGGCATAACCGAATTTACTTATCTGCTCTGCCAGTCCCTTCAGCTTCAGCTTCAGCGGACTGTCACGTTCATCATCCTTCAGCTCCTGCGTCAGCTGTCCGTAAACGGAATTATCACCTATCTTCACAGCCTGCATCACAGCGGTGCCTTCTACCACAACGCTACCACGAAACAGCTTATGTTCATCCAAAAAGTCAATTTTACCGTCATCCCATTGAAAGTCAGCAGGTGCAACAGTTTTTTTTGCTTCCTCGCTTTCGCCGTTCAGTGCAGCCTGATCAAGCTTCAGCGTACCATCCAGCAAAATACCGTCCGCCGGTATTTTATCGCCGGCCTCCAGAATAATTGCATCACCAACTACAACATCATCAATAGCAATTTCCTGTGGCTCGCCGTCCCGCCATACCTTGCAGCGAATGCGGCTCGCCTCCTCCTGCAGCTTTTGAAAGGCGTTCTCATTGCTGTATTCGGACCATGTGGAAACAAAGGTTGCCAAAATTATTGCCAGGAAAATGCCTATTGTTTCTATCCAATCACCATGCCCAAGATACACGAAAAAAGCATTTACCAGCAGTGCTACTATCAGGATGCGGATAATGGGATCCTGAAAATTCCCCAGCAGCTTGCTCCAAAATGTTTCCCGCGGCGGCTGCGTCAACGTGTTATCACCGTACTTGCGCCGTGACTCTTCAATCTGCTCCTTGCTTAAGCCATATTTACTCATTTTCTTCCTCCTTTGACCTTACGTCTGCTACTTGTCGAAAATTGTGGTAAATCATGCAAGTACACTCTTCACCTTATATTATATAATAAAAAAGGGCGAGACAATGCTGTAAAATAAAAATATTTTACAACAAAGTCTCGCCACTTAATTACAAAGCCGGATTCTTCCGAATCGTACTGACGGCAGTGTAAACACCAGCCCTAAGGCTTGTGCCGGCTACTCCCCTTATTTAAGAAAGTACCATATTATTTTATTTAGCTTATTCAGCCCAAACAGCTTTCATCAGCTTAGGATATTCAGTGTTAAGGTGGTCAACAATAACGTCGATTACTGCATGAATCATTTGCGGTACGAATTGATCGTCGGTAGAAGGAATGCAGCTTTCAATGATGATATTGCCAGCTTCATCAGCATAATATTTGAATACCTTGTAGTTTTCGTTCAGAGCGTTCAGATGTGCCAGAACTGCAGCCTTGTTAGCTTCTTTAACCAGACCAGCGCCTACGCGAACCTGCAGCATTACATAGATGCTGTCGTCAATTACCAGCATAGTCGGCAGATTTTGACCTTGGATGCCGATAGCGGAACGGAATACAACAGGATGCATGAAAGATTCTTCCGGAACTTCGTCTGCTTTCGGAACTTCGAAAACATCGCCCCAGTTAATTTTGTTTTCTTCAAGGAATTTCTTGTAAACTTCAGCTTTCTTATTCATCATAAGACCTCGCTTTCATTGTTATAATACTATTATACACTATTATCGTTATTTGTGTACTTTTTTTATTAGTAAATATATTCGTTTTACACAAAATTCACAGCTCATTCAGCTTTTATTTTTAGGGCAAATTCATAACCATACTTTTCTGCAGCTTCAAGCTCAGCCTGCTGCGGCGTCCATTTGCAGTTAAAACCTGGCTCTACAGCATCAAAACAGCTTTTTGCAAGCAGCTCCTCCATATCCTTCTGCGCACCGCCGCCCCAGCCGAAGGTGCCGAAGGCTGCAGCTTTTTTACCTTTAGCGCCGAGTCCTTTAAGATAAATCAGCAGAGAACCCATATTCGGCAGCATACTGCAATTAAGAGTTGAAGAGCCTGCCAAAAAACCGGAGGCAGTAAAGAGCTCTGCTGCTACCGTACTGTTGGGGGTAGCGCCCATTTTAAATACTTTAACAACAATGCCGGCATTAGCAGCACCGCGCGCAATCGCCCGCGCCAACTTTTCCGTACCGCCCCACATGCTGTCATAGGCAATAACAAGGCTACCGTCCTGTACACCGCTGCCCCATTCGCTGTAGCAGCGCAGGATATCGGAAATACGCTCGGTCCAGATTACACCATGGGAAGGCGCAATCATTTTAATCTCCAGGCTGCCAAGCTTTTTCAATGCGTTTCCAATCAGCTTGGCATACGGCCAGAGAATGTTGGCAAAATATTTTTTAGCTTCGTAGAACAGCTCGTCCTGATTTACTTCACAGTCAAAGCGCTTGCTGGTAGCATAATGTTGACCAAAGGCATCATTAGAGAAAAGTATTTTATCATACTCACTATAGGTTGCCATGCTGTCAGGCCAATGCAGCATTGCCATGGAAGCAAAGGTCAATGTACGCTTGCCAATGTTTAAGGTTGCACCGTCCTTAACTACTTCAAAAGCAAAAATATCTCCATAATGCTGGATGGCCTCGTTTTTACCTTGCATCGTAATATAGAACTTTGCTTTGGGGCAAGCCTTGGCCAACGCAGGCATAGCACCGGAATGGTCAGGCTCAACATGGTTGATGACAATATAGTCAATGGAATCCAACGGTGTTACCTTGCTGATATTAGCAAGCAGCTCTTCGGTAAAGGGCGCTTTAACAGTATCAATCAAGGTAATCTTTTCATCCATAATCAGGTAAGAGTTATAGGTTGCACCTCTCTCTGTTTTGTAGCCGTGAAAATCACGCACAGCCCAATCTTGAACACCAACGTCATAAATATTTTCTGCAATTTGCAATGGCAGCATAAGAAAACCTCCTTACAATTTTTCAAGAGTAACTTGACGAGTTGATTTATTTAAGCGTAAAACAAGCTCGTGATATTTATTCAGCGTACTGCGATGACCGACGCTGACAACAGTTGTCTGCTGTAAACGCTCCTGTAGCAGGCTGTACATAGTCGCCTCAGTGTCTTCATCCAAAGCAGATGTTGCTTCATCCAGGAAAAGCCACTGTGGCTGCTGGATATGGGCACGTACAAAGGCCAAACGCTGCTGCTCACCGACTGAAAGCACATGGCTCCAGTCAGCCTCCAAATCAAGTTTATCCTTGAGATAGCCAATCTGGCACAAATCCATCAGATAAATCAATTCAGTATCATCTATCGGTTTATTTCCCGGGTAATTAAGTGCAGCACGCAGTGTGCCTAATGGCAGATAAGGCTTCTGCGGAATAAACATCAGCTTATCACGTGACGGAAGAAAGATTTTGCCGTCGACGAAGGGCCAGATACCGGATATGGCACGCAACAAGGTACTTTTACCGCTGCCGCTGACACCCTTAATCAAAACATTATGCCCCGGATGCAGAGTAAAGCTGATATTTTCCAGAAGCGGCTTTCCGTCCGGCAGATTTATCTGCATATCGTTAACCTCGACCACATCGGCAGCAGCAAAGCGTTCCACATGAAAGCGTTCTGCCTGCTGAGAAACCTCGTGCATATGATGGCCGAAGTAAGTTAAACGCATTACAACAGCCTGCCATTGAGCAATACTGCTATACATATCAACAAAATACGAAAGCGAATCCTGCACACGGCCAAAGGCACTGGCAACCTGCATCAGTCCGCCTAGTGTTACTTCTTTCGTAAGATAACGGTTCATGGCTACAACAAAGGGAAAAATGATAGCGATTTGAGAATAACCGGAATTTAAAAAGACAAGCTGCTTCTGTTTATTAACCAGTTTCCAGAAGTTATCCAAGAGCATTTTAAAACGTAGCTTAAATACACTGCCTTCCTGCGCTTCACCACGGTAGAAGGCAACGCTTTCCGCACTTTCACGCAGGCGAATCATACTGAAACGGAAATCCGCTTCATATTTCTGTTGGATGAAGTTGATTTTAACCAGCTTGCGGCCAACAATGTGGGTAATATAGGTACCAATGACAGAATAAAGCAGTGATGCCCACAGCATGTAGCCATTTATGGTCCACGTTTTACCCATAAAGGTAAAGCTAAGACTGCCGGAAAGATTGTATAAAATGACAACAAAGGATGCAAACGTGCAAAACGCCTTGAGGATGCCTATACCAAAGCTCAAGGTCATTTCAACAAACTGACGCACGTCCTCACTGATACGTTGGTCAGGGTTATCCGTATCCTTACCGAACATCTGCAGATTATAGTATGTTTTGTTTTGCAGCCAGATGTCAATAAAACGCGTTGTCAGCCAACGACGCCAATTCAAAATCAAGGTTTGTTGTAAATAATATGAGTATACTGCCAATAAGATATAAATAGCAGCTAACCATGAAAAATGAATAAGCTCGTCAAAAATCTTCTTTGCATCATAATTTTGTAAGGCGCTGTAAAAACTATTGTTCCACTGGTTAAGCAGAACAAGCATATAAACCACGCCAAGTGTCAGCGCTATGATACAGCCTAATAAAAAGAAAGCCTTTTTCTTCTCTTCGGATTGCCAATAGCTTTTCGTAAGGTACCAGACATCCCTAAAGAACTGTCTGGTCAGATTAAAACGTTGCATATACTCAAGACTCCTCTTGTAAAGAAATGCTATTCAATTCTTGAACAGTTCTTTTTTATTATACTATAAATATTAGCCTAAGAGTATCGCCAACAATAAAATTTACATTTTAGATACAAAAAAGAGCTCACACTAATGTGTGAGCTCTTGAAGTTAGCTAATGATTATTTGCCAACAGGACCGATCATAGCCAGCATGGTACCTGCAGCAACTGCAGTACCGATAA
>ERZ825159.466-NODE-466-length-51818-cov-3.875278_pt1 | contig 51818 bp, 66 predicted proteins | sample MGYA00519932_ERZ825159 | MGnify/ENA primary metagenome ERZ825159 (study PRJEB31778, sample SAMEA3449191) | human gut metagenome | biome: human gut; feature: human-associated habitat; material: faeces | place: United Kingdom | collected 2010/2012 ... | reverse complement strand
CCTCAAAGTTTATCAACACGTTGTATATTACAATATGTAACAGGATTAACAAAATTTACACTATTACATACTTATGTACTCTTTTATAACAGCTGCAAATTCAATTACATACTTGTTTATGATTTTTAAAATTTTTGATCAATAACATTATATGTGCTTTACAATCTGAAAATACAATTGTATCAAATAGTTTAAGTTCATGCAGCTCATTTATTAATACTACTTTAATTTATCAAAAACTGCTCCGCTTTCAACAAATTCCGCGTCTTCAACAGAAAAACCACCGAGCCTTTCACCATAATTTTCGATATTAAAACACCATGTGTCACCGTCATCTCGATAGCAATTAGGCATAAATAAATTTTTAAGCACTGTTTTTTGTTTTTTCTTATCGTAAACCTCACTTACACATCCGTTTTCTTTTGAAATGACATATACAAAATTGTCTGTTTTTATTCTGTATAAATCGTTTCGTTTCTCTTTTTCGGCTGTGTCGTTATTTCGAATAACTTTAAAACATTTATAACCCATAGATGGTATTTGTGACTTAAAAATAAATCTTGTCCTGAATCTCGGTATAGCCGAATGTTCGTCTATAATCTGTGTTTCCGTTCTGTTGCCGTCAGCATCTTCGAGGATTATTCCTCCGTCATACCAATCAAACTCATGCGCCCATTGAACCTCTGCTTCAACATAACCGTCGTACTCACAGCAATTCAAGTTCCACAGCACCAAATTCCACACATTATCGGGATTTTTGCCCGGCATTTTAATTTGTGCCGTCATTCGCTGTAAGTTAAAGTGCATTATCTCATTCGCCGTTTGTATTGCTCTGCCGTACAGATTTTCCGCATCAGTATAAGCCGATTTTATTGATGCACCGCCCAATATATCGTGAAATTGGTTAAACAGCACATCGTGCCAGCACTTTTCAAGTAAGCCAACATTGTTCTCATCCGCAATAACACAGCTTTTTTCCGCATTCATCAGTGCATATTCTGCCGTACGGTTCATCTGTTTTATTGATGTATTGTTGCTGTACACACCAAAATCACCGGTTATAAATTCATCGGAAATATTATATTGAATATCGGTTTGTTCCTCAAAATACCCGTTGACCGTACTGAAATCCGCATATTTATTCTTTATAATTTCTTCTATTGCCACCTTTGTCGGCGCACCGCCGTGGTCCGTTACGCCGTATACGACCAACAAATCTTCTTTTGCATCTTTGAGACCATTAAAAACCCACGCCATATCTTTAGACCAGCCTTCACCCGCACTTCCGCCCATACGAAATGCTTTTACAGAGCTTCCGTCACCGCTCTGCCACCTAAACAACGGTGATTTTAACGAATAATGCCGCTCCTCGGGTCTGCACATACAGTAGTTTTTTATCCCCGATTTTTTTAGTATCTGCGGCAGCATATCTGGGTGTCCGAAGCTGTCGGTATTGAACGCATAACCTCAAATGCTGTGTTCCAAATTTCATCGGGAGTGTTTTTGTCAACAAACAATTCTATCATCGGTTGTCTTTTTCCCTTTGCCGCCTTTAGGCATTGTACGGTAAGTTCGTTATAGTCAGTGTGCAGAGCCATAGAATAGCCGTTATTGGAATCCAGATTATCATACAAATTCTCTAATAAATCAACTATATCTTCTCCGTTATAAAAAGGATATAATTCCTTTGCAACGCATCCCAAATTTAATGAAATACTTCGTGCCGCTTGCTTAAGCAACTGTAATTTATCGGTCACAATCGAATTTATATTATCATAAATTGTGAGTGATGATATACCTGCCGAAGCGATAACCCTGCCATTATCATCATATATCGGACACGCAATACATATAATTCCTTTGGCAAATTCTTCTTTATCTGTTGCATATCCCTGTTTTTCTATCTGTTCCGCCTCATTTTCAAACTCACAAGAGTGATTTTCATAAGCCGGCAAAACTTTTCCGGGTGCAGAGGTTTTAGGCAGATATTTACCGCCGACACGTCCGTTTATCCGCACCTCTTTTTTTGACTCAAAGTGAAGCAGATACAATACATTTTCTTTATTTTTAACGCCAAGATACACCACATCACCTAATCGTTCCATTCAGCTTATGTAATTCATTTTCGGATATTTCTGCAAAAGCATATTTTGGAGTACATTTCGATACCACCGAAAAAGGTTTGAGTGTAAAACGATACTTTTTCTGAATGTTATCACTCAAATAAATCCAATTATATTAAAGTAATGCCTCCAATACTCTTGATGCTGCATTTTTGTTGATTTCAAGCGAATTGCATATATCCGATATTCCTATTTCTTGTTGAGCTTTCGAAAAAACTCAATAATTCTTAAAGCGTAATCCACCGCCGGAGCTTTTGAAATATCTACACCTCTTATCGTTATTATATATTTATCATGGCATAATAAATATAATGTCAATACTTTTTTGTGTTTATCTTTTTAAAAATTTCGGGGTCAAACTTGAACTTTCGATCATATGTCATAAGACCGTTTTGTTCCTGTTCAACATCATAGAGTTGTGTATAACAGAATCCCATAATGTCCTTGTGTTTTAGAATTTCCTCGGTTAAGCCCTTATATCTTTGAATAAATTCGTCCTCGGTTTTGGGAGCATTTCCGTAACCCCAGCTGTTTTCATTGTCGGATGACCACTTTATACCGCCGTATTCACTTATAAAGAACGGTAGATTTGTGTCATACTTCTGTCTGCCGCGCAGTATGGGATTGCGTTCCGTAGTGTCATTGACAATCCCTTCTGAAATTTTCGAATAGTTCTCGGCGAACGCCGTCGGGGCTTGTTCATAATCGTGAACGTCATATATATCAGTGACAACGTGAAAGTTTCCGCTTGTGTCAATTACGGGACGTGTTGGGTCAATTGCCTTTGTTACACGATACACCGTGTCGAGAATAGCGTCACATTGCTTGCGATGATTCCAATCCCATGTTTCGTTAAAAGGACACCAGCCAATAAGTGACGGGTGGTTAAAGTCGCGTTCAACCGCCTCAATCCATTCGGGCAGGAAGTGCAGAATTTGACCCGGCTCAGTGATTTGCAGACCCCAATTTGCGTGTTCGCCCCAAACGAGATAGCCGAGCCTGTCAGCCCAATATAAATATCTCGGTTCAAAAACCTTTTCGTGCAAACGCGCTCCGTTAAAACCGAGTTGCATTGAGCATTCTATGTCAGCTTTAAGCGCGTTGTCCGTTGGTGCGGTGTAGATTCCGTCGGGATAATACCCCTGATCCAATACCCAGCAACCGAATACCGACTTACCGTTAATCATAAAAGCTTTTTTATCTAGATAAACCGAACGCAAACCAAAGTATGACGAAACGGTATCGTATATCTTGTCGGAATCAGATAGGGTAATTTTTAAGTCATAAAGACCGCCTTTTCCGATTTCCCACAGATGTTTTTCGCTGAGCGGAATTGTCACCTCAGTATATGTCGAACCAAGAATAATATTTGCCGCGCCGGTCAAGGTATTATCCCAAAATGTTTCGAGAGATACTGTTTTTCCAACAGCATCAGAGGTGGCTTTTATTCCGACAGTTACAGAAGGGGTTTCAATATCGGTTGTAATTTTAATCGAATCAACGCGTGCGCAATTTGCAAATTCGAGCCATACGGTCTGCCATATTCCTGTTGTGCGCGTATAATAACAACCATATGACTCGTATTTCGGGGATTGCTTTCCCGAAGGCTGATTGTTTGAGCGCAGGTCATCATATGCACATAATGTTATGTAATTATCCTTATCTTTGAGCCGGTCGGTAATGTTGACCGAAAACGGAGTATAGCCGCCTTTGTGCTCGATAACTTGTGTTCCGTTCACATAAACAATCGCGTGATAGTCCACCGCGCCGAAATGGAGTATCGTCTCTTTATCCTTGAATTGATTCGGGATTTCTATATTACGTCTGTACCATACACAAGGCATAAAGTCGGTGTTGCATATTCCCGAAAGTTTACTTTCAGGACAAAAAGGCACAATGATTTTTGAATCAAGCGTGTCTCGGTTGAAAAATTCTCTTTCCTGCCCCGTACAGGAATAATCAATTTCAAAATCCCATTCGCCATTGAGATTCATCCAATCTTCTCTTACGAATTGAGGACGCGGATACTCGGGTCTTAAAGTGTTTGTTTTAATTGAATTTGTCATTATAATAATCATCTCCTGATTTTGTGCATTGACACATAATTTAATTTTTTTTATTTATTTTATACCAAATAAATGTATATGTAAATGAATTATAGTTTTAAACAATTGACATATAGTCTGATTTTGTGTATAATATGTATATGAGAGAGGTGAGACTATGGTTTTTACAAAAGTGGCTGCGGTATGGAAAGAGCCGCAGGGATTTTCGTTTGAAAGTATAAGTTCAGATAATGAATATATATTCATACAGTTTCAAACCCCTGTTATTGCATATCTGAGGGGGAAATGGGTGACGATTGAATCGGGCGGCTGTGTTATTTGGAATCATAACAGTGTCCGTAAATTTAGGTCGCCCAACGGCGAACTTGTTCATGACTGGTTTCATACCGAGGGCGATTATACCGAAATTATGGAAAAATTCGGTATAGAATTTGAAAAGGTTTACTATTCTCAATATACGGATGAGATTTCGCAGCTTGTTTCCGAAATAGAGATTGAAAACGTTAAAAAAGATGTGCTGTGTGATGAATTTTCCGAATTGGCGGCAGAGAAAATATTTGCACTTATTTCAAGGTCAAAATATATGAATAAACCGAACACTCTGAATCTGAAACAAAGAGAAGAATTTTTAAATGCGCGCACAATTATTCATACGAATTATCTGAAGAGCTGGAGTGCGAACGAAATGGCAGCTCTTGTTAATTTGAGCCGTTCAAGATTTTTTTGTTTGTACAAAGAGATTTTTGGTATCACGCCACAACTTGATTTATGTCGAGTTCGTATTCAAAGAGCGAAAAGAATGTTAAAATACGATAATACCTCGGTAGAGGAAACGGCAGAGAAGTGCGGTTATGCCAATCAATATCATTTTATCAGACAGTTTAAAAAAACAGTTGGCGTTACTCCGGGAAAATATAAAAAGCTAAAAAAATAAACGCGTTACTTTAAAAACATTTTGATAAATTTTTAAAGTAACGCGTGGGTCAATCCCTCATTTTGTGTAAACCTCAAATTTAGCTCCAAAAAGAGTCGATTTTTATAACAGAGGTAAAGTCTTTCGCTCATTTCCCATTTTCCACCCAAACCTATAACAGCCACGTTTATTCATACTCGTATATCTCCATAAATAGGCTTGGCATGAAATTTTTCGATCGCTGCAACCTCAATTTTTTCTTTATCTGAATCACACTTGAGATTATCAATAATTATATTCACGTCAGACCATTTTTATCAACAGCCCTTCCGACTAAAGACCAAAACCCAAAATCGAACTCTTCTCTGAAAAATTACATATTTTTTCGATTAATTTCTATTGCATAAGCACCGCTGATGTGATATAATTAAGTCAATCTGAAAGGAGCTGAACATCTGTGAGAGATGAACTTTTAAATTTTGATATTTTCCCATCCGTTGTTCCGGCGGACAAGGTTACAAATGTGAAAATAAAAGCCAAAACGGAATACTTAAATTTTATTGATGAGGTTAAATATTATGTCTCGGTATGCCCTATGGAAATTCACGATATACCGATAAACGATGAATTCACGCTTGACGGATATAAGTATAAGGAATTTGAACTTTATCCCAAAGACGGAATTCTTGAATTTCAATATAAATTTATCGGTGAACAAAAATGGTGCATAAGAATCAGAGCGGGATCGGAACAGTATAATTATTTGGACAATGTAAAGCTCGGCTATAAAAAATACTGGAATCTGCATCAAAGAGAAGAGAGAACAAGACTTTATATGTATTCTCTGAAAGAGGATTTATATAACAGACGTCCGCTCAAAGGTGATTTGCATCTGCATACTGTATTCTCGGACGGAAACGAAAATCCTGAAATCGTTGTTTCAAATATGCGCATATTCGGCAATGATTTTTGTGCGATTACCGACCACAGATTTTTTGATTCGTCAAAGAGGGCCATTGAAAAGCTGAATGAATTAAACACGGGTTTTAAAGCGTTTTTGGGTGAGGAAGTACACGAAAATTATGACGGGCGGATTCATATAATAAACTTTGGCGGACAAGAAAGCATCAACAAACAGATTATGGATAATTATGACGAGTTTATGAAAGCCGTCAGAGATGATGCAAAAAATTACCCCGATATGGACGAAAAAGAGGCTCTTCAGCTTGCGTTTCACAAAATCATTTGCGATATGATACGAAAAGTCGGCGGTCTTTGTATTTTCGCTCATCCGTTCTGGGATGTCTGTGACAGCTATAACACGCCGATTAATGTTGTTTTTGAGGTTTTTAAAAGAGGATATTATGACGCATTTGAGCTTATGAGCGGAATAGAACAAGACCAGAATAATATTCAGCTCGCCGTATATAACGAAATGCGGACAAAGGGGATAAAGATTCCCGTTGTCGGCTCAACCGATTGCCATAACACTCACACAAGGGGCGTTGAATATGCAGGCAATGCACACACGCTTGTTTTCTCGGACGGCGATATAAAGGAATCAATCACGGACGGGTATTCTGTTGCGATAGAGTGTGTCGGCAATCAGAGAGAACACGTCTACGGCGATTTAAGATTATCGAAATACGCAATATTTTTGGTTGATAACTATTTTAGAGTTCGCGACCGTCTGACGGAAAGTTCGGGAGTTATGATGGCTGAGTATTATAACGGAGCGGAGTATCTCAAACCTGCAATAGAACTTATGGAAAAGCGGATTAAGGAATTCGAAGATAATTATTTCGGAAGATAGACGAAAGTGAAACATAGCCAAAACACCCCATATATGCAATCGGCATATATGGGGTGTTCGTTATTTACCGAGCGACATTATTCGCCGATTATCATAATCTTTACGGTTCTTTTTCTTCCTCTTGTGGTGTCAAAATCTATAAAATAGATGTACCCAAACTCGCCGAGGTCGAGCTGCCCGTCATCTATCACGATACTCTCCGACCTGCCCATTATCGATGAACGCAAATGAGCGTCGGTGTTATGACAGCCGCGTGCGTCCTCGCCGTGTTCTTCGGCGAAATCGAGTGCTTTTTGGCCCGGATGCAAATAGTATCCCTCGTGTTTGCACACAGGAACAATTTCATCAAAAATATTTATCAAATCCTGTTGCAGGGTTTCAAGACCCGTAACCGACATATCAAACGCACACTCTTGGGTTGTGACCGAACAGGTTGTATGATGTGAATACACAACCGCGATTCCGTCTTTTATACCCGACTCTTTAACCGCCTGTTTAACATACTCAGTCACATTATGGAATGTATATGCCCTGTCATTCGAGTTGACTTCAACTGTTTTTTTATAAACCATTGCTGTTTAAACCTCCTGTTTCTTTAAATCATCCGCCGCGCGTCTGACCGCGCCAATCATCTCATCAATCATCGCAATCGGGTCATCGGCATTCATTATTCCCGACGCTGCCCCTGCCGCCTCGGAACCTGCCATAATAAAATCATAGACCTGCTCACCGTTTGTTATCCCTGCTGCCTGTTCAATAAGTATATTTTCGTCAATCTTTCTTATCTCACGGATAACCTCTTTAACATAACCCATATCACTGACTCCGTTAGAAGTTCCGCCGATAAGCTCTGACGGTTCGGGATTAATTATATCGGGGTGCAACTCGGCGATCGCCTTTGTTTCGGCAACCGTATCAGCACACGCAAATACAAGCATATCAAGCTCGTTCGCCCTGTCAATCGTTGCCTTAATTTGAGGAAGCGACATCGGCTTTTCGCAATGATTCACCACAACCCCCTCCGCGCCTGCGGCTTTCAGCGCTTCGGGAAGAATGTCCGCCATTCCCCGACCGGGGCGCAGGGTGTCCATATACGGTGCAAGAACTATCAAATGCTTTGTGTTCTCGACCACACGCCTTATCTCAACGGCAGGAGTTATAAACAAAACATCAATATCATACTTTTCCGCCGCCGCATCCGCCGCTTTGGCATATTCCAACACTTTGTCACCGTAGATATAATTCTTTGTTCCTATCTCAAAATACGGTGTTCTTATCTTTCTTTTCATACGAATTTACACTGCCTTTCTGTATTTTATTATCTTTTTTGCTGTAAATCGTAATGCAGGTCATACGCCTTTTCTTCCTCTGTGAATTTATGGCGCGTATCGATAACCTCACCGTTGTTCCACTTTCTGTCACCCACATCATCGGTTGTTCCCATAACGGTAACGTTTACCTGTCTGTGGCGCGCAAGAACGTGGTCCCAATCAATGAAATATACGTGCGCAAACTTGCCGCCGTCTAAGACTCCATCCTTAATCGTCATTGTTTCCGAACGTCCGAAGAAAACACTGCGCAGATGTCCGTCTGTGTTCATACTCGAATAATCACCGGGTTCATTGACATATCTGCCGTACTGTGCGTGAATGGGACCGGGATGACGATACTGGTGTTCCTCCGCAAAGTCGGGAATCATCTTGCGCATAATATCGAGCAAGTCATGCTGTAAGTATTCGAGGTCAAACGAATCAATATCGTGTGAACATTCCTGTACCATAACCGAACAGGTTGTATGATGCGAAACTATGCTTACCGTTCCGTTCTTTACGCCCGATGTCTCGACTATTTCGTTAATTTCCTTTGAAATATCGTGAAATGTGGGTATCCAACCTCTTGACTGTAATTCCAATTCCTTTTGATAAACTTTAAATTCCATCCTTTTATATCTCCTTTTTATTTATTCTCGCACCGACCGCGCCGCCCGGGTGGATAAGTGCGAATTGTTCGTTTTTATAGTTTGTTTCCTCAATAAGTGCGGTTTGCAGGGTGTGAAATATCATACATAACGCAGTGGACGAGGTTGTACCCTGAGAATTGTATTTATCCGTTTCGCGGTTTACATATTGTTTAAGCACCACGTCCGCGCCTTTCGCCAGTTCCGATTCGGTGTTTTCGGTAACGGTTATTATTTTAACGCCCTTACGCTTGCATATCTCCATAATCGGTAAAAGCTCTTTTGTCTTTCCGCCGCGCGAGGCAAAAACCATCACATCACCCTCTTGCAAAAAGCCTGTTGCGCCGTGCACCGCCTCGGCAGGTGAAATAAACCGCGCCGGTCTCTCTATACAACACATCAAATGCGCAAAGTGTCGGCATATAATACCCGAATGTCCGCATCCGCTCGCCGCAATGCGCGGCGCAGCGGCGAGAATTTCAACAGCTTTTGAAAATTCCGTTTCGTTAAAATAATCGCGCATTTTATCAATGCAATCGCGTTCAATTTCATAAGCCGCCAATGCCGCTTTTATTGATTCAGCCTTTATACTCATAATTTATACCCAAATGTGTAAGCCCGATTTAAAAATCGAGTATAGTTTTATCACCGTACACACCTTTCCAATCTCGTTCAAAGCCTTCAACCGCCGCATCGGTCATAGGATGTGTAATCAAAGATTTGAGCACATCCGCCGATACCGTAACGCTGTGACATCCGCAGAGCGCACAACGGTGAACCTGTTCGGCGTTTTTAAAGCTTGCGGCAAGAACCTTGCAATCCAAGCCGTATATTTCAAACTGTTGAACAATTTCGGCAACAACGTTTGTTCCGTCACCCAAAATGTTGTCCAGTCGATTCACATACGGCGCAACAAAATCCGCGCCTGCCTTTGCCGCCATTAACGCTTGTGCCGGAGTGAATATCGCCGTCATCGTAACACCGATACCGAGATTCTTTATCATCGGCACGGCTTTTAATCCCTCTTCGCCAATCGGAATCTTAATATAAATATCGCCGCCGATTTTCTCTTTTATCAGTTTTGCTTCCTCAACCATTTTTTTCGCCGTTGTCTGTACGGTCTGAACGTGCAGCATTTTGTCGTTACCTATAACGCCGCGGATTTCCTTTAAAATTTGCCAAAAGTCGCCTTTTTCTTTTGCGATGATTGACGGGTTTGTCGTAACACCCGACAGTGGATAGAACTCATTGCAATGCTTTATTGCCGCCAAATCGGCGGTATCCAATATGTATATCATTTATTTTCGCCTCTTTTTATCTAAAATTCCGGAACATATTTTTCCGTTATCTTTTCATATTTTAGCTTTTTAACCTTAACATCTTTAAACTTCCACCAGCTCGAATACGCCTCAAAGCCTATCTTTCCGTACTTTGAAGTATCAATCGGGTCGGGGTCGGTGATTTCAAGACAGAGCTTTCCGTCAACCAAGACAAAAATCTTACCGTCTATGTTACCGAACTGCATCTTATACTCTTTTTCGGGGTCAAATTCGAGCAGCTGTGTCGCGGCGGTCAGCTTATACTCGGGCGACTTTTCAAAGCCCACGTTTCCGTGCCAAAAAGCCTCGATACCCGTCACATACGCAATATCTCTTTGGTCTTTTTCCAAATCCCACGAACCGTTTATCATAATATTTATATCGTGGGTTGACGGTGCAACCATCTTAACCGTAACTTCAAGCATATTATTTCCGAAAAAGTCAGCCTTTGAAACAAGCATACCGGGACAGCAATTCGGGTTCTTGCCTACAACCCAACCATCCTCTGCGTACCATTCACCGCATTTTATCTCAAATTCATCGAGCATTTGTTCTTGTGTAAAAGTATCTCTCTCATACAAAACCTCGGATTCGTTGAGAAAAACGTCTATACCCGCAAGCTGCAGATGTCCTTTGTTTATTTGGCGGCATTTGTCCGCTCTGTATTCAAATTTTTTGCGTTCTGTTCTCATTTTATATCTCCTTATCATCCCTATAATACTATCTTACAATTTCAATATTCAAAAGGTCGCACACCGTTTCTATATCCTTAACATAGTCACCGTATACCATAATGATGTGCTGCCCGGGAACTTTGTCTATATACTCGTCCATATTCATTCCCGTTTCAAGCAGCACAGCAGGAAAATCGGGTGTCGGTTCTTCCCAGCCGAGTTCTGTCCATTTCGGTGACGGCTTTGTCTTGCCCTTTGATAAAAACAGCTTGAATTTGCCGTCTGTATAATGGAATCTGCCGAACGTAACCTCGCCGCATTTAAGACGTGATACATTGCTTATACCCGTATTATACTCGCCGAGATTTGCCGACTTTATCTCCATATCCCCATCCGCAAAATCTTTGGGAATGAATCCGCATACACCGACCAGGACTTCATTATCAAACACTTCGTAATGTTCAACAAATGCCGAAGTGTGACCTGTTACCGTTGATAAAATTATGCTTGTAACCAAGCCGTATGCGTCACATTCGCATATAACCGACAAATCCTTATCGGCAAGCAGCGATTGTGCAAGACATGGGTTAAACCCGAGTTTTGTGATTCCGTCAACACACTTGACCGAAATCGCGTCGAGTGCTCTGCCGTCCGCCTTGTCTTTCATTGCAAGATAAAGCCTTGCCACCGCCTCGAGAGGCTTATCGGCAACCTTGTTTTGCATCTTTACGGTTGACCTTATCCAATCAACGGTTTCTTTTACTTTTTCGTCCGAAAATTTTTCCATAAGGTTAGCTATTTCATAGCCGCAGTAATTCTCTATATCGATACCGAGCTTTTTAAACAGTTGTGTTTTATCATACGCACAGGTATAAAGCCCCATATCCGCATATCCGATAAGACCGATTCGTGACGATTTTATCGTCTTTGCACAGCTCACGTTATGTATATAGTTCGCCACATCTGCATATCTGTGTTCTTCATCGGGCTTTTCAAGTATAACTTTATACTTGAATCCGAACTCTTTCACAACAGGCAAAAATCCCGTTATTCCGGCTGCCGCCGCAGGCGAATGTAACTTTCCCGTTTTATCGGTTGTTCCGCCGATACCCCATATAAGCAAGGGAACGTCTGTATGGTTTTTGATTATATGCATTATATTCGGGGTTATGTGCCACGACAGAAAGTTTATTATAAACAAATCCGCTGTCGTGTCCTTTAATTCATCGGCAACCTTTTGCGCATCCGAAAAGTTCATAACCGAGAATCTTCCCTTAACGTTACATTCCATTTTTTCAATCTTGGCCGATATAATATCAGCGACATTCCCGAGATAATCTTGAGGGTACTGTTCCTCGCCGACATTAAAAATTATAACATCAGCCATTTTCATATTCTTCATTTCTTTCGCTTCCTCTCTCATTTAAAAATTGGTTTTAATAATTTATATATTTCTTTATATTTTTCATATATCCTTTCATAGCGATTCATCCACTCGGCATTGGGTGTGATTATTTCGCCGCTGTCTTTAACAATCTTTGCTGCCGCGCAAACGGAATCATATTCACCGCAAGCAACCGCACCGAGCATTGCCGCACCGAGCGCGGTCGTTTCGCCGTATCTGTTCACCTCTATATTTGTGCCACATACCGACGCTTTTATCTCGCCCCATATTCGGCTGTTTGCGCCGCCGCCCATTGACAGTATTTTATCCGCATACACACCATTTAAATTCAGCTGTTCAAGCATTTCACAGAGCATATAAGCAACGCCCTCCAAAACGCTGCGCGTTAAATCATTAAGCGTTGTTTTAAGGGTGAGTCCCATAAACGCGCCGCTCGCATTCGACATAATTTCGGATGTGCTTTTGCCGCCGAAATGCGGAAGAAGTATCACTCCGCCGCTGCCGCATTCCGCTTTTTCGGCATATTCGTCAATCATCTGATATGCCGAAATATCTCTTTGCTCCGCTTTTTCGCAAATCTCTGCCGCAATTGTTTCTTTAAACCATTTAAGTACTATTCCGGCAGTATTGCAATACGGCATATAGATATATTTATCGTTATAATGCCGATAAATCGTTATCGGGTTTTCGCCGTCAAATACAGGCTTGTCAACCGTTGCGCCGAGCACAAGTGCCGTACCCGTTGTTTCGGTCACAATCCCCTCTGATATGTTTCCCGAACCTATCGCCGAGCATATCTGGTCCATCGCTCCGCACACAACGAGCGTATCTTCGGACAGTCCGCATTTTCTATCTCTTACACCGCCGACAAACGCACCGCACGACAGAACATCGGGGAACTTTTCGAGCGAAATATCACATAAATCGAGTGCCGCTTTATAATATTCGTCACCGATAATATCATACCACCCCGTCGATGAAACCAAAGATTTTTCGGTTACACATCTGCCTGTCAGTCTGAAAATCAGATAGTCCTCAAGCAGCATAAACTTGTACGTTCTTCGATACACATCGGGTTGATTTTTCTTTATGTTCATCACCTTTGCAAGCGGCAAAGCTCCGTCAGGCTGCCATAATCCCGTTTTTGAATAAAACTCGGCATCGCCGATACCGTTTCGTATATATTCCGCCTCGTCCGCCGCACGCGAATCGAGCCAAACAATCGCACGCGCAAGCGGCTTTCCGTGTTCGTCAATGCACACGAACGTTTCGCCCTGAGTTGTGAATGTGACCGATTTTATGTTTTTGGGATTGTAACCCCTTGAAATAATCTCGCCGACACATTCGCAAAATGTAGAGTAATACTTTTCCGCATCAAGTTCCGTCATTCCGTTGCTGTCAATAATCAAGCTGTATTCTTTCGATGTGCTTGCGGCTTCGTTAAAATCTTTGTCAAACAATATGCACTTCATCGCTGTTGTGCCTACGTCAAACGCTAAATAATATCTCACTCAGATCACCTTTTTGTAATTCGGATTTATTTATAATACTCTTTCATATCCGCGTTGCACGGCAGAGCAAAAATATCATCCAATAATTTTTCCGCCTGCGCCCTTGACCGCGTTTGAGGGTCCATCATAATCAAATCGATAAGATACTCTTTTTTGCCTGTTTCAAACGCCGCAAGCTCCATTTCGACCGGCGCAATTCTGTCACGCAAAAGGTGCGCCATAATCGGTTTTGGCAAGCCGTTATTGTGTATGGGGTGAACGCCGCCTTTATCAACTCTTGCCGCAATCTCAACTTCATAATCCGTCGGAAGTCCTTTCATATATCCGCCGTCGTTTAAGATATTTACTATAACCTTATTATCCGTATCGAATGCAAGACCTTCAATAAGCGGAATCATCGGTTCATCCGATGCAACACTCGAAAACGCCTCGGAAACTTTTACAGTTTTATCCTCAACAACCCTCTTTATCTCTGCAATCTGTGTGTCACAATCTTTAAAATATTGCTGATACCACTCATACGGCTTACTCTCGAATTTGTCCTCAACGGCATCATCGGTGTGATATTCCCACCCCCATGCACCGCCGCCCGCACTCGGTGTATCTCCTATAGGAAAAAGTCCGTATCTCTTATACATATCAATCGCCTTAACGCCGATTTCATCAACCGCAAGCCCAAACTTTTTCTGTTCCTCTCTGTCCTCAACAAGTCTGTCACCGTGTTCCGCAAGCCACTTATCAAGCAGGGCGTAACCGTCCTTTGCGTCATATCTGAACCCGGTAAGCCATATAAAATGGTTTACGCCCGAGATTTCAAACCCGATTTTATTTCTGTCAAGTCCCATCGCCTGTGCAATTCTGTATACGCCCGTATATCCGTGACACATACCTATTATCTTTGCGTTTTTATACTTTCTCGACAGATATGTAACACCGCCCTGTACGGGGTTCGCAACCATTATATAATACGCATTAGGACAAATATCAAGCATATCAACCAGAATGCTTTCCATAAGTCTGAGCTGATGAAAGTTTATAAAAAACGCCTCATCATGCAATATATGAAGGCTTCCGCCGAAACGATACCCGTTGTCATACGCAACCTTTATTCCCTGTTTAAATCTTTCGTGACCATAATCAAGCGCAACGTTCAAAACAAAGTCTGCGTCCTGCATTGCCTCACGTCTGTCGGTCGTCTTGAATATGTCAATATCAAGATTCATCTCTTCTGCATAACGTGTGCATAATCCGTAAATTGCGTCCAACCTGTCGGTGTTAATATCCATAAGTGTAACGGTGCTGCCATTAAAACGGCTGTTTACACAAATGTCCTTGACAAGGTTTAGTGAAAATATAGCGCTGCCTGCTCCGATAATACAAATTTTACACGACATAATTTTACCTCTCTTATCAACATATTAACTTATCTATATAAGTTAATATAAGCATAGCACACTTTAAATAAAAAGTCAATACCCAAAATAAAAAAATCGGAAATTTTTAAAACTTCCGATTTTTTGAACTTTTATTAATATTATATTCGTTTGACCGAGCGGCGCATTATAATTTCGGGTTCAAAAACCCGTTTGTACGGCCATTCCGTCTTTTTATCTTTTATGTCAAGCATCGCCGCCGCAACGGCGGCACCCATCTTTTCTTTCGGGTGCACAATACTCGTCAACGGCGGCGAAACTGCCGATGCAATCACTGTATCATCGACGCTTATCACCGATATGTCATCGGGTACGCTTACACCAACCGTATTCAAAAATTCAATACACTGTTTCGCAACAAGGTCGTTATAACAAAAGATTGCGGTTATCTCGGGATGAATACCGAGCATATCGCCGATCTGTTCTTTAAAATGACCGCCGAAATCAATCAGATACGGCTCTTTTTCAAGCTCTTCCGCAAAACCTTTCATTCTCAAAACGGAATCTTTATATTTGTTATAATGAATCATACACACATTTTTATGTCCGTTTTCTCTAAAACATTGCGCCGCAAGCGCACCTGCTTTTATTTCGTCCAGCACCGCATATGACGGAACAGCATTTTCGTATATGCCGTCAATCATTATGTACGGTATTTCACGGCGTATGAGCTTTGCAAAAAGCCGTTCCGTCTCGTCCGCCGCCGATATTTGAGTGTATGAACACGGCTGTATAATAACTCCGTCCGAACCTTTTTCGCAAATGTCGGAAAGCAGGCGGTTTATTGTTTCGGCATCATTTTTTGTATCGTTTATAACAATGTCGCATTGACGGCTTTCAAACGTTGCACATATGCTTTTGAGATAGTACGGTATAAAGTATACATCCGTCGTATCGAGCAAAAGGTCAAATTTAAGCCGCGCTTCGTCGCTCGGTACAGCCGCACAAAACGTTCCCTTTCCGTGGTGCTTGATAAGCAAGCCCTCGTTCACCAAGACCGAAAGAGCCTCACGTATGGTAAGCCTCCCAATTTGGTAATACTTAACCATCTCACTTTCGCTCATAAGCTTATCACCGGGATTGATTTTTCCCTCTCTTATTTCCTGTCTGATTTTATCTGCCAGCTGTATATACAGCGGCATTCCGCTTGTTCTGTTTATCATCGGATAATCCTCTCATTATATTGCTTATATATATAAGTATATATGTTAAAGAGAGATTTGTCAAGTAATATTTCGTTTGAGTTTCCCCAAAAATCAGAAAGGAAAGCAACAAAATTAAGGTATTGAAAAGAAACGCCTATGGCTATCGGAATTTCAAGAGGTTCAGAAAAAGGATATTACATATGTTTAATTACAAGAAAACCGACAAACTAAAGGCGGTTGCATAAATTTACAACCGCCTCTAAAAAAATTCCATTATTTTTTGACCCCAACTATTGACAAAGAGTCCTTTTTATGGAGCATACGACCGATTTTATGTATAGAAAAATCGGAATGGAGCTAAGTCCATTCCGATTGGCGCGAGTGTTCTTATAGGATTTAACAAAAAATGCAGTAAAATCAAATTTTAAGTGCCGAAGGCACTCTCGCAAAAGGTTGGTAGTGAGCCAAAGGCGTTACGAGTGCGCTTGCAAACGAATAGACGATGTGAACGTGACCTTTTGCGAATAAGGAGGAGCAGCGGCATGAGCGAACTCTGATTTTTTGCAAAAAAAATCAGAGCAAGCGATATATAGCTTGCTCTGACGTGGTACACCAGTTAAAGCACTGTCCGAACATTTATTTGTTTGGAACAAGATGTTACTGTCGATAGTGCATCTTACAAAATAACTCATAACCCCACAAGCAGATGACTTGTGGGGGTGTTTTTTACCGTTTTACTTCCTCATTCGATACATCATCGTGATGAATCGCAAATCCTTATCGTCAAGGTTCAGACCGTTTTCGTCACCGTTTAATATGCCGTTCTCGACTGCCCACGATACCGCCGAGCGCGCCCATTCGGGCATATTATTGTCAATATAGTTATATATCATCGGGTGTTTTAAATCGTGTAATTCCGTTGCCAAAACCTTTACCGTTTCGGTCAGCTGTGATATTTCGTTTTTTAATTCTTCATATTGTGCCATTGTTAAATCCTCCTTTATCAAATCATAGTTTGGACGACAAAATTTCGTACCGGGCAATTTTGAATTATAATATCCTTTTTTGCATACTCCGCCGCCATTGGCTATTATCGCACTTCCGCCGGAGGTATTACCCTCGACAGTGGTAAAATAATCGCCGCTTACCGAAATTACAATTCCTGTATGTGTGAATACGCCGCCGTGTTTGAATATTACAATATCGCCGCATTTCGGGTTCGCATACAGCTCAAACAAACTTGCCATTGTTGGGCAATATACATACGGATAATGTTTGAGCAACTTTTTTGTGTTTTCTCTGCCAAATGCTTTCTCAAAGCACCACGTTACAAAGCAAGCACACCACGGTTGTCCTTGATAATCAGGTTTTATGTCACGCCAGTACTTTGTATAGTTATTTTGTCCTGCGTTTGCTGTTTTGCTGTCAAGGTGATTATTTGTTCGCTTTTCGAGATAACCTATTTCGGCGGTTGCAATTTCTATAACCTTATCTACTGCCGCCATTTTCTTTCCCCTCTCTCATTACCTCATCGGCTTTTAGTGCCGATTGGGTGAAACTGTTGTTCTTCCACCACGCAATAACGGCGGTCACGATTGTAAAACCTGTTGAAATCAGCGTGTTTATGCTCTCGTCCGAGATATTAATCACACTGTGACCCATTGCGGTCAAAATTTGATTTAACAGGGCAAGAACGAGTATTATTGTCCTCGCAATTGTTCCCGCGCTTATTGTCATTCTTGAATTTTCGCTCATTGTATTAACCTCCTATAATTTTTGATAAAATAAAGCCTCCGACTCCTGATATAAGCACCGTAATTATTGTTGAGATTACACCCTCCCAACGTTTGACAGGGCGTTCCTCTATCTTTGCGACACGTGCCATTATGTTTTTGAGGTCCTCTTGCATCGACTTTACCGATTGCGCCAACGAATAGACGCTCTCTGTCAGCTTTTCAAGGTTCTCAATCCGATGGTTCGCCGCCTTCTTATCCTGCTCCAGTGCGGCAAGTCTCTCCGCAATTTCTACTTCGTTCATGGTAAGTCCTCCCTGTTCAAAATACTATCAGGCCTTCCTCGTAGAGTTCAGCATGATAATTTCCCGGATTTGTTTTCCAATCATAATCGGGCATTTCTACAGCTCCGCCATATGAACGATAAGGCACAGTCAAAATCTTTTCGCCGTTTTCGTCAAGCACATATTCGCCGTTTTCGTCACGCCGGTACTCGTCCATGTTCGGTATTCTTAGTACATACCCGTCAACGGGATATATCTGATAATGCTTTAAAATACCGTCTTTGAATTTGCTTCTGATTATTATATTAAACGTGGTTTTCCGCACCCTTCGGCAAGTCGCGCCCGAGTTCGCGAATCCAACCGTTATCCTGCATTATCCTGTTTACCTTTTCGGCAATCTCACCCGGTTGTGTTTTCTTCATCGCCCATATGTCAATCTGCACCCTTGACAGCTGCGCTTGTTCCGAATTATCCGCACGAAAGCTCTCTGTCGTTATCAAATCATAATATGAAACCGCCGGAAGTGTTCCGAAATCTTCGGGATATTGATAGCACACCCGAACGCCTTCACTTCTAAGCGGCGCAAGCAGCTTTTCCGTTATCCTGTTTACACTTGTCATATATTCTCACTCCTTAAATCTCGGCAAGCAATCCTTGTTTTATTGCCGCAATAACCGCGTCGCGCTGACTGTAAAGCGCGGGTATCAAAAACGGCTGCGGTGCTTGCCCCGTTGTATATACAAATCCGCCCGTGCGCTCATTGAAATATACCCACCCCTTTTTGGACGTGTGCGGCTTTGAACTGTCACCCTTTGAGCCTGTTCCGAACTCAACATATATTCCGTATTCGGCTGTCGGACCGATAACAACACTGTTACCGCCCTCACTCTGTACAACAATGCTGTTTGCAAGTCTGCCTGTGTCTTTCGGACAATTCGCCTGTGCCTCTGCTCTGACAACCTCGCCGCCCTTCAACAGGGCATTTTCTATATTACACAGCTTATTCAGTCTTGATGTCAGCGCATCAATTCCCTCAACATTTACATTTATCCGCATTGTATCACTCCTTTTGGGTACAAGAAAAGCGTCCTATCGTTGATGATAAAACGCTTTATACTATTCTCTTTTATCTGTAAAGATTCTCAATTAACGCATTTTTCAGCATTTCCGAAAAGTTTACATTGTTTTTTACCGCCTTGTCGTTGAGCCATGCGGGTATCGTGAGGGTCTTTTTTACCGACCTTGACTCTTTTGTACAATCTTTAAAATCACAATATATCGGAACAACAAAGCCGTCCGTTCGTTCTTCTTCAACCTTGCGTATATCTGACGGCGGCGGCAGTTTTAAATCTCTTTCGATTACCGATTCGGCATATCCCGTCAAAGCCTCTTGTGCATACACAATACATTCTTCAACGCTGTCACCGAAAGTCTGGCATCCCTCTAAGTCGGGGAATTCCGCCCATACCGAGCCGCCCTCCTCGTGGAACACCGCAGGATAAATCAACATCATAATATCAAACCTCCCGAATATTTTATTTAAGACCTGTTCGCTTTAATATCGCGTTTAAAAGACCGATAGGAACATCTCTGCCGTGAACGGGAACAATTTCCGTTTTGTCACCCTTTATTAATATGTGATGACTTCCGCGTATTCTCTCTATCTTCCAACCGTTCTTTTGTAATAGTTTAAGCAAGTCCTTATCTTTCATTCCCTCACCCCACTATTTTATTATAGCACGTACCGCACGTATTGTCAAGAAATTTTTACATTGTCATTGTTTTTGAACGGCGTATGTTGTCGGTGCGCCGCAATATTCGCAAAAACGTTCATCATCTCTGTATATACGATGAGCGCAAAGCTGTGTTTTCTTTTCCGAACACTCGTTCGGTGCTTTTTCAAGTTCCAACCCGCACATCGTGCAATAATTCGACAGCTCACCGTAATTTCTGCCGCATTTGGGACATTTCTTATTCATTCGTATCACCTCTCTAAGACAAATCGCTGTACGGACATTCCGCACATATCTTTCTTGCGTTCTCTATGTCCTTGACTTCTTCAAGTTCTTTTGTTGATGAGATTTTAAATTCTCCGTTCAAACAACATAAACTGTCATAGCACAAGCCTATATCTATCGCCCTTTTATACACAGGGCAATAATGCGGATTTTCATAGTCTAAATTATTTGACATATTTTTTCACCACTTCCATTACGATAAGTCAACCCTCTTTTGGCACAGTTTGCACATTCTTATATCCTTTTCTGATAAGCTAAAGTCAATAACAGTTTCCACAACTGCATTGTCAGCTACGTTTTGTATATCAAAACATTCACATATGTCTATATCTTTATTCTTAATAGGACAAAAAACATGGTTTATAAGTTCAGCCATTTATTCATTACCTCCAATATTTTCTTTGTTTCTTCTTTAAATTCCTTATCGCTATAAGCAGTGCATATAATCTTATCTTCCGCTCGAACGCCTAACACCCCTTTATACGAATAATAATTATATTGTGTCTGGGGCATAGGATATTTAACCAGCATCCCAATCGCATTTTCTTTATATGATAATGCCTCCGCTTTGTCAATTTTGCGTTCGACTATTCTCTTTTCTGCGTGGTCGCGCCATCCATTAACCTCTAACTGTTCCACCGGGTACGCTCTGCCTTTATTCGTGATACCGAGTTTTGACAATTCTCTGTCTATTTTAACGTATTCAATCGGTCTGCCGTCTATGTTGCGATAATAATACTTATAATCGCCCCACTTCTCACTATCATTATACTTCATTTTTTGGAATAATTCAAGTGTTTTCGGCATATTTTCTTTACCTATACGTTCAACATATCGACTGTATTGTTCGCTGTCGGTATGGCGGTTCTTATATGCCTTGATTGCCGTTTTCTTTTCCTGTGACAATCCCTCATACCATTCATTATATGTCATATCGCCCCGAACCTTATAATTTTTGCCCGTTTCGGGGTCACGGGCAAGTCTTGACGTGAGTTTTACATCACCGATGACCGTATAACACATACAATGCGGATGTATCGGCGGCTTGTTTTTGCCCTCGATACCCTCATCAATATTAAACGTCTTTCCGTCCAATGCCGCGCACACATCGCACGTCTTTGACCCGAGCGTTGCATAATATGTATATTTTTCTATGCCTATATCCTTATACGCGTCAAAACGCCCCATTTCGGTAAAATGCGTTACTTCGGTCTGTATAAGCCGATACGCGTTATAGTATGTGTTGTTTGTCACCCTTGCAAGCTCCTGCGCCATATGCGGATAGCTTGAACCCTTAATAAGTCCCTCCACGATTATCTTCTGCGCCTTTGCCGCCGTTTCCGCCGTGTTATCCCATACCCTTTGCGAGTAATTCTTACCGTGAAACGGTGATTTTACAACCCTTTCGATTGTGCGTTTCGGTATAAGCGAAAAGTCTATGCCGACATTCAATCCATTTGCAATATCGTCTATCGTGCCGTACCGCGCCGCTCTGTATGCATTTTCCAAATGCGGTTTAACAAGTGCCGCCGCAACTCCCGCAACTTTCATCAAGTGCATATACGCCCTCGATTTAAGCCATTCCATACGGTCTATCCGATAATCATATGCCGATACCGCGCGTGTTATCTGTGCTTGCCGTATCGGGTCGGGTGCGCTTGCTCCTATCTTTATCATCTCGGCTTTTAAGGCTTCAACCTCTGTACGGTTCAGCTCATCGCGCGCCGATGACGTGCGCCTTATATCGTCCTCGATTTCGTCAAAAGCGTGTTTATAAAGTCGCATTATTCGGCTTATCGGCACTCTGTCACCGCTGTGTATTTGTTTTTCAAGCCGTTCGGCACGCCTGCGCCAATAATTACTGTTCGCCATTGTTATCATCGCCAAAGCGCATTAATTCGCGCTGTGTGAGTATCGCTTGCTTCTCGCTCTCCGCCTTTTCTTCCGCGACAAGTTTTGCTTCTTCTTTCGGGTCACACACAAACGGCAATATCCCGAGCAAGGTCTCGGTCGATGCCATTCCGCGCAAGTTTCCGACTATCTGTGACAATTCAAGTTCGTTTGCCGGAAGGTTGCGCTTAAAGTGTATATCCACCTCGCAAGACGGCACAATCTTCATATTCGCTTTGACCGCAAAGAAATTTGAATACAGTTCAAAACGTTCTCTCAGTCCCTTTTCAAAGAGCCGCTCTTTATCCATTGTCAGCTGTTCAAACACAAGCAATTTATACTTTATCGCTACGCCCGATGTGTTATTGCCGAATTTCTCATCCGACAAATCGGGAACCATTGACGTTTGGTGAATATCGTCTTTTATCGCCTTGCGCAATACTTCGACATCGGTTTCACTCAAAACCTTGCTCAAATACTGTGCTTTTGCGTCCGTATCGCCGCAGAGGATTTTCTCACGGATAAGCTTTTTCGCCTGTTCGCTGTCTATGTCTATCCCGAGCAAGAGCAAAAACGCGTCAACAAACTGTACCTTATCATTCACACGGTCGGACATCAGCGTGTTATACGCGTCAATCATTGACATTTGCTGTTCAAAATCGCCCTGCCGCTCGTCATTGTTGAGATATTCTATAAACGGCACTGCGCCGAAATAATGCGGTTGGCTGTCGACAAATTGCAACGCCGATATATCGTGTCCGAAATATGTATATATATTTTGACTGTCCGCCGCTATAACATTTATTCCGCTTTGCTGTCCGTTTATATCGAATTGCAAGTAATAATGTACGCCGAATAATTTGTTATGCGCCACCGTATCATCATATACAATAAAAGCATTGTCGTGTGTTGCCGCATATGATTTCGGGTTGCCGTCCTCGTCCGCGTACACCATTTCAATTCCAACGCCGCATATGCTCGCTTCTTTGCCGAGCTGTGTATCAACGCTGTTTATATGCTGTTCTCTGTAACAGTCAAGTACGGGCGTTATATCATATTTATCAAGTACGTCATACGTTATCGGATTGCCGAGCAGATACGACACCGCAACGGTCGTTATATACTTTGCCCAATTCGCCGCAACCTTATTGTTCGCCGCCGATTCACTGCTTTTTGTTCGGCTTAAAATATTATGCTTGCCGCGATAATATTCTTTCAGCATAACATATCTGTCTATGCCCTCCGCGTGCCGCTCTATGAGCCGTTTTAACACATCGGGCGTTATGCCGTCCTTTATGATTTCGGAATTAATATACATTGTATCACCTCTATAAACCGCCGAATACGCTTCGGTCGGGGATAATTATTTTCTTATGCTTGCGCCAGCCCTCAACACCATATCGCAGAGCCGCAATCGCATCATCAAATATCGGCACGGGTTCGTCCGTGTATTCGTCAAGTTTTTCATCTCTCTGCCAGCGCCATTGTTGCATTTCTTTGAGTAAGTTTTTACAACTCGGATGAATGTGTATGCGTCTGCCTTTGAGCCAGTCTATCTGTGCCTTGACCGATTGACCACCCTTTACAACGGCGCGCGCCTTATACCCTGCGCGACACCACTCTTTTATTCGGTCGGGTTCGGCACTGTCGCACCACATACGCACGCCTTTGTCAAACTCACCCTCTGCAAGTCCGATTATCTCGGTCGTGTCCTTTTCGTGTACATAAAGTTCCTTGCACACCCACACATCACCGTCTTTAAAACCGAGCGCAAGAATCGCGTTTGCGTGATTGAATCCAAAGTCTTGACCCAACGCCACCGCGTCGAATCTGTCGGGCGATGTGTCAAATTCTTCCGCGCCGAAATTCGTAAAGATAAGCCCGCCCGTTTCGCCCCAGTCACCCAAGCCGTATATCCGATAGCCTTCCGGGTCGGTTTCCTTTCTTCTCATCATACGCCGCTTGTACGCTTCATCACAAAATCGGTTGTCAAGATATGTGCTGTGGTGCGTGAATACGTCCTCGTCCTCGCGGTCGAAATAATCTTTTTTTATCCAGTGTTCCGCCGATACGGGGTTAAACGTCATCTTTATCTGATAAAACAATCCTTTCGGAAGTTCGCCCCTCAAACGGTCGTTGATTATCTCAAGGTCTTGTTTGGTGAGTTCGGTTGCTTCCTCAATCCATACATCCGTCAGTTTTCCCGTTGCAAACGTGATTGATTTTAACTTTTCTCTCTGGCGGTCATCATTCACACCGCGAAATATTATCTTGTTGCCGTTCGCGCACTGCATCGAAAGCGGATTGTTCGTTATCTTCCAAACGGACGATACGCCCAATCGGTATATTGCCGCCGTAAGTTCGGCAAACGTGCTGTCGCGGTTCGTCACGTCCGATTTGCGGACGCAAACGAGATTGCGCCCCTTATCGTGCATAAGCCGCAATATGTACATCTGCGCCGTATCTACCGATTTTCCCGAACCTGCCGAGCCTTTCATAACGATATAACGCTTTTTGCAATCGTGAACGGGTTTGAAAATCGGGTTAAACTGTGCATTTATAATCATTCGGCATCATCACCGTAATCAAAATGCACGTCAAAGCTAAGGTCAGCGTCAACCTTTGATTTTTCGGTATAAAGCGCGTAATACTTACCGAGCATATCCGCCGCCTTTAGCTTGTCCTTTTCTTCGGGCGGCTTGTCTACGCGTTCCGCTCCCATCGGCGTGGCAATGACAACCTGTGACCTGCTCTCGCCCCTCATTACCGATGTGAGATACTTTAAAACTTCGTCCGCCTTTGCAATACTCTCATCTTGAATCTTTTTGAGCTGTTCATCAAGATAGCTTTTAAGTGTAGTATTTTGTAGTAATTTGCTTGCGTTTGTATTTGCATACTTCGATGAATACCCTGCCCTGATTGCGGCTTGTGTCGCATTTAAATCAATCAGATATTCATCACAAAATCTTTTTTGCTTGTCTGTCACCGCAATCACCTCTCTTTGAATTTTCCCCATAAAGAAACGCCCCGAGTGTTCGGAGCGTTCGGAGGAAGTTGCTAATATAGAGATTGGGGGCATAATATACATCTTTCTCATTTCTCTATGATACTATAATAACACGAAAGTATGTCCCCTTAGTTACCCTTTTTAAAAAAATTTATCTTTTTTTCGCCAAAGAGTAAAAAAACTTGCGCCTGTTTTCATAAAACTGTCTGCGTCCCGTGTACGTAGGCATACTTTCATATCTAACGCCCTCAGTCACATTTTTAAGCAATGCCGAATATGTATCGCCACAGACTTCCTGTGCCGTTTGTTCAACAATGGCGCATTTCTCGGCTAATTCTATGCGTTTTAACATAATCATCGCCGTACTGTCCGTTCCGTTGTGAGCCGTTGGCATATCTGTTATTATCGGTGCTTTTAAATCATCCGTCAGAGTTTGTAACTGATGTTTCCATTCGGGATATTGTAAGCAGAAATATTTTAACTCGCGGTATTTTTCCCGTGATATATTATACTCGGATAGGTTTAAATCTCTTTCTTTCATTCATCACACTTCCTTTTTGAATGCACAGTTTATACAGCGCATATGTGTTAATATTTCACAGCGTGCGCCCTTTTTATGGACGCACACGGGTTTTGTCTTTCGTTTTATTCGCCGTCGGCGCAGGTAGGGGAGGTTATACATCGATTTTATCCTCAGTATAAATCATTAAAGTTAATTTCGCCAAAGCAAGCCAGAGAAATGCACCCAAATAATCACCACAAATCATCCTAATAATAGCTACTCCAAATTCTGTTCCAATCTCCAATATCCCAAATATGTATTTTATCATTTTCGTGTTACTCCTTTATACATCGATTTTATCCTCCCATTGTGACCGTTATGTTCAACACCGCCGCCGCAAACCAATACGTTGCCATTCGTATATCCTTTTGAGCGGCATATACAATTGCCGCACCAAAATCCAACACAATCAACGCAACCGGAAATATGTATTTCGTCATTTTCGTGTTACTCCTTATACATCAATTTTATCTCTGTTCTTTGTCATATAATCGGTAATGGTACTTACCGATGTATTGTCGGGTGTGTATGTTCTCAAATATTCTGCGCCGTATGTGTGCTCTTTTGTGTACTCGTCATCTTCGGGAAGAATCAGACAGAATTTTTTGCTTGTCACATACGTTTTTTTGTACCCGATATATGTCATATACTCGGTCACGATAATTACCGCGCCTGTCGGAAGTTCGTATCGGTAAAACTTTAAATTAAGTTCGGGGACTTCTTTCCACACGCCCCACGCCTTATAATTGTTGATAAAATTCTCGCGTTCCTGTTTGTTTTTAAGTATCATTTTGATTCACCTTTCTTCGGATTTAATCGTTATTTCAAGCTGTCTGCCGAGCCACTTTAATCCGTACTCGGTCAGCCAATACCAAGTGTATTTCTCGCTTTTTTCCACGTTTACAATATCGTTCGGAAACCTGTCCAAAAAGCTGTTTCCTGTTTCTGTATCGCAATAATAATTGCGGTACGGTTTATAAAAGGCTTTGCCGTGCCGATGATATGGTCTTTCGTAATCAAGTCCTATCATATGCTTGCATATCTCTATCAGCTGACTTAATTTTTCGCCCGGGAAATCATGTTCAATTCCCATATCCGTACCCATATCACCTAAATATTCGTCGTATTCCCTTGCTATCTTTTCTATTGCATTTCGAGGGTGTCTACAACCTAACATACCGTCTTTATGGTCTATACCGTATTTGCCCTCGCTTTCGGGGCAACTATATTCCGGGTCTGCCAATGGGCAATAATCACATCTCATTTTCTTTCACCTCCCAAAGTTTCATCAATTCTTTGGTGAGTTTTCTCTCTTTAGTGTCAGCGGCGGTCATTGCCTTTTCAAACTTAGCACCAATTTTAAGTTCTTCCATAGGTATATCCGCTATTTTAATGTTTTTGCCGTCACCGTATTTAACACTCAACTCGCTTAGCCACTCACAGTATTTTTGGCTCGTGGATTTACATTCGGCAAGAGCTTTGTCGTGTTCTTTAAAAACTCGGTCTTGTTTGGCATATTTAATATTATCTAAAATTTCTCTGATAATTGTATTTGAGTTCCAACAAACATCTATTGCGTCAATAATTTCATCTTTGGAATAGGTTTTAAGTTTTTGTATATCTTTTCTTTTAGCTTTCATTATTCTTTCTCCGTCATTTCTTTTACAAGGTTGTCGATTGCAGCAGTGCTTACCACTGTCATTTTTAATTTTTTATCGTCTCCAATTTCAAGACCTATCGATGTCTTTAGCTGTCTGAGCTTCTTGTTTTCTTGATATCTTTTTTACCAAGTTCAATCATCATCACCCCTATTGCTTTGGATTTTATTATTTTTCCTGGTATATTTATATCCTCACATTTCTTTTTAAGCAGTAAAGTGTTTTGGCTTTTCAACCTTTCAATCTCTGCCTTTTGGCGGTTAATGCGGTCAGATAAAGCCTTTATAATTTCATTATCTGTCATTTTGTATCATCTCTTTCGTAATTCGAAAATTCTGTTTCATTGGCAGGCTTACGCAATGCAAGGTCGGTTTTGTCAATGCATTTATTACAAGGCGCTTCGTCAACCATTTTATTTTTGTGTTTGCAAGTTCCGCAAGGCGGCACATCTATTCTGTATTCGTTGATAAATCCTTTCATTTTTCACCACTCCAATCTAAAGCCTGTCCGCAATGATAGCAGTAACTCGCTATACCCGTGCCACTAAAATTCTTTTGACAATTTGGGCAGATATAACACATTGAATACATTATATGTTCCTTTGCCTTTATCGGCTTTTTCGGTATCTGCTTTTCAAGGGCCGTCATCGCAAGCCGTAATTCATCCTCTATATATCCGCAATGTCCTTCTTCATTCACTTCATATTTAATCGTTTCTAATGCTTCTTGTGCATTCATTCTTCGTCGCTCCTTTGCAATAATTCGGGGTTGTCGTGGAGATTGCCGATTACCGTTAAACCATATAATTCTATGTTGTCAATGCCTAACAAATTCTGCTCATGCTTGTGTTTTCGCTTTCTTGGAATTTCTCGTTCAAAGCAAAAACTTCCGTCAGAAAATTGAACAACCCACCTTTTCCAATCCTCTTTATTTTCACTTGCTCTGCTTTCAACAATATCCCCCTCGAATATCAATTTACTGTTTTTATCTTCTAAACCTGCGCATTTCCCGACTGTTTTGGGGATAACTTCGTGTGAATTTCCTCGTAAATCTATAATTAAATGTCTATCAAAGTCGAGTTCTGAAATCTTCTGACCAAATACGCCCGAGCGTTTTCGTTGAAATACATAATAGCCTGTCACCCACTCGTTGTTATCTTTACGCTTTGCTTTGCATATGTATCCAGCATTCATATATTCACTCTCCTTAATTCTGCAAGACATTCCTGCACAGTATTAAGCATTTTTGTTCCTCCAATTAAGGAAGCCGTGTCGCATAATGTGTCAATAATTTTCATATCACATTCAACAGCGTTATCTAAAGTTTTGTTTTCAATAATATAATTTATAGCTGCTATTCTTTTCGCAATATCAAGTTTTTTCTTTGTAAACATCATTCCGCACCACCACCTTTCATTTATAAACTCTTTCCTTCGACCGCAATTTGTTTCCCGCAATTCTCACATTCGATTAATTTTGTTTCTTCAAAGCCAATATCATAGACATATATTTCCTCACTACAGAACGGACAATCAAAGCAAGTTTCAAAAGTACAAACCTCTTCTAACTCAAAATCCTGCTCCGCTTCACTTAAGTCCGGAATAAAGCAGTCGCAATCACATTCATCATCCCACTTGTTTCTCTTGACGTACCGTCTTTCTTTGTTCATCAGCTTATCAAGCTCAATTATTACCGGCTCTGTAATTCTTTCACACTCACACGAAGCCAATCCTCTTTTAGAAATGAAGCATGCGGTGTAATAGCATTTTTGACAATTCGGTTTTATTATCTTACTCATTCCTCCTCACCGCCTTTATGTGATAGCATATCAAATATGCGGTGTGTAATGGTTTGTCCCTCTTTTGTTGAAAACAGCTGATTTAGTATATACACACATTCGTTCGCATACGGGTTTTCGGATATGCCGGGTGAAATTTCTTTAATACACTCCTCGCTTAACCCCGTATAATCAACTATTGCTCTCAAATCCGTGTCTTTTGTGGTTTTTGCGTCAGTCAAGCCGAGCAGGTAATCTGTTGGCACGTTAAAAAAATTAGCGATTTTAATTATTTGCTCTGTATTTGGTACTCGCGTACCTTTTACGAAATACGAAACGATATTATCAGATATAGATAAATAAGCGGCAAGCTCTTTTTGTTTAACATCGTTAATTGCCAAAAGCTCATTTATTCTGCGACCTATTATTTTTCTTGTACTTTCTGTTACCTTGTTCATTTTTCTTCCCTGCTTTCCTGTTTTGTAATTTCTCGCTTTGCTATGCCGAGCAACATATCAAGTGCCGTTGCTCTGTCTGATTTTTCGCCGTCTGTTATACCTATTAATAGACGGTGCTTTCTCATTTTCTCTATTGCTTTAGATAATGTCACAGTGCCGTCACCTCTTTCGATTCCGTTATGTATATCTCTGTTCGGGGATTGTCTTTGTCATAGAGAACCCGACTCCCGTCCGTTGATACTACGATGCGGCAATTATCGTCCGTTATTACTCCGTGTTTAACCAGTACGTCCAACAATGCGGATTCAAGGTTCGTAATATCCACCTTTCGCCGTGTTGCCATATAATACAACGCCCGAATATTCACGGGGCTTGAAATCGCAAGCGGCTTTAAAAACCACCCCGAATCACGTTCGTATCTGCGATACTGTTTTGACGGTACAAGCATTGGCTTTTGTGTTTTGCTGTTCCGTATCATCTGCATACTGTTCTTTTTGGTAACGGGCGGCAATTTTATCACCAGTTTAATCTCGTTCATCCGTTTGCTCCTCTCATTCATAGCCGAGTGGGTTTGTCATTTCACACGATACCCTGTTTATCTCGTTCATCATTTGATATTCCTTGAATGTTTCGTCAAACAGCATTTCGCAAAACTCTTTTGTAAGCGTTTCTTTGTCGTACTTATTACACTTTATTTGATATAAAAACGCAATATCTTTAATTGTGTTATACATTTCCATCATCCTTTCATCGGTTCAAATCTCAACAATATTTTTGATTCGGTAATTCTTCCCGACCCCGTTTTTTACATTCAGCACATAGCCGCCCCGAACCGTCATTTCGTATATTCTGCCGCCGATTGCTTCGTCTATATCCATAATGTCGCTTATTTGCCTTTCACTTGAAATTATTGTTATCAAACCGTTATTGTTGTATCGGTAATTCAATATTTCAAACGCAAGATTTATGTCTGCCGCCGTTGGTCTCGGAATTTCGCCCGTTTGGTTCATTCCCATTTTAAACAGGTCATCTATGTACAGTACTTTGACTTTTTTATAGTTTTTTACCGCCTGTTGATATGCTTCCGAATCGTTTATAATTGATTTTATGTAATTAACATCATCGCGCCACATCATATACTTTACTTCGTTACCGCTTTTGAGATAATGCGTACATATTGCAGTACACAAATGCGACTTTCCTGAGCCGCTTTGACCGCCGATAAAAAACCAGTTGCTATCATCGTCACTCATAAATCTTTGCGCCGCAGACTTTAATTTTTTCTGCCATTCTTCCGTTGCGATGTATGTCTTGAACGTATATTTTTTCAATACGTCTTTTAATCCGCTTGCCTGTGCCTTGCGCAGAAAATTTCTCACCGTTCGGCACTTGCATTGCATATACGCCACCCTGCAACCGTTTTCATCTTCAACGACTTCGGCTATCATACCTTTGTTTTTGCAAATATCGCAATTATAGTTGTCAACCGCGTTTTCGTTTCCGATTTCGGCATTATAGCTTTTGCAATCCGATTCGGCTTTTTGGCGCTTGAATATCTTTTCTTCCGCTTCGTTTTTCGGGAATAATATCAAATTGCCGCTCTCTATGTCCGCTTTCAGCTTTTCCCTTGCCGCGATGAATTTTTTGATATTTTCATCAGAGGTAAGTACCGAGCGTTCCATACTCGCTTTCAGAAAATTCATTATTGCCGCCCCCTTTGCTCTCGTTATCTTTAAGCGGATAAACGCTTTTCCAGTTATTCACGATAGAGTTTTCAAGCAATTTCTTTTGACGTTCAATGCTTGACGGCTCTAACGTGTTTACTTTGTCGATAAGCGTTGTTAATGCCCTGTCCGTCATCGGCGATTTTATCAGCTTACGCATTTTTATAAACTCATAATACAGATTCTTCAAATCCTCATCATCGACAACGGATAGGATTTCATCATATCCGCCGTTCTTTCTTGCGCTCGGTGCGTTCTGCGGCAATACGCTTTCTTTTTTATCTTTTTCTTTTTTATTATCTTGTCTTATTTTATCTTGTCTGGTCTTGTCTATATATGTCGCACAATTAGCTGACATTTGACCGTCGGGATAGCTTACATTTGACTTACATTTAGTTGTCGGTTTAGCACACATTTGACCGTCAAAATTAAGGGTAGAGGAATTACTTTTTGAATTTGCTAAAATATTTTTATATCCCGGAGCCTGTCCTCTCGAACCTTTTTTGTACTCTATGTAACCCTTTTGTATCAGCTCGTTTCTCGCTCTGATTAAAGCCGTTTCACTCATACCTGTCATACCTTGTAATATTGAATTCGGGAGAGTGAGCCATTCGGGAAAATTCAATGTGTTTAATTTATCTAAGAGAATAAAATAAAGCAGTATCGCATCTTTGCCGATTGCTCTTGTATCTCGTGCCATTCTGAATATCGCAAGCATATCTAAATATGTAGGCTTTTTTCCATCCATATTCTCAACTCCTGTTTGTTTTTCTTACATTTTATCACACATAAAAGTGTCATTTAGTGCCTTATGTTCGTTTGTTCGGGCGGTCGGGGACGCCCGCCCCTACGATTCTTGCTTGTACCTTATAAATCTTATTGAGCGGTTTTAATACATTGTTCGCCCGATTTATTATTTCTTTTCGGTATCGGCGTATTAATCGCCTGTCCTTTGTTCGGAAGAAGCCCCGGCCGTGCGATGAGCGTATCAATATATAATCATCGCCCGTGTCAGCCGTACCCAAAAGTTCCAGTATCTTACGGACACCTCGATAGGTACGATGCCATTTTGCGCTTAATTCTTCGTATGATACGGCGTTCTTTGCGCCTATCGGAATGTCATTCCAGTATTTTAATAATTCTCGGTCATTCATTAAAATCACCCCTTATTTATGTGTTGCCCCTGCAAGCCAACTGTCAAATATGCTTTGCGTTATTCGGTCGTCCGATAACAGTTGGGACATCTGTAGATATTGAGTTGCAAAATTGAGTATATCCCCAAAATGCCCGTCCAGTTGTGCCAATATTCTTATAGCATCCAAAGGTGTATAATTGCCTTTGGATTCAAGGTTTCCGCACAGCCAATCAACAGATGTTTCAAGAGCGTTTGCGATATTGCATAACACCTCAATCGAGGGCGTTTTTTGCCCTTTTTCGTATGCTGAAACAGATGTCGGCGTTGTATTTGCCATTTTTGCCAGCTGTCGTTGTGTCAAGCCATTTTCCAGCCGTAATTTTTTTATTCTCTTTGACAACGTATTTTTATCATACATCATTCACGCCCCCTTAAAACGGTAAATCTTCATCGTATTCGTCAAGCGGTGTAAAGTCATCGTCTTGCATAGGCGGTTGTGTTGCTGTCTGTTGTGAAGATTTCGTTTCGCCGAAACTGACCTCTTTTGCAACGACTTCGGTCGCATACCCAGAACGAACCGCTGTTGATTTCATTTGTGATTACCTTGCGTTTCTTTTTATAGCCGTAACTGTTTGTATAATCTTCCCAGCGGGATTTATATATGCCCTGTTCGCTAACCGATGATACTTCGAGCATATCCGCCGCCGACATTTCGCACACCGTCATTGCCACACGTTGATTTGTTGTTGCGTTGCGGACTTCGAGCCGACAGAGGAATCTGTCGAAATATCCGTCAATCAGCCGCTGTGCCGTTACGGCACGGTCACTGTTGATACGCCTGTCCTCTAATGTATATACGATTTCGCCGTTGTAAAAATTCTCTTTGAAATATGTTGTGTCGCTGTCCTCTTTCGGTACGGCGATGATTGTGTCGGTTATCCGATAGCCTTTTCGCGCCGCCGCCCTCAAAAACGCCTCGACCCTCGCGGACGGGACTATGGTATTGCCTCGATTCACAAAATCGAGCTTGTCATAATCTTCGGCAACTATACCGCCCTGCCACAGGGTTTGAAGTCCTGAAAGAAGTGTGTTTGCCGCCTTGATTGCGTCATCATCGGTCTTTATTTTCAGCGTTTTAAGTGCGTCCATAACCTTGACCGCAAAGGGAACACAGGTTATTTTCAAGCCGATTTCACGCTTGATTGCCGAAAGACATTCGTTCGGACTCATCGTCATTTGTTTATATACAGATAATTCTTTCATAAAAATTTCCTCCGATTGCTTGACATTAACGATATACTGTGGTATCATTAATATGTCAAATTTATTTACTTTGTTTGTCCGTTCCTTGTTACCGCAAGGGCGGACTTTTTATATTCGCGGTATTGTTCGTTTAAGTCCTTGTGTTGGTATGCGCACCCGGCAAGGTTCAAGAACGTTACCAGTGCCGCATTTTTCGGACTGTTGCAAAATACCGTTTCGTGAATTGTGTTCATCTTACATCACCTCTTTTATATCGCTTCTACCCACTCATCGGAAGCCGTTTCTCTGTAACAAAATCTTTTTGCTCCGTAATATGTAAAAGGAATGAATGTGTAATATTCGCCTGTGTTCCCGTTTCTTATGAACACTGCGTCATTCACATCTAAAACAATGCCGCTTTTTTTTAACGTTGGTTTTAGCTTTTTTATTCTTGGCAGATACCTTTCGGACAAAACTTGCTTTTCGGAAACCAGTTCATATTTTTGATATTCTTCCGGAAGTGCTGCTTTTGCACTTTCGTAGTTCGGAAAGTATGCCGTTTTGATTTCTTTTCCAAATTTATCTCTTAAAATAAATAATTCCATTTACATCACCAACTTTCTTATTTGTTTCTTTTCGGGTTCGATGTGGAATATGGCAACTTTGTTGCTTATATGCCGCTGGGGCTTCGGGGTTTCTATCCTCGTTATTGCTGCCGATATTGCCGCCGTAAGCAGTGTGAACGCCGCCAGAAGTATCATTGATACGATTGCACGCATCAACATCTCACCCACGCCGATAACTCCCAATTCACAGTACCCGATTGCCGACAGTATCGACAAGCCGCTTACCACCGCCGCAGCGGATGACGCATACAAACATATCCGCCGCCGTATTTTCTTGCTTAATTTAAATTTTGTCATTTGAATCATCCTTTCAATCCCAATTTCATTAATTTTGCTCTGCGCTTTTCCAAATCATTGACATCTATTCCCCAAGCCTTAAACGCAGGTTCGGTTTTGACTCTGTCTTTTGTTTCGGTAAGAATTTCTTTGCCTGTTTCTACGATTTGCCGTGCCGTTTCTTCTCTCGCACGCTTTTTCAATTTACTTACCGTTGAATTTGCAATATTCGCGCCGAATAACATTCGTATTTCCTTTGCGCCTAAGTCATAGCTTGAATAATAAATGTAGAGAGTTGTGTCTATGTCCGCAACTCTCATTGCCGACCGTGCCATTTTCTTCACCTCACTTTATCTGTATAATTCATCAAGTGTACACTCGAATACGTCCGCAATCCTCACCGCCAAATCAATACCGGGTTTTGTTGCGTCGTGTTCTATTGCGTTAATCATTGCCTGTGATGCAAAAACCTTTTTCGCAAGCATAGCTTGTGACATTTCTTTATCGGTTCTCATCTTAACAAGTCTTTCGCCGATTGTTTGTTCGCTCTTCATTTCCTTTCGCCTCCTTGCGTTAATGTTAATTTTTTGTTATAATCAAGATAAATAAATTAAAGGAGTTTGTTTTATATGAAATTATCCATACGCAAGCAACACAAAATATTGAATACCTTAATTGATTTATCTCGCGAGTATCAAGACAACACCATTTATCGTCCTGAGAATTTTGAAAATAATTTTACGTTCGTCACAACAGGCGAGCTGATTGAATATCTCAAAATCCTTGAAAGTGAAAACCTAATTGATGTTTGTTATGGTGATTATCCCGATAATTTTAACATCTACACCCTGCATATAACGCCTACCGGTCTAAGCTATATACCAAATGTCAACTATTCCAATCAAAAGAAATGGATTGACCGTATAATCAGCTTTATCTTAGGTATTCTGTCGGGGTGTTTTATCACATACGTAATTCCACTGATTTATTCCGCCTTACAACAGCCGAAATAACAACGTAACCGCTATTCCTATTATTAATCCTACTGCGTACCACATCATTTCACCTCGCTTTCATATTTTGGCATATTAACAAATTAATTGTTGACTTACATATTTTTTTAAGTTATAATATAAGAGCCTAGACCGGCAAGAAAGGAGAGTGGTCACCTTGACCAAACTTTTGACTTTGCCTGTTCCGTTGCCAACGGTAAACAAGTACGGCGTACATCAGAGGGTGCATTGGGGGATTAATCGGTTTAATAACCCGTACAGTAGTGCAAACCCGATGGACGCATTTAGAAAGGATTCGCTTGGAAAATAACTCTTTCCTTTCTTGCCTTAACAAATAACTATTTGTTATATTTATATTATAATACTCTTTTGAGTAATAGTCAAGATATTTATTGCTCTTTTGAGTATTATTGTTTGACTGCACAAAAAAACACCGCCGTATTTGGCGATGTTATACAATTTGTAAAAATGGGGGGGATTAAATGAACCTTAATATTGATTGCGTAAAGGATTTACTTATGGATATTCAATCTTTTTGTAAACCAAACGTTCAGTATGATTGCGCACGAGACGAAATACCCAAACGCTTACAAAAATACTCTTATGATGATATTTTGTATAGCGCAAGACAGTGTAATAAGCAAAATTTGATATTGGGTTATGATGAGTATGACGCAGGTAATTACTTCATCATTGAAGATTTGACTTTTGAGGGACAGGCTTTCTTAAATAATCTTAACAATCCGGAGGTTTTTAAAAAGACAAAAGAAAAATCTTCTGTTTTAGGATATGCTTTGGATAAGATTATTGATTTTGTTGTGCAGTTCGCCGCGTCATTGCTTTCATGATAAATCTGAATACTGCGTCTTGGAATCGATGCGCCGTTGGCTCGGAATTGATACGTCTTTGTGAAACAGCGGCAAACTCTGCTTGACTTACAACTTGCCATCTGTCCGATATAAGATGATCTGCAATGGGTTGCCAACCACGCCATGTTCTCTTGACTGTTTGGTATCCGATACAACCGTCTATCGTATTTGTCGGTTTAATATAAATACCGCCAAAAGTACCCTGTTCGTATCCATATGCAATAAAGCCGTCAATTTCAAGAGCCTTTTTTGTTGCTTCGTGGATATACATACCAACCACCTCCATAAATTTATTTTATGGTTATATTATATCACTCTTTTGAGTAATAGTCAAGATTTATTTAGAAAGGATGTTACAAATGTTTGTAGAAAGATTTAAAATTTTATTAGAAAAAAGTGGCGTAACCGCTTATAAAGTTGCAAAAGAAACTAATATTTCACAAGGATTGATGAGGGAATACCAAAAGGGCATAAAAACCCCTTCGTCGCAGAACATAATCAAAATTGCTGATTATTTCGGTTGTTCCATTGACTACCTACTCGGCAGAACCGATTCGCCGACCGCAATCAATTCACATAACACCGTAAACGGAAGCAACAATATCATTGGCAACGGTAGCGGTAACAGGACGGAAAATGCGCTGTCCGAACAAGAATCAGCATTAATGAATATATTCAATAAATTAGATGTTGTCAGCCAAGCGAAACTATTGGTCTATGCAACAGAGCTTGAAAAAGAAAAAGAATAAATAAATATATACAAAAGAAAGAGGTTTTATGTATGAAATGTAAAAACTGTGGGAAAAACGTACCCGACGAGGCTATATTCTGTCCCGATTGCGGTTCGAGGGATTTTGATTACACTGAACCGATGCCCGTCACGAAGAAAAAATCATCACCCGTTAAAGAAATATTGGTAGGTTCATTTGAAAAATTTTCAAATTTAAGCTTCCGACCGCAATCAATCATTGCATTGGTGTTAGCCGTTGCATTTTTCTTTTTGGGGTTTGGTTTTCATTCTGCAATAGGAATTAAAAAATCAGATTATGACAGTTTGTCTCAACAAAATTCGGAATTAACTGCGAATATAGATACATTGAAACAAGAAAAATCTACACAAGAAAAAGAATATGCCGAATACAAAGCTAAAATGCAACCGTATGAGGAGGTTCAATTAACCGACGCAAAAAATAAAGCAGATGCAGAAAAACAAAGAATAGAACAAGAGAATCAAGCTAAAGCCGAAAAAGAAGCGGCAGAGAAAAAAGCTGCGGAAGAAAAAGCCGCCGAAGAAGCAAGACAAAAAGCCGCAGAAGCAGCCAAAGGGTATGAAACAGGAATTACATATAATCAGCTTGCACGTACGCCGAACGATTATATAGGCAAAAAAGTAAAGTTTAAAGGCAAGGTTATACAAGTATTAGAGGGAACAACCGAAACACAGATAAGATTGGCTGTAAACGGTGATTATGATTCCGTCTTATACTGTGCTGTACCAAAATCTAAAACCGAAAACACCCGAATCCTTGAAAACGACCGCATAACCGTAATGGGAATATCTATGGGTCTTCTGAGTTATAAATCAACAATGGGCGGAACAATAACTATCCCAAGTATAAGCGTTGATGACTGGGGTCAAAACTAACTTTAAAGGGGGCATTCGCTCCCTTTTTTGAAAGGATATGAATCTATGGATAACAAATTAAAAGTTGTTCTGTATCTGCGTTATTCATCGCATAAACAGAACGAACAATCTATCGAGGGTCAACAGCGAATTTGTGAGGATTTTGCCAAGCAACAAGGCTATAACATTGTTGACATATATATTGACCGTGCGACTTCCGCAAAAACAGACCACCGTCCGAGTTTTCAAAAGATGATAGCGGATGCCGCCAAAAATCAATGGGATGCAATTCTTGTATATAAATTAGACAGATTCGCACGTAACCGTTACGACAGCGCAATTTATAAAACAAAACTACGTAAATACGGCGTTTCCGTATTATCGGCAATGGAAAATATTTCTGACAGCCCCGAAGGCGTTATTTTGGAAAGCGTATTAGAGGGTATGGCTGAATACTATTCTGCGGATTTATCTCAAAAGGTTACGCGCGGAATGTTAGAGGGTGCGCATAAATGCCAAACAAACGGCGTGAGAATATACGGCTATACCGAAACGCCCGACAAGCACTATGCGATTGATGAACACGCCGCACAAGCAGTAAGAACGATATTTAAAATGTACACTGCCGGCGAATACCCGAAAGAAATTATCGCATACTTAAAATCGAACGGCTATAAGACATATGAGGGCAAGGATTTCAGCTATTCAAAGATTCAGCGTATTTTGAATGATGAACGTTATACGGGGGTATATAAATTTTCCGACATTGTTATTTCGGGCGGTATACCTGCCATAATAAATACAGAAACGTTTAATAAAGCAAAGCAAAGGGCAAAGGCAAATCAGCTCAAAAAATCTACACAAAAAGCGAAGGTGAAATATATGCTTACATTCAAACTTTTCTGCGGCACCTGTGGTGCGGCAATGGTCGGCGAAAGCGGTAGGAGTAAAAACGGAAACACATACAATTATTATAAATGTTCTGCGCACAAAAAGGGCAGTGATTGCAAAGGTCGCACAATCCGCAAAGAATATATAGAAGATATTGTTATAAATGAAATTTATGATAATATCTTAATGCGAAAAGATATTATAGAAAAGATTGCGGTTCGCATATCAAAAATATATATCGATGAGGCAAAACAGAATGACAACAGCGAACATTTAAAGAAAGAGCTTGCTGAAACGGAAAAATCCATAAGCAATCTGTTAAAGGCTATGGAACAAGGCATAATCACCAATTCAACAAAGGAACGTTTGGAAGAACTTGAATATTTGAAATTGGATTTAAAGGGCGCATTGCAAAAAGCTGCAATATATTCGGCTCCTAAAATTTCAAAGCAAGAAATCGTTGATTACTTTTCAAATATAGCCGACGGCGATAAAACAGATATGAAGTATCGACAAAAGTTAGTTGATATGTTCGTAAAGTCAATACATTTATATGACGATAAAATAATCATCGCGTTTAATTACGGTGCACCGACCGATGATACCGATGATGATAAAAAATTCAAAAATAAAATATCCGAAATTCCGATAGATATATCGGAATGTTCGGACATTAAATCTACTGGTACACCTTCAGGGATTCGAACCCTGGACACCCTGATTAAGAGTCAGGTGCTCTAGCCAGCTGAGCTAAAGGTGCAAATTTTGAACACAAGAGCTATTATACTATATTATACGAGGTTTGTCAACCCCTTTTTTCAAAAAAATCTGAATTTTTTCCGAAAAAATTTCTCGGTTTAAAAAAGTGCAGAATGTTTAAGCCGGGTTTCGTGCTTAAACACTCGATATTCTTTACAACAGAAAACACACTGTAACCAATGATAAAATTTGAATTTGCGGTTACTTTTTCAAAAAAAGCAAATAATTTTGCAAAAACACTTGAAAAAATGCTCCGATTGTGCTATATTAGCATTGCACGGTTAATTTTAAACTGTGTATCAATAAAAACTTTCATAACAGGGAGAAAATAAAATGCAAATTGTATTAATCGGTGCCGGCAAAGTCGGAAAGCAAATCACCGACCGCCTTTTATCCGAAAAACACGACATAACGGTCGTTGATACCGATTCGAATCGACTGAACTCACTTATAAACAGCCACGACATTCTTTGTATTCAAGGCAACGGCGCGGTTTATGACATTCAGTTAGAGGCAGGCGTTGAAAAAGCCGATGTTGTCATCGCAACCACATCGGAGGACGAAATCAATATTTTATGCTGTACCCTCGCAAAAAAACTTGGGGCAAAGAGGTGTATCGCAAGAATCCGAAATCCCGAATATTATTACCAGCTCGGCTTTATGCGCGAAGAGCTGGGTCTTAATATGATTGTAAACCCCGAATACGCCGCCGCAAGCGAAATAATGCGTATCCTGCTTTTGCCCGACGCGGCACAGGTCGAGGTCTTTGCAAACGGCAGAGTTGAGCTTATCGAGTTCAAGATAGGCGACAACAACCCCGCCGTGGGTATTCCTCTTTCGGATATATACAAAAAATACAAAATAAAAATCCTCGTTTGTACCGTTGAACGTAACGGCGAGGTTATTATTCCGGACGGCTCGTTTATATTAAACCCCGGCGACCGCATAAGTATTGCGTGTGACCACAAATCCGCCGAAACGTTCTTTAAAAAAATCGGCTCAACCCGAGAAAAAATCAAAACCGTTATGCTGGTCGGCGGCGGAAAAATTGCCGTATACCTCGCGAAACAGCTTGTTGAACTCGGTATGGAGATAAAAATAATCGAGAACGATTATAAACGCTGTCGCGAATTATCCGAGCTTTTATCCGATGTAAGCATCATATACGCCGACGGAACGGACCATATCACGCTTAAAGAAGAGGGCGTTGAATCGGTTGACGCATTTGCGGCGCTGACGGGCATTGATGAGGAAAATATGATTATGGCGCTCTATGCCCAGACGAAAAATGTTTCAAAGGTTATTGCAAAGGTCAACAGGGGTTCGTATATCACTCTGTCCGACCACATCGGGATTGACAGCATTATATCGCCCAAACAGCTCGGCGCGAATAATATTGTCGGATACGTCCGCGCGATGAAAAATTCGGAAAACAGCAGCAATGTCGAAACCATATACAAGGTTTTGGACAACAAGGCAGAGGCTTTGCAATTCATTATCCACGAAAACACAAGCTATACCGACAAGCCTTTGCGCGAAATGCGCACGCATTCGGACGTGATAATCGCAAGCATTGTCCGCAACAGAAAATCGATTATTCCAAACGGTAACGATTGCCTTAAAAAGGGCGACAACGTTGTTGTTGTCACAAGCGGACGGACTCTGCATGACCTGAAAGAGATATTTATATAAGAAAGGCGATAACACAGGCATAAAATTATGAAAAAAAGACTTATTTTCGGTATAATCGGACGTTTTATGATAATTGAGGCAATCCTATTTTTGCTGCCGACCATCGTGTCATTAATATACGGCGAATATAAAAACGCAAACAGCTTTATCATATCGGCGTTAATCTCGGCGGCGTGCGGCGCACTTTTGCATCTGCAAACGCCGAGCAACCGTGAATTTTACGCAAAAGAGGGTTTTATAACAATAGGTCTGATTTGGGTTATATGGTCGCTTGTCGGCGCATTGCCATTCTTTTTGAGCGGCGAAATTCCCAACTATATCGACTCGTTTTTTGAAACGGTTTCGGGATTCACAACAACGGGTGCAACGATACTCACCGACATTGAATCGGTGTCAAAAGGTATGCTGTTCTGGCGTGCTTTCACACACTGGGTCGGCGGTATGGGTGTGCTTGTCTTTGCAATGGCATTCGTGAACGTTTCAAACAACAACGCAATTCATCTTATGCGTGCCGAGGTTCCAGGGCCTGCCGTTTCAAAGCTTGTTCCGCGCGGAATGCAAAACGCAAAAATACTGTACAGCATATATTTCGGACTTTGCGTGATAGAATTTGTTATGCTTGTTCTCGGCGGAATGCCGATATACGACAGCATAATTCACACGATGTCAACCGCCGGCACGGGCGGTTTCAGCTGTCGCAACGCAAGCATTGCGGCATACAACAGCGCATACATCGAATGGGTAATAATCGCGTTTATGTTCTTATTCTCGCTTAATTTTAACCTGTATTTTTATATGATAATGCGCCGATTCTCTGCTGTTGCAAAAGATTCCGAATGGAAGGTGTTTACGCTTATCGTGCTTGGTTCGACCCTGCTTTTCACTCTGTCGATAAGGGGAATGTACGGCTCGCTCGCCGATGAAATACGCATTTCGGCATTCAACGTAGTATCGATAATAAGCACAACGGGTTTTTGTACGGTTGACTTTAACTTTTGGAGCGGTTTTGCCAAAATCCTTATCATAACGCTTATGGTTGTCGGCGCTTGTGCAGGTTCAACGGGCGGCGGTATGAAAATATCAAGGGTTATGATTATGGCAAAAACAAGCGTCCGCACTCTGCGCGGATTAATCAGACCGAAATCGGTAACAAATATAAAGATTGACGGAAAGATTGTCGATGATGACACTGTTCGAACCGTCAGCGGCTATGTTATTATGTACGTTTGCCTTTTCGGGCTTTCAATGCTCATCATCGGTCTTGACAACCTGAATTTTGAGGAAATTGTATCGGCTGTTGCCACCTGTTTTAACAATGTCGGACCGGGATTCGGAAAGCTCGGCCCCACAGGGAATTTCAGCAGCCTTACCGGATTCTCAAAAATATTTCTGTCGCTCGATATGCTGCTCGGACGACTTGAAATCTTCCCGATTCTGCTGCTTTTCGTTCCGTCCATATGGAGAAAAAAGTTTATTTAAAAGTATGCATCCAAAAAGCGCCGACCGCAATAAAGTCGACGCTTTTTTTATCTTTAATTATACTCTCTCGGCAACAAACATGGTTCCGTCATAATCTCTGTTATGAACATATTTTACACCATAGTTCATAAGAACATCACCCGAATATATCTTGTCATCGCCGCGCAGCTTATAGCTTGCTTTTGGATCAAGACCTCTGAATTTTGCACGTCTTGCCAAGTTTCCGGGACTGAGGTCATACGCAATACTAAAATAGAACAATACCGCTTTGGACTTATCCTCTTTTGCATAAACCCATGAACAGCTGTCGTTTTCAAAAGGCGAAACCGTTCGATACAATTCACCGTTATGTACAACATCCTCAATCGACTTATATTCTTCTATTTGTTGCTTAACCTCTTTCAGCTCATCATCAGACATCTTTGTGACATCAAGCTCATAGCCGAGCTGTCCGCCCATTGCAACATATCCGCGTGTTTTAAGCGGAGTTGTACGGTTTACCTGATGATTCGGCACAGCCGATACGTGCGCCGCCATAAATGCGGACGGCATAACCATACTTGTTCCGTATTGGATATACATACGCTCTTTTGCGTCGGAATCATCACTTGTCCAATACTGATTGAAATAGTGCATCATTCCTGCGTCAAAACGACCGCCGCCGCCGCTGCACCCCTCAAACAATACATCGGGGAACGCCGACATTATTCTCTCCAACACGTCATACAGACCGAGCATATAACGGTGATATACTTCGGGCTGGCGCGCGGCGTCAAGCTCTGCCGAGCCTACACAGGACATATTTCTGTTCATATCCCACTTTACATACGAAATCGGCGCAGACTTTAGTATTCTTGTCATAAACTCCACGATATAGTCGCAAACATCGGCTCTCGACAGGTCAAGTATAAGCTGATGACGACCGAGGCCGCTCTCTCTGTTTTTAACGTGCAGACACCAATCGGGGTGCGCTCTGTACAGGTCGCTGTCGGGCGAAACCATTTCGGGTTCAAACCACAAACCGAACTTCATACCTATATCGGTCACGCGCTTTGCCAGACCCTCGATTCCGTTGGGAAGCTTGTTCTTATCGACAAACCAGTCGCCGAGCGAAGTCGTATCATCGTTTCGCTTTCCGAACCAGCCATCATCGAGGACGAGCATTTCTATTCCTGCCTTTTGGGCGGTTTCAGCTATGCTTACTATCTTATCCTCGTTAAAATCAAAATATGTTGCCTCCCAGTTATTAATCAAAACGGGGCGCGGTGCGTCTTTAAACTTTCCTCTCGCAAGACGATTTTTATAGAGCTTGTGGAAATTCCTCGACATATTTCCGAATCCGTCAGCCGAATAAACCATTACCGCCTCGGGGGCGTTGAATTCTTCATCGGGTTCGAGCCGCCAATTAAAATCAAACGAATTTATACCCATAAACGCTCTGGTTTGTCCGTATGTATCAACCTCGGCGCCTGCCTCAAAATTTCCGCTGTAGACAAGGCTGAATCCGTAAACATCGCCGTGTTCTTCATCGGCATTCTTGTCGCAAAGCGCAAAAAACGGGCTTTGGTGGTGTGAGCTCGAGCCACGGCGGCTCTCTACCTTGGTGCATCCCGAACCGAGCGCACGGCGTTCAATATGGCGCTCTCTCGCCCACGCACCCGACAGGTTTACAAAATCAAAGTCGGCACGTTCAAAATCAATACTGAAACTCAACACCGATTTCAGATTCACAACACCGCTGCCGCCGTTTTTAACGGTTATACTCCTCGTTATTGCGTCACAGGTATTATACACAGAGTATCTGTATACCAAAATCAGCCCAGTGAGCGAATCGCGCATCGTTATTTCGAGCGTGTCCGCCTCGGAATCATCTTCGGTATATGTTGCCGGCAGACCGCTGAGCTTTGGCTTGCCGCCGAATATTTTATGCGAAACATATGTCATTTTTGTTATACGGCTTCCGTCCTCGTATTGTGCATGAAATGCCGGCTTGCGCAAGTCACAGCTTCCGAAAAATGAATAGTCCTGGGGAACCAATTCGGTCGAACCGTCAAAGTTAATGTCGGCAAAATACTTGTCAACCACACAAAATGCCGCTCCGTAACGGTCTGTACAATCCATTCCGTCAAGACGTTCCAGCCTTTTGCCATAGTATAAATGTCTGACAACATAATCGTCCAAAAGTCCTATCACATAAGACGTATTCGGGGTTTGAATGTGAAATAATTTTTTGTTTTCATCAAATGTAATCATTTTAGTCTCCTTTTTTCATCATTGTAATTTATCTTCATAATAACATATGAAATACGCCTTGTAAATATCTTATATTCAACATTTATGCAAGGATTTTAACACGGCGCGGTCGGATTCACCCCGACCGCGCCGTAAAAATATTCTTTTCTTATTGCAATTATCCGTATTATAAATCGCCCGAACGCACATATGTTCCGCTTGCATATTCAATGCTATAACCATCATAATGATAATATGTATCCAGCGAAAGAACAATTGTGTTTCCTTTGATTTCCAGCGTTCCCTTACCCTCACTACATCGGCTGTCCATATAGTAAAAATAACATACTCCGTTATTTATAGGTTCTGTTGACGAATAAGACGCCATTCTCGTACCTCGTGAATTGACCGAACCTATGCTAAAACTTATGGTTTTACCATCATAATAAGTTATGTCAAGAATATGCAAATTAGGTTCGGTTGTGTGCGTATATCTTCCGACAACTTTGTTTATGTGTGAGTTTATCTTCGCTTTCGTGCCATCGAGATAATCAAGAGCATACTGCCTTTGACCGCTGTTCATCTTTCCCCAATTCGCATCGCAAAACCATTGAAATTCATCGCGCGCCTCATAATACATACCTTTGTTAAAATAATTTATACCTTTTTTCATACCGTTATCAAATTGTTGTTGTGTCAATCGGCTGTTTTCTTTTTCAATTTCCTTAGCTTTAGCTTTTGCATCATCAAGATACCCGAGAAGGTATGACCTTTGGCTTACATTCAGCGCACCCCAATTATAATCAGCAAACCATTGAAATTCATCGCGTGCCTCATAATAAAGACCGCGGTCATAATAATTTATACCCCTTCGCATACCGTTGTCAAATTGCGCGGTCGGCATTGCAAACGCCGCCGATGACATTGCAACCGCCGCAGCGGCAGCCGCGCATATTATCTTTTTGATTTTCATATATAAAGCTCCTCTCTTGCATAGAATTATTATCTCTCGGTTCTGTAAAGCCACGCCGACGGATAATCGCCCTCGCCGTTTATGTAATAATAGTAAATATATCCGTTTTTGACTCTGCTTATATAAATACGCTGTATAATCGGGTCAAGCTGTCCAATCACAGCTGTTCCGTCAACATTTCTGGTCTTTTTGGCAAGAATATTTCCGTCATACATAAAATATAAATCTCTTCCCAAAAGCATCTGAGACGGCTCTTGCAGTTCATAAGCATATCCATATTCATCGGAATTCCATGTATAACCCACATACCGCTCGGCATAATATTTATATCCGAACTCGTCACCGTTCTCATCGGCGTAATCACAATAATTTCCGTTTGTGTCTATCTTATAGCACACTCCGTTCACAGTATAATAGATAAAGTCACCGTCACAAAAATACAGTAAGGCTTCATCATCACCGACAACCTTTTGCCATTCACCCGTTGCAAGATTTATTTTGTATATTCCGCCGTAATATGTACGTCCGTAAAAATCATCTCCGCCCGCATCGGCTTTGGTTGAATACGCCTTATAATATAAAATATTGTCTATGATAAAAATATCGTCCGAGCCGCAAACATTATTTGCAATCACGATAGTATCGTTTCCCTCTTTATCACAAGAATACAGATTCGAAACCTCTTTAACATCGCCGTCTATGTAATAGAATCTGTCACCGTAACAGCAGAAAAATGTTGTCCTGTTTGCCTGCATGCTCTGTGGCAGAGAGTGAATTTCTATGTTTCCGCTTTGAAAACGATTTCCGCCCTGATGAGGATTTGCATATTTCGTAACATATACCTTTCCGTCCATTTCATCAACGGTCGAAAATTTCACAGGGTCTTCCGTTGCCGCGAACGCCGCCGATGACATTGCAACCGCCGCAGCGGCAGCCGCGCATATTATCTTTTTGATTTTCATATATAAAAACTCCTCCTAATCAATAATTTGGTTTAGCTGATTGCAAAAAACTTCACCGGGACGTCGGGGACGCCGTCCCCTACATAATGAAATATACCTTAAACATCTCGGTTTATCCGCATTTTGAACATTTTAATTTCACAATCATCTAATCAATAATTTGGTTTTATCTTTTGAATATAAGCCGTCTTATGTCATCGGACGCACCCCCCAATTTTATAACGCTTGCCTATCATCCGATACGGCAAACAAATATAGAGCGCATATTTTTAAAGCAGAATGGAATTGTTTTGAAATTAAAAAAATGCGCAGACTCTCGGGACTGCGCATAAAAAATGCACCGCTCCGATTGCTGCGACACAATGAAATTTGCATATTTTGAGTAATGCTGAACTATTTACAGTTTACTTACTTTGGTATGCTAAAATAGAGCCTGCATTTTTATCATATAGATAAAAAATGCACGCCAAACTAAGTATTGCCGATTCTGCATTACTAAAAAATATTTCATTATGTCGCAAAATCATTATAGCATACCAAAAATGGCTTGTCAAGTGATTATTTACCCGAATCGGGTGTTTTGAATTAAGAATATGTGAATTATGCCGGAAATACATTTGATTTTTAAATCCGTATTGCATACGTTTCGTTTATTATCCCTATCAAAAATATAAAATATTTTGAATTGAATCGCCGCGTGGTCGCCCGTGCACACGAGCAAATATAATAAAATCATATGAATGCCGCATAATTCGATGAACATCTTACTGGCGCCCACATGGGGGCGCCCCTACGGAAGATATTTATATAAAGGATAAGGTATATGCCATTATTGTAGGGGGCGGCGTCCTCGACGCCCCCTGAAAAATTTATCAAATTTTGCGATTATCCGCATAATTTTTTATCGCAATTATTTCTCCTCTTACATCATTAAATTAATAACATCCTTTTAAAACCGTCAGGATGTCATCGGCGTTCATTTGCTTATAACCGCCGCCGGGGATTGTCGATTTTGCAATAAGCGGAAGCATTTCTTCCGTTGCGCCGAGTTCTCTCAACGTTGACGGAAGTCCGAGTTCGGATATAAATTCGCCCAGCTTTTCTATACCTGCATTCGCCGCATCCTCGGCTTTCATCGAATCGGTATCGATGCCCCATACATTCTTTGCGAAGCGCACGAATTTGTCCAAACCGTACTTTAAGATATATTTATAATACGGCACGGAAATCGCCGCAAGCCCTGCGCCGTGAGCGCAATCGGTATACGCGCCGACCTGGTGTTCAATCATATGAACCTCCCAGTCCTGTTCCTTTGACAGACCCGTAACGGTGTTGAGTCCGATTGTTGCGCACCACATAATATTGCTGCGCGCCTCATAGTCCTCTTGGTTTTTAAGAGCCGCCTTTGCGCTGTGAATAAGCGAGCGCATAACGCCCTCTAATATATAATCGGTCGTGTTGTCATCATCACCCGAAAAGTATTGTTCCATAAGATGTGACATTGTATCAAATATACCGCTTGACATCTGATACTTGGGAACAGTAAACGTATATTCGGGGTTCAAAATCGAAAACTTGGGGTTTACGTTCGGCGGAAATACCCTGCCGTTTTTGAGCATTGCATCCTCGTTTGTAATAACCGAACCGCCGTTCATCTCCGAACCTGTTCCCGCCATTGTGAGTATTGACGCAACGGGAACAATTTTGTTATCGACATCTTTACACTCGACCCAGTATTTCTGCCACGGGTCGCCGTCACAATACGCCGAAACGGATATTCCCTTTGCGCAATCGATAACCGAACCGCCGCCGACCGCCAAAATGAGGTCAACGTCATTTTCTCTTACAAGCCGTGCGCCCTCTTTGAGCTGTGAATATGACGGATTGGATTTTATTCCCGAAAGCTCGACAACCGTCTTTCCGCAATCATTTAATACACCGACCACCTTATCATAAAGACCGCTCTTTTTAACCGAGCCTTTTCCGTACATCAAAAGAATCGTATCGCCGTAATTTTTAAGTTCATCACTCAAATTCGAGAGAGAATCCTTTCCGAAATGAATCTTTGTGGGATTGTAATAGGTAAAATCAAATTTCATAATGAAAACCTCCGTTAATATTATTAAATTCATATTTTTTACAACTTATATTTCACGGTTTTTGAACGAGTAAACAAATTATGAACAAAATGTATATTTGTAGGGGCGACCCCATGTGGTCGCCCGTAATATGTTCATCAAATTATGCGACATCCATATAATCTTATTATATTTGCCCGTATGCACGGGCGACCACACGGGGGCGATGGTTGCCGGCGACAACCGCTTATCGCCGACCGCAGCGGCAGCGGAGACCGCCCCTACGGGTTCATGCTGAAATTCACAAAAACTAACTCATTCAAAAACCGTGTTTTATTTTTATTCCGCTCTTGACAGCCCGACAATGTTGTGATAGAACAAACCTTAAAGTTTGACTTAATTATACAACTTAAAGTATGCTTTATGTCAAGGGGTTAAAGTAATTTTTAAAAAATTGTTTAAAAATTCTTAATATTTTAACCATTGAAAACCGAAAAGGGGTCACGGATATACATTCCGTTTGATATTACCCAATTAACAGAGGGACGGCATCGCTGCCGTCCCCAAATCATTTTATAATAATTTAAATTACATTCCGTTCAAGAATCTGTCAACCACCAATTGACGGAACTCGGGCGAAAGACTCGCAAAATATGCGGTAAAGCCCGTAACGCGGACAACCAAATCGGGATACAAATCGGGATTTTCGTTCGCGGCAAGCAGCTTGTCGCCGTCCAAAACATTGATGTTAATCAGCGTTCCGCCCTGTTTGAAATGACCTTCTATTAATTTCAAAACGGTGTCAACGCCTTTTTCGTCCGCCGCAACATGAGGGTCAAACTCAATTTGAAGCGGTGCGGTGTTTCCGTATCCGCACTGAACCGATGCGATTCCGTTTGACTGTGCGGTCGGTGCGCCGTCCTGTCTGAAATGCGGATTCGGGTTTGCGCCGTGCGAAATCGGCTCGCCCGCCTTTCTGCCGTTCGGGGTTGCGCCGACCTTTGAACCGTACTCAATCGTTCTCGACCAGCTGAACCAACCCGGTATAAGCTGTCTGCCTTTTGGCATTTCCTGTGACTTTACGAGTCTGACCCAGCTTTTTGTAAGCTCAACCGCCCACTTGTCCGCCGCCGTTCCGCCGTGACAGTATTTCGGTGTTGAGTTGAGGATAAGCCGCGTTCTCTCGTCCGCAAAATCATTGTCCAAAGCCTCAAAAACCTGTTCCCACGTGAGAACCTTTTCTTCTTCCACTCTCTGTTCAAGCGCACCGAAAGAATCGGCAACAACAGCAAGCCCCGCTCCGTCTATTCCTACGGTATAAAGCTCGGCAACCTGTGAAATATCCTCACCTTTTTCAATGGTGTTATGCATCATCAGGTTCATAATAAGCTCGGGCGTTACTTCCCACGCGTGGTCAATATGCAGGTTTATTCCTGCGGCGGTAATCTCAATCGCCTTTTTCAGATGCTTTTGATATATCTCATAAAGCCGCTTTGTGCTGTACTCGCTCTCTTTGCGCAAGTCCTTTATTGCCTCATCCAAAACCTTGGCGATATTTATCTTTACCGTGTCGTTCATCGGGAACTCCTTACCGGGAACGCACATCCAGTTACATCCGACAGCGATACGCTCGCGCGCGGTCTTTTTATCGATACCGTTTCGCATATATCCCTCAGCGAGGGCTTTATCATTACAAAATCTCGGCCAGCCGTTTTTGTTTTTAAGCAGGTAATAAACCGCCTTTTTCAAAAATTCTTCGTCACAGTTCTCGTGAACCCGAACGGTCAGATTGCAAGCAATATTAATACTGTCCGCCGCGTCCAAAATCAAATATGAGAGGTGGTTTGTCATATCCTTATCGTTTTCGTCAACGCCCGAAATCTGATAATAATGGGGGTCGATGAGCAACAAATTCGCAATCAAAAACTTAGCCGTTTCATCATCCAAAACGCCGTTTTTGACATCGTTTTCATAAAACGGCAATAACAGTCCGTCAAGCTGGAAACCCGCTCCGTCACGGGTATATATTCTCGATGCACAGTTAAAGAACGCCGTCCACTGGCACGCCTCTTGAAATGTTTTCGGCGCGCCGAGCCTTACCGCCTCACAGGTTTTAAGCATCGTTTCGAGATTTTGTTTAATCTCGGGGCGCGATTCATTCGGAATCATCTCTTTTATCTTTTCGATATGCCTGTCAACAAACGCAACGATTGCCTCAACACAACGCTTTTCCGCATTATAAAAATCAGCCTTATCGGGGTTTATCGCCCTGTACTTTTCAATCTTTTCGAGCAAACCGCCGAAGCCGAGTTCAAGCCCGATTTTATAATCGCACGCAAAATGCGCGTCACCGTCAATACCCGTTGTGATATTATACTTTTCCTGCCAAGGCTTTAAATCGTCATAAGGGAAACGCTGTTCGTCCCAGCGCTTTGACCACTGATTCGTTGCGCCGTTCTTGATAAATTCAAGATTCTTTAAGTTATTTTTGAGCCAATC